>Ga0326512_10000385_pt1 | contig 38283 bp, 73 predicted proteins | sample 1_2617_0518_D_FD_203652 | JGI IMG/M metagenome (GOLD analysis project Ga0326512, IMG submission 203652) | Bovine rumen microbial communities from UC Davis, California, United States - 1_2617_0518 | ecosystem: Host-associated > Mammals > Digestive system > Stomach > Rumen | place: USA... | reverse complement strand
CAACAACTTAAAAGTGAAAATATACAATTTCAACAACTACAACAATTAGTTAAAATACTAAAAGAAAAAAATCTTTTAGCAAACAATTCTTATATACAATATAAACTCTCAATACTTGATAATTTCGCTAATATTAATCTCTATGCAGTAATACTCAAAAATAATAACTCAATAAATGAACTCTCACTAGAAAATTTTAAACGCAATTGCTTGGCATACCTAAAACTACAAAAAAATTTTACGTAACTAGCTGATTATCAGACAACACGTATAGTATCCGTGAAACTACTATCGGTATTAAAAGAAAATTACCTTTGTAAGTACTTGAAAATTAATGACTTATGAAATGAATTTTTTAAGTGGCTGATTTAGTGACAATTAGGCGTATTTAAATTGGTTATTGTTCTCTTTTAAGTTGGTTATTGTTGTACTACGTTAATGACATGAAACCTACGTAAATAAAGGGAAAACAATATGTAAGTAATAAGACTACTAGTTATAAACACGTGTTGAATTAAATGATAAAGTTAGAGATAAATTGGTCATGTTAGGGAGGGTAATAGTACGTTGATAGTTGAGGGATAATATGGTAATAATTGAGGGATAATTGGAGGATAGTATGGTAATAATTTGGTAATAGTTTGGTGATAATTTGGTGATAATTGAGGGGAAAAAATCTGTTTTTCATTTCAAATAAGAAAATTTTTAACATTTATAATGATTAAGTTCGTTAAAAGTGTTAAATAATTTGTTTTTTAGAAAAAATATTCATATATTTGCAAAAAATAAGAATGCATTAAATAATAAATAATGTCAAAGAAGATTAATATTTTAATTTCGAATAAGGAGCGTCCTAATTTGCACTCATTATTTCATGAATACATCAACAGACGCAGTAAAGAGGTTCGTAGGAACAGTCATTGTTGTGATTATTATGGTTATGACGTTGATGATTATGACTTTGAGACTCTTGCTCAATTAGGTCTTTTAGGTAGTGTTTATCCCACTGATGATGATTATGACTTTGATGATTGTGATATAGTATTTCCTTATAACAATAAGAGCAAAGGTAAGAACAAGCGTAAAGATATGAACGATGATGATGCTTATGCTGCTTATTGGGAGAGAGAGAGGATGAAGCGTAATGCTCGTAGGGCTGCAAGACAGATGCGTACAATTGAGGATGCTGATTTTGTTGAGGTAGGCAGCAAGAAGGGCAGCAAGAAGAAGCATCAAAGGGGTAGTAAGAAGAATAAGGTATTAGATATAACTCGTCCATACAGTGGTTGGGAAGATAATCCTTTAGAGTTGGAAGATGATAATTATTCTCTTAATACTCCAAGTGTAACCATATGGTTTTATCCAAATTATTTGAATCAAGATGACCGTTTAGAGTTTAATACTTTAAAGGATTTTGATGATTTCTGTTGTGATGAAGGATATGTTGTAGCACCAGATATTTGTGAAGATTTGGCATATAGAAGGATAAGTCATGCTTGTTTAAATCCTCAAGCTAGGGAGCGTGGTATTTTTGAAGTATTTGCTGCTGAGTCTTATAATGATATGGTATATGAAATATGTAAAGTTGAGGAATTGAGTCAATGAATAAGAAGAATGAATTAAGAAGTTTATTTCATAAGTATATAAATAGAAAAGAAAGGGAAAGCAGTATACCATATAGTCATAATTATGGTTATAACAATAATTATGGTACATGTGGTATTCCTCGTACACCTCCCATGTATAATAATCCTAATACTTCTAGTACTACTCCTACTAGGGTTATGACACGTGAGAATTTCACTAGTACCATTTATTTCTATGAATGGAGTGATATAACCAAGGAGCCTAGGAAATTCTTTATGTTGGATATATTTGATAATTTCTTAAAGACTAGTGGGATTTATCTTGCTTTATTTCAAAAGGATATAATAAAGAATCTCAAGTGGTGTTATATTACTTGTAAGAAGGGCACTAAGGATTTGATTATTCGCAGCACATATTCTTCATTAAGTGATGCATTAAAGGAAGAGAGTGATAAGTCTCAAGTTCATAGTATTGGTTTTACTGCTATGAAGCCTAGTGTTGGTAATGATAATGAGAAGAAGAATGATGAACCTTATCAAGTAGCAATTACACGTTCTCCGATGGTATCTAACAATGGTTTGGACAATGGTACAGTTCGTACACCTAAGATTATTTCTCAGAAGGTGTTTGAACCAGAGGGTAGATGGTTTGGATAAGATGGTTTATTATTGTACTTAAAAAAGTACATATGGGGGTGGTTCAATGTAATATTGAACCATCTTTTTATTATATATTAAAAAAAAAAGAATGGGTAAGAATTTTAGTTCTTATCCATTTTAATTATTTTAATATCTGTTATATTTTCATTAAATTGTTTTTTAAGCAATTTAATAGTTTCTAGAACATCTTGTTTATTTAGTTTTTTAGCATTGTTTATATTAGTGGTCACTATTGCTTCATCTAGGAATGTTTTTCTACGGTAGTATGTATGTTTTCTTCCGTTTAATGTAAATTCAATTATTGTATCTTTCATATAGATGTACTTAAAAAAGTACAACGGTACAGTGTTGGTGTACCGTTGCAATTAGTTTATGTATAAAAGGTTAGATTTATTCATAGACACATCTCATGTCGTTCAGTTTTTCCTCTTCTTGTGGGAAGTGGAACTGTGCGAATTCTAGTTCTGTTTCAGCGAACCATGAACCATTTGGATATGATTTAGCTTCAGAGAGGTTTTCTGTGAATTCTATTTTTTCTTTTTCGGTGTCTATACTTTTGAGATAGAGACCTTTATTATTTTTAAGATAGTATGAACTCATAGTTTAATAAGTTATTAATATGTTAGTAGAGTGTACTTAAAAAAGTACAAGTGGGGGGTGATTATGGTTTATTAGTATCCTTCTTCTCGTGCATATTCCAAGCAAGGATATTCTTCAGAGAAGTAGAACTTTAGGTAGTCAATTTCAGCGTTTATATAGTATCCTCCGCTTCTTTGATATGCTTGACTAGCATCATCAGTAAACTCCAATTTTGTGTTTACTTTATCGATAGATTTGACGTACATTCCGTCATATTTATCACCGCTTCCTTTAATTTTTATTTTTGCCATTGTTAATAAACATTTATTTTTGTTAAACCTATTTTGATTATGTACACGTTTATTAGATGTGTATCCATCAATGTGTGACACACATATACTATACTTTGCAAAGATATGTAAAAAAAGTGTAATAAACAAATATTTGTACTTAAAAAAGTACAAAACTCATTTTTTTATTGATATTACTTCTTTACGAACAAGTAATCTATGATTATAATATGGTTGGATTCTTTTGCAATCATCATTAGCCTCTTCCCATGAACAATAGAGTTTGCTCATTCTAATCTTTGTGAAACAACCATCGCAACAATAGAATCCTATTATGTATTGATAGGAACGTGTTATTCTAGCCATAATTAAGTTAAATTAAATTAAAAAAATTGAAAATAAAAATCAAATAAAAAACCTCTCATTATCACAATGAGAGGTTTTCATTGGTTTTTCAACCTAATTTTTATGAATAAGACATTTTAAAATGATATTATTAACTTTTTTAATTGTATTGGTATTGAGAACATAAATTGAGCAATATGGGTCATATTTTGTTGAGATGTTAAAATTTGGATACCAATGTACGAGCACTCCTCCGAATCCCATTGGGTCGATTTCGATTGATTTCACATGAAGTCCTTCAAGTTGAAGGTCTTTCAACTCTAAACTATTGGTATTATGTTTTCTTAAAAGATTGATTAATTCATCAACAACTTGTAATTTAAGGGATGTTGGTTTATAAACCGCTTTCCTTTGTTTCTGTAGTATTTCCTTATTTATCATAGACAAATTTAATCGTTAAGGAAATACCACCAATTGTTTTTCACTTGCTCTTTAGAGAAATTTGTTTTATCATTAAGAATTTCTTGGAATTCCTTCAAATTCTCAAAGATTGCAGTATCTCCGTCAGCCAACGCCCATTCACTAAGTTCTCTGTCACTTAGTTTGTCAAGTGTCTCCTTGTCATAGTTTTCCTTTGGGAAACCCATAACTCTAACGTTAATGTTTTTATCCATATCTTTCTTTTGTTTTTGTTTAATTCGTTTGCAAAGTTAGGGAAAATAAATGGAATATCCAAATATTTGACCAATTATTTTTGGTTTTTAACATTTGTGATAACAATATACCTTATTATATATATAAGGGAGAATGTTTGATTTATGTGAGAACGTTCTCACATAAATATCACCAAGTTTATTTTTTTATTAAAAAATGGGTAAAAAAGTGTAAAAATAGGTTAAATTCTTGATTTATATTTGGTTATTTAAAAAATTATTCTTACCTTTGCAACTGAAAATTTAAATCAAATAATAACAATTAAAATTTTAAGAGATTATGGCACATGGTATTGAAATTCGCAAGATTAACGGAGTTGAGGTAGCAAGTTTTGCAGAGAATGGTTCACGTGAGCGTGCATGGCATGGTTTGGGTCAAGTTGTGAATGAGCCAATGTTTGTTGCTGACGCACTGAAGTTGTGTCATGCTGACTATGAGGTTAAGTTGCAGCCAGTGGTGGCATTGAATGACAAGATTATTCATGCAATGGAGAATGGTGGAATGATTGCTGCTGACGAACTGCTTTCACTGCTTATCCCAAATAAGAGAGCCACAATGCGTCTTGATACTGAAAAGGCTCTTGGCATTACCTCAGATGCGTATGGTATTGTACAGAATGAGGATGCGTTCAAGTTTGTTGATATGCTTTGCAGTGGCATGGATGCAATGCGAGATAGCAAGCCAACCATTGAGTGTTGTGGTGTTTTGGGTAATGGTGAGAGAGTGTTTGTGACTTGTAAAATGCCAAATGACATTATTCTCAATGCCAACACAGATGATAGAATTGAGACTTATGTGGTTTTCACTACTTCTCACGATGGTACTGGTGCCGTTCGTTGCATGGTAACAAATATTCGTGTGGTGTGTCAAAACACACTGAATTGGGCAATGAAGAACAATAGCGGTCGTATTTCGTTTAGACATTCTTCAAAGGTAATGGATAGAATGGACTTGCTCAATAAGGAGAATGCAGAATTTGCTTATAGGACATTGGGTTTGTGGCAAGAATATGAGAATGTTTTCAAGCAGAGCCTTGAACATCTCAGAAACGTGAAATTGGCCGAACGTGACCTTGATAATATCATTGCAGACATTGCCCTTGCAGATGAAGCGAAAAAGGTATTCTTGGACACAAGAAACATCTATCACGAGGACATTGCAACGAGAGGTAGGAATATTTTCTTGGGAATGAAAGAAGCAATGGAGAGTGGTGTTGGTCAAGACATTTTGGAGAGTGGCACAGCACTTTGGGCAATGAATGGTATCACAACCTATTTCCAAAACGAAGCCAACTTTAAGAATGATGAAGTCAAGTTTGATAACATCATGGACGGAAATGTTTATAAAAAGGTGAACAAGGCATTTGAACTTTGCATGGCAGCATAAAAATGTAAATTAGTGTTAAAAATTGGGGTAATAATTTGGTTATCCCAATTTTTTTTCTTACCTTTGCAAATGAAAATTTAAATCAAATAAAAAGATTATATAGTTATGGCAATGATTCTTCAAAATGGTAATGGTGATGGTAAAACTTATGCCATTATTGGGTTAAAGACCAATGAATTTTTTACTCTTTTCGATATAATTGAAAATGAGAGAGTTAAGGCTGGAGACCCATCAAATAAAACCTATACTGATGAAGAGGCTAAAAAAGTATTGGCATTATGTAATATGCTTCAAGAAAAATTTAGAGACAAAGTAAAACTATAATAGATTAAAGATATGAAAATTACAGATTTAGAGAATTTCAGATTTTACATTGGCAACACATTGGATGATGAACTTGATGTGGTTGCGACCAATGAGGGTATTTTCATTGATGAAGAACTAAATGGCAATTATGATGATAATGACATAATTGATGCGCATGATTTATGCAATGCCATTGATGATGCGCTTTTGAATTGTTCTCGTCTTACACAAGAGGATAAAAACGCACTTGGTACATATCTTGGTGCAGAAATTGACATTAAATATTGGTGGAAAGAGAATTATGAAAAAGAATTGGGTTATTAGTGAATTGAAAAAATGTGTTTCAGAAGGTGAAACCATCATTTTAAAAAAGAGCATAGAAACAAGGACATACAATGGTTATTTCAATGGCCTTGGTGATTATGATGACGAGATATTGAGCATTCATAGAGTGGGTAATACCTTTTTCTGTAACACAACTAAGCACAATGGTAATGAAAGAGAATTATTAAAGTTTGAGTCATACGTTGTATATTTCGTAGCATGGCAATTGTTAAGTGATGAACAAAGAGAAAAAATTGCTTTAAAGCATTTATATGAAACTGCTAATTGGTGTTCTTTAAAATTTTATACATAATGGCTAAACAATATCATATCAGAGTATATATCACTACTGAGGAAATTGGTTTGATTGTAAATGAAGCCATTGATTGTAATGCGTTTAAGATACACAATAGTTATGATGGCTTGAATGGTATATTAGCCATATATGATGGATATTGCAGTAGAAAGATGTTGAAATATTTTATCTGCTTCAATGTTTTATATTTTCCATTGGATAATTATGGTGATTTCATTATAACTTGCCCTAATTGTGGTGAAAGAATAGATGATGAAATGATTCTATTAGTCTATGATGAAAATGTATTAAGCGGATATAATATAAACTGCAATAGAAATGATTGTGGCTTACAAATGGCAAATGTGGAGTTTTTAGAATAAAGTTATAAAAAGGATATAACATTCATTATTAATAAAATAGTCGTAATTTAAAATAGACTTGTTCGTGAGAATAGGTCTATTTTTTTTTTGATTTATGTGAGAACGTTCTCACATAAATATCACCAAGTTTATTTTTTTTCCATTTTTTGTAAAAAAATGTTAAAAACCCAGTTAAAAATTTGGTTATTTGAGAAAAAAGTCTTACCTTTGCAAACGAAATCAATAAACAATTAATCAATAAACAATTAAAAGAGTTATGGAAAAGTTTACATTAAAAAGTGGTTTGAAAAAGTTAGGTATTTCTTATCTTGGCAACGTTGCTCATTCTGCAAAGATGTCTGCTTCCTATCGTAATGGTACAATGACTTATTGCTTATATCTTGCACCTTGGAATATCAGCGGACATCAGATTTGCCCAAAGGGTGAGAATTGTCACAAGAATTGCCTTACTTATAGTGGCCATGAAAAGATTGCAGAGTTTACTCAAGGTGATAACAATCGTGTAATGAATTGTCGCATCAATAAGACAAGAGCATTCTATGATGATAGGGAAACCTTTATGCAAGTGATGATTCACGAGATTAGGCGTTACATGAAGCGTGCAGAGCGTATGGGCATGGAGTTTTCAGTCCGTATCAATGGTACAAGTGATTTATCTCCGATTCTATTTAAAGACCCTATTAGTGGAAAGAATTTGTTGGAATTATTTCCAAATGTTCAATTCTATGATTATTCAAAGGTGTATAATCGTATTAATCTCATGGAAACTTATAAAAACTATGATGTAACATTCAGTTTTGACGGCTACAATTGGGAAGAGTGCGAAAAGTTTTTGGATAATGGTGGCAAGGTTGCAGTAGTGTTTTATGGTGGTTTACCTAAGAGATACAAGGGTTATAAGGTAATTGACGCTAATGGATATGACATGAGGTATCTCGACCCTAAAGGTTGCATTATGGGTTTGCACTATCACAAGACCGCAAAGGACTACTACATCAATGTAGAGACCAACAGACGAGAGTTTAGAGAACCGAGCACCCCATTTGTTGTTAAAATAGGTTAATTTGGGAAAAAAGGTAGGAATAAATTTGGTTATTTGGAAATTTATTCTTACCTTTGCAAACGAAATAAGAGATTAATAAACATCAGTAACAAATTTAAAACCAATAAGATTATGGAGTTAAAGCAAAATCAGATTGTAAAGATTCGCAGAGGTGATGTAGGTGTTGTAATGAGTTTCAAGAACAAGCCGAGCCTCTTGGTGTTCAATTCATTTGTGTCGCCTCTTGGCCGTTTCACTGACAAATTGAAGCACAAATCAAAGTCTGACTATGACATTATAGGTGTCTATGAGGGCAAGGTGGAGAGTTACACAGATGTCTATGCAAAGAGATTTGATTTATCGAAGTTGAAAGCGGTCTATGTAGAGGGTTAATTTCTTCTTTTAAGAAACTTTAACAAAAGTGAGGGTATCATTAATTTGGTATTCTCACTTTTTTCGTATATCTTTGCATCAAATTAATTTAAGCATTAAAAACGATGGAAAAAAACGAATTGAATTTTTACGAAAAGCATTACGGCAAAAAGGTATGCACAGAGAAATTAAATATTGAGGGGTTCAATACTGCAATACCCTTTGATATATATGATGGTTTTGCAGTATGTGAGAATTACAGAGGGCATAGATTTGATATGCAATATCCGCAAATGAAAGCAATTAAGGATTCTAAGGAATTGTCAGATGCGGTTATTGAATATGTTGGTGGTATATCAAGTGTTGATGAAATTACGGTTTTGCATATTCTTATTTCATTTAATACGTTGTATAAAGATGGTGTTGAAATACACCCTTAAATTAATAATGGAGGAATAAAACATGAAGAAATATACAATACAATATAATTATAATGCTTCAATTGTTGTTGAAGTAAATGCAAATGATGAAGGTGAAGCCCTTGAAAAGGGTAGAAACATTGCAGAGGATGCAGATATTAAGCAGTTTACCATTGGTAATGAGAGGGAAAGTCAGATTATAAGACAAGACTGAGTTTTTTTCTTAAATAAGATAGTTTTTATTGTTGTTTGGGTGGGTGAAAGCATTGAAATATATGTTTTCACCCATTTTTTGTGTTAAAAAAGTGTTAAAAAGCCAGTGAGATTTGGATATTTCAATTTTTTATCTTACCTTTGCAAATGAAAATAAAGAAACTTAAACAATTAAAGAGTTATGGTAGAAGCAAAATTAAGAGTTGAAACCTTGGAGAATAGGAACAACAATAACCCTTTCTATGGTAACTCCCTTGTCCGCAAAGTGACAGAAGAAACTTTCTATCACGATAAGGACACGAGGGAAGACATTGCCCCAAGTGGAATTAAGGCAACGGCCAAAATAGGTGATGTGGTTATGGATATTACCATTAATCGCTATTACTTAGAGCATGAGGGTACTGATGATGGACTTAGCCGTTACATTGCTTTCTTTTCGATTAACGATAACTTCTATGAGATTTGTGTGTGGTTCGATGGAGATAACAACATTAACGAGGTCATGCTCTCAGAATGGTTAGACCCAAATGATTTTGGGAATGGTTATGATGCGGACAACATTTATAATTATGAAAAGAATTTTGTGACAATTTCAACTTATTTGAGTTAAAATAGGTTAAATGTGGATTAAAAATTTGGTTATTTCAAATAAAAGTCTTACCTTTGCAAACGAAAAATAACATTAATATTAACTTAAAAAATAGGAGATTAGAAAAATGAAAAAAGAGACAAAGCAGAAAAAGAACACCCTTGATGCACGTATTCGCAGACTTGCAGCAAGTGGAAGTGGTAAGAATTGCGGCATGGAAAAGTGGTTCAATCTGCCTCAGTACAAGGAGATGCGACTTCTCCACATCGACATCTGCAAGAAATTGGTAGAGTTGTCGGATAAGAATGGTGGCTATCCAATTACCTATCTCGTTTACTTCGCCATTGGCAAGAACGCACACAGAATCCCAGTGTTTGCTCATGGTTACGAGCATATTGACGAGAAAAAGGCTGAGACCATTCTGAGTTGGTTGCACATCTTTGCCAAGCACAACAAGAATGAGAAGTTGTTCCACAACGCCAACCTCGCCCACGTTCTTTGCCGTTATTACGACAAATATTCGACCAAGACAAAGGACTTCCGTTCTCTATTGAAGAACTATGAGCCTAACCCAAAGGTTAAGGACTTCAAGACCCTTGCAACCGCTTTGGGCATTGCCAAGACAACGGAAGCGGAGTTGGAAAAGGTGGTGACGGAGCCAGTGGCTGTGGAGGCATAACAATAAGGCTGTAAGTATCTCTAATATATAGGGTGGTGGTTGATTTAAGACCACGTTCAGCCACCACCTTTTATTAACAAATGTTAAAACCGAAAAAAAGTATGAAAAAGTTTTGGTAAATTGAAAAAATAGTCTTACCTTTGCAAACGAAAACAGAGATTAATAACAAACCAATTAAAAAAAGAACAAAGAAATGAGCGCACAGAAAAGGCTTAACAAAGCCACACGTAACAATCGAGTAGTAGCAATCCCCTCAAAGAGGATTAAGCGAACGGCAACTGATACAAATGGTAATGTTGTTCTCGATAAGGACGGCAAGGCCGTTGAAGAAGAGGTTCAGTTGTATAACATCTACAAAATGCGTTAGCAAACGCAATGCCGAGGGGTCAAAGGGGGTAGCCGTATTTGGTGTGCATAGGTTAGGAGATAGTCCAACCTCCCCCAACCCAATTTTTCACCTCTGAGGCAAAGGTTAAACAAATAAATTAAAAAAAAAATGAAGTAGAGAGTATCAGTCAAGCGCAGACCGCCCCAGCCAACTCACCAAATCGCTTTAGCGGTCACTATTAGGGACAAGGGGAGCAGTTAAGGTCAAGAACCATTCCGTACCTCTCCCATCCCTTTGGTAGGGAAAACAAACCAATAGCGAATGGTCAAGGGTGAAGTGTAAGAGCCTTAGAGCCAGAGAGCCACACCCAAACCAAGAATGGGGAAACCCTACCCAATTTTTCACCTCTGAGGCAAAGGTTAAACAAATGTTAAAAGTGAGAAAACGTTTGGATATTTCAAAAAAATGTCTTACCTTTGCAAACGAAAACAAAAGATGTCTAACAAATTAAAAAAAAGAGACAATGGAAAGACCTCCGCCCTAAAAACGAAAGACGAACTTTTATTAATTATATTATATCTTAAATCCGAGTGCAATTTAAAAAGATAGGTTATGAGAGTAAGAGACCGACCCATTTGAAAAGGGTTTTTAAATATGTAAATATTTTATAGTTAATATAAAAAATATAAACTAATCCGTGCCGAGGAACGCTGCGAATTTCGCCCAATTACGCTCATGGCTAACTGCCGATGGAGCGACTGCCGAGGGGTGTCAGCCGAGATATGTTATGGCTATGTGTTTACGCTGCGTCATTTTGGATTGTGCCACAAGTTTTAATAATGAAGTTTTAGAGTGGCAATTTTCAAGGGGTGAAATTGGGAGAGTGCGCAATCTTCCTTTCCCCTATTATCAACAAAGTTGTGAAATCAACCCTACTCACAGCATTGCTTGTGCCGTTCTACGCTAACAAGCCCCTTATGCTACTAAAGGTGTGAGAAAAAAAAGGTACAGAGGGAAGTTGCTGCCCCCTAGCGATGATGCGCTGTTATTTTGGACGCAAAATCTCTTTGTACCTTTGATACCCCAATAACTCAGTTGGTAGAGTACTTGCCTATGAAATGGCATGGGTCAGTGGTTCGAATCCACTTTGAGGGTACTTTGCTTATTTTGTTAAAACGCTCTTTGTTTTCCATAATTTGAATTGTTAGGTTTGAGGACGATTGCTTGTGAAAGTAGTCGTTTTTTTTTTGTTAATATAGGTTAAGGAATTTGGTAGTTTCAATTATTTTTCTTACCTTTGCAAACGAAAACATAAGGAGAGAGTTGAAATATGGGATTGGGTAGCCATAGCAAAGGTGGGATAAGGATTGCCTTTCAACTGATAAAATCAAACCCCCACGCTCCTTTCATTTAATAAACAAAATAGATTATGAACAACAACAAGAATTTGGTAGGGAATGTAATTGAGCAAGCGATTAAGGTAACAACCTTTCGTGAGAATATTCGTAAGGCTTGTCGTAAGGAGGGTTTAGACTATCCTACTGACGAACAGATTGCAGCATACATTGAAGATGGTTGTGCTTTTGATGTAAATGACCTTATGGATGATTATAAGGAGAAAATAGGTGTTTTCCGCACTCCATTAAAGGATTTTACAGACGCTATTGACAAGTTTACATGGGCAGAGGGTCATAAACCAACCATTGAAGAGGTAACTGAATGGACTGAGAAGAATGGTTACAATGTATCTCTTTTCTTGCGTGAGCGCACTATAAAGTCTTTCAAGCCATTCTATCGTAAGACCATTGAAAAGGCTCTTAAACTCAATGATAATACCATTATTGAGTTATGGAATTTCTTCATTAAGGAAAGTGCTTGGTATGGTGAGGATAGTCATATTTACGACCTCAATAATGAAGAGGAAATAAAGTTTATCAACGACAACTTTAAAAATAAAGACATCCTTTATATTGGTCACTTGGTGACTACAAAGGGAGTTAAGTATATTCAAGTGCTTGCCCAAAAAGGAGAACCAAAGGATTGTATTCATGCAATAGATGATTTGAAGAGTTTCATCGTGGCATATTGGACTGACATCGTAGATAGAATAATGTCGTTCATGGAATACTACTACGAATTAGATACTTATCTTGATTATGACCAAAAGGTTATGTATAACGTATTTGAGCCAACATTTAGGGAAATGTTACATATACCTTATAAGGAGAATAATTTTTAAAAAGAAAGTGTTAAATATTGAAAGAAAATTGGGATTACATTTGGTAGTCTCAATTTTTTTTCTTACCTTTGCAAATGAAAATAACAAATAATTAAAGATTATGGAATGGTTATTAATGATTATCGTTGTTGGCTTTATTATTTACACGGAAAGCAAGGATGAAATTAAAAAAATTCTTGATGAAGTGGAAGAATAAATAAAAAAATTGGCAAAAAATTTGGTTTATTAAATATTTATATATATCTTTGCAACATGGCACAGAGAGTTAACGCTATTAATAAGGCATTTGGTAATTGTATTTTTACCAATAAAGAAAATGCTCTTAATGTAATTAAAGAGAAAATAAATTCATGTGAAGTTTTCACAGACAATCCAATAGACATTACTATGGCAAGAATTGACAATACACACGACCGATTACATTTATCATTCAACAATGGAACGTTGGATGGGGTTGTTTCGTGGAAGAAAACGAAAGACGATAAACATTATGTATTTGAAAGATTTGATATAAATATTTAAATTTTCTCAAAAGGTAATACTTAGCCATCCAAATCTGTGAAGATAAGGGTGGTTTTTTTATTTGGCCTTGTGGTGAAAAGGTAGACACGGCAGGCTTAAACTCTGCTGCCCATTTGGGCATGTGGGTTCGACTCCCATCGAGGTCACAATATTTACCATTTATTTCTGTTAAAATGGGTTAAAAGTTGAGATTATATTTGGTAGTCTCAACTTTTTTTCTTACCTTTGCAAATGAAAATAACAAACAATTAAAGATTATGAGACAATATCAAACAGAGATTTATTCAGCCGTTTATGGTAAAAGGAATTGGGGTGGCAGTAATGTTGTGGTAACAACAGAGAACAACATCACAAAGGTATATTATTATGGCAATCAAATAGGTGTAATTGACCATAATGTAAAGACTGCCAAATTGGATAATTGTGGGTATTATAATGCCTCAACCACCGCACGTATCAATGCAATTAAGATGGCTTGTGACGACATGGGTTATACATATAATTAACAGAATATGAAAAGACATCGAATAAACCTCTCTCACACGCCAAAATGTAGTTACTCTTATAATTACAAGGAACATTGCATTGGTGGCCTTACAGAGCCTAAAAATGTGGTTTTATGGCTTTCCAATGAAGAGTATAAGAAGTTGAACAAGTGTTTGCTTGGAAGAGTAAAGGAAAAAAGCAATAATGTTGTTTTGGCACTTTATGATTTCACTCATTCAAAGGTATGTTCAAAGCACCATAAATACAAGATATGGAGAGAATTTGAAGGAATTTCGGACATTGACTTTAGATACATGGGCAGTTCTGAACGTTAAAATAGGTTAAAAGTTGGGATTATTATTTGGTAGTTTCAACTTTTTTTCTTACATTTGCAAATGGAAATAACAAACAATTAAAAAGATTAGAGACTATGGTATTGAACAACAACACGGAACTTGAAGCAAAGAGAAATAAATTATTGGATTCTATCCGTAAGGTTGTAGGTCGTGGTTTTGAGTATTCTGAGGCATATATATCGCAGTGTAAAACAAGACCTATGTTAAACGATGCGATGTGTTATGGAAAAATAACAAGAAAATACGTTTATATCAATTGCAGATGTATTTATGACCTCAATGAAGATGAAACAGAACGTGGAGCCATTATTATGAAATATCCAATATATAGGGTTCCATTCAATCAACTAATAAATAAGATAGAATTGGAAGACCTTTTCATTAAGGATTTGGAGAAAATCTATGACGACATCAAGTTTGCCTTATGGTGGGAAACACAGAGAATGGTAAAGATTGACATTGAAAAGGCAGAGTGCCAAAAATATGTGGATATTTTCAACAAAAACTTTAAAAAATAAAATAAACTTATTAATATTTATAATAGAATATCAGATAAATCTATCTTAAAACGTCAAGTGGACTATTTGGAGTGATGACCCAAATATGATGTTTTGAGATTATTAAGGAAGAAAAACCTTTTGAAATTGATTTGGAGTTAACGTTGGGGAGCGTTAACTCCTATTTCTTTTTTATTTTTAATGAAAAAAAAGTTTTGAAAACATTTGGTTATTTCAAATTTATTTCTTACCTTTGCAAACGAAAACAAAAAAACATTATAATATATGAGTAAAGGAGTAATAATAACTGCGTCAGTTCAAGTTGACATTGAGCAGCAAGTGGCTGAGAAGAATAAAGAGAAGTATGTACCAGTTACAAATACGTTGTCAAAGGATTTTGGCAAGCGAGAGATAGGTAACATTCGTAACCTTGATGGCTTTATCTATTTTGATGTGAAGTCAGCAATTTGTATACCATTGCTAATGTCTTATTTCAAGTCATTGCAATTGTTTGTGAATGGTAATTCTGTAGAAATGTCAATGTTGAAGTAACAATGAGTAATAGTAAGGTTAGAAAGGCTTTGGAAGCCAAAGAAAAGGGCAATAAGGTATATAACGCTTATAAGACTAAGGAGGACTTGCTGTTTAATTTCCAAATGGTAAGGGCATATTACAATGACAATGGTGCAAGTGTTCATTGTCTTGTTGAAAAAATCTTGACAGAGAAATATAACTTACCTTGGCAGACCAAGTTGGTTAGAAAGGCTTTAAACGGCATAAAGGGTCAGCGTAATGGGCTTGTATCAATACCCCAATTTAAGTATGAGGAAAGGGTCTATGATATTCTATCTAAGTTTGTACATAGGAAGTTTGATGTGATGGTTGCTGAAATGAAGCAACATCAAACTGGAACTCTCTATCCTCTTGCTTTCCGTGACATTGTGAACAAATACTCTTAATTCTGCTATCTATAATCTTTTTTGTTTGTTGGATGGGTGCGCTATTCATAGCGCATCCATTTTTTGTGTTAATATAGGTTAATAAATTTGGTTATATCAATTATTTTTCTTACCTTTGCAAACGAAATAAATAATAAACAATTAAAAATTAAAAGACTATGGCAGAATTAACAAGAAATGGAGTTGTTGGTCTTGAACTGACAAGGGAAGAAGTCGCTGAACTTCAATACAAAGTGGATGCGCTTATGCGTAAGGCTCAGTGTAGAGAGGTAAACCAAGATGTGATTGAGTTGTTAAGTGATGTTAGCAGAAAACTCTATGATGTTGATACGTTGATTACTGACATATTAGAGGGTAACTATTAATATAGGAGATTAGAGATATGATGTTCAATAACAGATTCAATAAGGACAACACCATTCATTTTGAAAGAAACGAGTGGCAATGCACAGATGTGGACGAAAGTCAGTTTTGCCACAAGGTGAATGACACCACATTTGAATATATCCAATTGAAGAATAAGAACCTCATTTATGGTAGTTGTTGTATTGGGCGACAGATTCTCGATTATCTTAATGATGAAACAAAAATAAGTGATTGGTATCAAGATGAAATTTGTGTCGATGATTATGATGCAGATGAAATTGGTGAATATCTTTCATGCTATGGTGGGATTCTTGACAATGTTGATGATGTTGTATTGAAAAATCAACTCATTGCAGAGTGTATATTTGAAACAGATGTAGTGTTTAGCGGAGATTACGACAATTAATAAAGATATGGGAGACAATTATTCGTTTAATACCAAATGGATTGATTCTGAGGAAAGATTTGCTGCCTCATTGTTATGCAATGGTGAAGTGATTGAAACTCATAATTTCGATTCACATGGTGAAATGATGATTTGGATTAGTGGCACAATGGCCTCTATGTTACTTTGTGGAGAAGAATGGAACTTTAAAATTTCGCAATAATGAATAATATAAATATAATATACTTTGTTGATACAAAGGACAACACAAAATCATCAATTTGTGCTGTTCCAAACAACAAGGACTTGCGTGATGCAGACATTGTGGCAAACTTAACGGAAGAGTTGAAAAGTATCTTTGCTCGCAATTCACTCACCACAATTCATGCACATTCCATTGCGCTTTCAATTGCTCGGCATAAATATGCAAACATGGGAGAATATGAATTTGGCGTTGAAGAGGTTCCAATGTTTGAATAAAGTATGAGAAAGGTAATAAAGAAAACTAAGATATATTCTGTTGATTGGATAAGAAATGGTTTTTGTTATCGCACAACAATTGGATGCACATGGCAAGGTGTATTAGATTGTAAGCGAACTGCAAAACTATTGGGAGAGAAAATCAAATATGAATATCTCTATACAAGGGAAGATGTATATTGTTAACACCAATTAACACTAAATTTTTGGTTATTTCAAAATAATTTCTTACCTTTGCAAACGAAATCAATAAACAATTAGAGATTATGGGAAATGATATTAGTAAAGTAGCACAGAGCAAAGTGTTAAATGCTCTAAACTTGCTCAGTCAAGCCAATGATGCAATGATTGAGGCAATCCTACAAGCAGTTAAGGATAGCGATACAAATAGCATTGATTATGAAGTAACCATTGTCGAGAGTTGTGGCTATACTGAAACACGAACCATTAAATTTGATGAAGATGGCAATATTGCCGTGTTCGATGAAGATGACAATGAGTGTATTCATGTGGAAGATATGTCTGCTGACGATTTGTTTGAAATTTGTGCACAATTAAATTAATTAGGTATGAAAGCAATTAAATTTACAAGCAATTTTATTCATGAAGTCTTTTATGAAATAGTAGGTGAAAGATGGATGGATAAGGACACCTATCTTGTAGTATTTCAAACCATGACAGATGCAGATGGTGAAGATTTCCACATGGAAGCGGAATACCATAAGGACGAAAACAAAATCTTCTATTCACGTTGTTATGACGATGAAGTGATTAATGGCAATGATTTCATATCACCTTGCTTTAAGAAACAGATTGAGGAATATATATTGCGCAAAGTAGGTGTGCTGCGTGATGATTCTTTCTTATGCAAGCATGGCATTTCTGCGGAACTGACGCTTGATGTGCCCAATGACGCTACGATTGGTGAATTACAAGATTGGTTGAAAGAACTCACAATTGAAGTAAAATCGCCAAGGGCTGATTTTATAAAAGTGATTGAGGTGAAAAATATTCAGTAAAAACAAATAAATTTAAAAAGATTATGAACGAATTGAAACGAATTAGTGAACTTCGGCTTGCCCAAGTGTGTTTGCGCACCAACTTGCAGAAACAAGAGGATGAAAATAAGGTTCTTCGTGCGAAGATTACACCTCTTTGGGACGATAAAGACAAGGACGAAGAAGTGTCTGTGCTTGCAAAGAAACTCAAAAAGGGTCGTGCAGTAGTGCGTTCAACACAGATTGCTCTCCATGAGATTAAGCATGGAATACGAAAGTATAACAAGATATATGACCGAAAGCAGAAAAAGGCTGCAAAGGTTGAAAGTTAACGAAGTCTTATAATCTCTTAATAGTTGTTAAAATCTGGGCTAATCTTTTGGTTAGTTCAGATTTTTTTCTTACCTTTGCAAATGAAAATTTAAATCAAATAGATATGTTAAGATTAGACATAATTTAAATTATTATGATAGTAATTAAAATAGGATTAGGACAAACCAAAAGTGGTAAAATTCTCGATAGAAATACACAATTCTATGCGATAACTGCTACTCATTGTGGAAAACAAAATGCGTTAGCCTATCACGATGAAACTCGCAAACGTATCTTTATTAGTATTAATGGAAAGGCATATCGTGAAATAACGAGAGCACAATTAATGGAATTACCAAATAAACACGGAAGAAAATAATATGGAAATTTGGAAAACAATCACTTGGAATACCAATTACGAGGTATCAAACTATGGTAGGATAAGAAATAAGAAAACCAACCATATACTATCAACAAAGCCTACAAAGAGTCATAGGCATCCACAAGTGTTTCTATCATCAACCAATTATATTGCTGATAGGGAGCAATGGACTGTCTCACACATTGTCTATGACCATTTCCTATGTCATAATGATATGGATAAGGTTCATCATTCATACGGAAGTAGAATAGGACATTATGATGGTAATATCTTAAATAACAATTCATCAAATCTTTATAGAATTTGTTAATTATGTGTTAAAATGGGTTAAACGCTTGGTTATTTCAAAATAATTTCTTACCTTTGCAAACGAAAACAAAAAAAACATTATAAGATATGAGTAAGAAAATGAAAAAGTATTGGCTAATTAATGTAAGTGGTCACAACGGCTATTCTATGTTAGTACATTGTGAAGCAAGCACTATTGAGCAAGCAATTAGTGCTGCGGAAAATGCAGACCTTTTTGATGATGTGTCAGATGCAAAAATAGCTTTTGGTGAGGAAATAGCAAATGATGATGATTACACTATCAAGTCATTTGACGTAAACGAAATTTAGCAAATAAAGTATAGGAAATTAAAATATGGTTACAATTATTGCAATGATTATTGTTGGGTCAATTTTATATGGTATTGGCTCCACTATTAACAATTCAGATTGTGTATCAATGACGTTTGAAGAAATGTGTGAAACATCTTCTGTTATCACTTTAACTTGGGGAGTATTTGAGGGTCATGCCACAAACGATAATGGAGAAAGAATTGTTATTAAAGAGTCATATCCAGAATTGATTGCTAAAGCATCTAAATATGGCTTATACCCATCAACAAATAGTGATATTATGGTTACATTGGTCAAAGCATAAAATATGTTAAAAAAATCTGGGATTCTTTGGTTATCTCAGATTTTTTTCTTACCTTTGCAAACGAAAACAATAAACAAATAAAAATTATGATTAAAAAGAATATACGCTACATCGTTGATTTCGATTCAATCGAAAAGAAAGATAGTATCGTCTTTGGGTTCGAGGTTGGAATGAGCCTAACAAACAACAAGGAACTTCGTCAAGAGTTGTTTGAGAAAATGTCAAGCATTATGACACAACACAACAACATGGAGATTGAAGCCGCAATAGATGGCATAGCACACACTGGACTTGCCAACATTGGGTTTCACGTCTTTTCAACAGAAGATTTTGAGGTGTTGATAATGGAATAAAGAATTTTGACAAATTAAAATATGTTAAAAAAATCTGGGATTATTTGGAAATCTCAGATTTTTTTCTTACCTTTGCAAACGAAATCAATAAACAATTAAAATATATAAATTAAGGGAAATTATGGTAAGAGAAGTTATTTTAGTTGAAGTTGTCACAAAGAGTGATATGTCAACAGACAAGTCAAAATGTTTCACCAATACAGAAAAGGCTGAAAAGTATTTTGCTGATTGTGTCCATGAACTGATGTCAAACATCGAGCAAGACGAAATTGACAATGCACTTGATGATGGTTTTTGGGAGTGCAAATATAGTGGTGTCATAAATGATAAAAAGAGCGTGAATATCAAGGAAATTTTATTTGAAGAAGATTAATTATGAAAGTAAGTGACATTAAATGGGTGACTGATGGTGAAGTTGTAGAACTACCAACAGAAATTGAGGTTAATGATGATTTGTCAGATGATGAAATCACTGACTATCTTTCAGACACTTATGGATGGCTTGTTGATAGTTTCTCATTGCCAATGGATGATGATGAGATTGTTAACACCAATTAACACTAAATTTTTGGTTATTTCAATTATTTTTCTTACATTTGCAAACGAAAACAATAAACAATTAAAAGATTAGAGTTATGGAAAGCAATATCAAGGTAAAGGCAACGAAGGAGATGATGGCCATCTTCTGTGATTTGTATTGTGTAAAAAGATGCAACCATCTCAAGTGGCTGAACGATGGCAAGCGCCGTAATCTCTATGATGTGACACTGCGTCACGCTGACAATGCTGGCGAACTGAAAGGCACGTACACCGTGGAAACGCTTATGAAGCGATTCCGTGAGGATGGTGACGCTAACTTGCCTTGTATGCTGGCGAGAGACCTGATATTGGTAGAAGGGTATCTGGCAGTTATGGGTGAGAAAGACAAGATTGCCGAAGTAATCAACAAGGCTTTCAAGAAAATGAATATTAACTTAAAAGTAGCATAAGACAAATGTGTAAAAAAAATCACTTGAAAATTTGAGAAGTTTGAAGAGAAGATTTTGAAAGAACGTGGACTTAAAGAATAAACGACTATGAAGATTAAATCGAGTATAGGAAAGAATGTGAGTGTGGCGGTGAACAACTGCCGAGAGGTGATTGTGAAACAGACTATCGAGTTGCTGAAGGCCATCGGTGCAGAGTCTGGACAAGACGTTAGCCTTGGGCAGATGTTGTTCCTCTATCAGCGAAAATGTAACGTAACAAAAACGATGGTGTGCGACCGCATCGGCTATATGGACGGGCGTGGAGGCAGTCCGTTCTACATTGTGAGTATGGGCGACAACAAGATGTGTCAATCATCCATTTTTCTATCCATTGATAGTCTAATGGCTATCTACGAGGCAGTGAGGAAGGTTGTTAACACTAATTAACACTAAATTTTTGGTTATTCCAACTTTTTTTCTTACCTTTGCAAACGAAAACAATAAACAATTAAAAGATTAGAGATTATGGTAGATGAAATTTTGGAAAACAAAAAGGCATGGGAGTTGTTCTGTGATTTTTTTAGAGACGAGAAATGTCACTATGATTGGACTGATGATGAAATAGATTTCAGCCGCAATGACGATGATTTTAAAGAGTTTGTAATGTGGTTAATAGAAAAACATAACAAAGAATAAAACTATGGATAAAGAGGTATTTTCAAAAAAGTATAATGAACTTTGGGATAAGATTCGTGAACTCCAAGCAGAGCAACTTAAATTGGCAGAAGACTATCTTGCTGAAAACCAACCATATCCTATTGGAACAAAGGTTAAGATAACTTATCCAGACGGATTTCTATTCCAAGGTAAGGAAAAAGAAGTATTAGGCTTCGTAAAAGAGTATGAACTTTGTTATATCGACCATGAAGTTTACCCAATATTTGGCAAAATAAAGAAAGACGGCACAATGGCTTCTTATGCCACATGGCAGATTGAGTGGTGGAGAAAACCAATTATTGAGGTAGTTAAAGATTAAAAAGAAAAGAGCATTATGAAAGTTATTATGACTTGTCCTTTTTGTGGTGAAGAACATTGCATAGTCGAAACTGAATGTGGGTATCATTGCACATCATGCGAATATGACTTCACCAATGAAGAGTATGAACACGAGATATTGCGCCAACAGATTTCATGGGTATGTTCAAGCAAGGAGGCAACAGAAGAATTGCCCATTGTATGCACAAGCAATGATTTGGTTGTTTCAATAGGTGGAAAGCCAAAAATAGTTAAGGGTGTATTCCAAGACTTCGAGGGTATTGTATGGGTCAATGTGGACGGATATAATGAACCAACAGAAGCAGATGAATTGACAAACTCAGAATTGCGTAGCATATTCGATTGGCTTAAAGCAATGTAACAGAAATTTACAATAGTTAAAGTTGAGATTATTTTTGGTAGTCTCAACTTTTTTTCTTACCTTTGCAAATGAAATCAGATAAACAATTAAAGATTATGAAAGGAAGAAATTATGATTACGCTCAGAGTAAAAAGAACAAAGTCCGAGAGACAGATATTGGCTCAGATGGATAGAATATACAATCTCTATTGTCAAGGTTATGGAAGTAGCAAGATGTTAGAGAATTGTGATACAAAGGTTTATGTAATCATATCAAAAATAGGTTATTGAAATATGGGTGATACAAGATACATAGTTGTGGTGTTCTATAAAGGAATAGGGCATACATTACAGACAGATAACGAACCACGAGTATTTTTTAGTAAGTATGCAAGGTTATATAAGAACTTAGGAAGTGCCATTAAAAGGGCTAATGAGTTATTCTATCAATATGCCAACGAAAAAGTATGCGTGTTTAAGGTGTCTTTAGATGAAAGACTATCATGCGACCAATATAATGATTGGTGTAAAGATGAAAACAGATTAATATGGGATTCGTCAAAATGGTTTTAAAAAAGTTAATAACTGAAAAAATATTTGGTTATTTCAACTTTTTTTCTTACCTTTGCAAACGAAAACAATAAACAATTAAACAATTAGAAATTATGGCAAAGAAGTTAGAACTATTAAAGAGCGAAATCAATGTTTTGCAGAAAATTGCAAAAGTTTCTCACATGGATAATTGGTTCAACCTCGATAATGAGGGCGTTCTGAGAAACAGAGAGAAGAATAACAGAGTGATGTCTGTTAGAAGTGGTTGCAAACAACTCATGGAGGGTGTTACACCATACGATTTAAGCCAACTTAATGGTGATGAAGTCTATCACTTGTTAGACCTCGTGGGAAATGGACTGAAAACATTCGGATAAAACGAAATCAATAAACAATTAGAGATTATGACAGACAATAGAGCATTTATCAGAAAGTGGAATGGCAGAACATTGCAAGACGATGGTTCCTATGTATCAAAGGAGTTTCATTCATTTCAAGTGAGTTTCTTCAATGCAATTAGTAAGATTGCCAAAAACCTTGGTGCTGAATTGGTTAAACGTTCCTATGGTCACTATGATATGAGTGGCTTCATCAAGAGAGGGAACAAATACGTTTACTTCAATTATAGCAGTTCACTATGTGGTGGTAGAACAAAAGTCTTGTTGAAGAAAAATAATTATGGAGATTGGTGTCAGCCAATGCTTTTTAGAACTGCGGCAGATGATAAGGACTTTCATGGCGGAACAAATAACTTTGTTGCGTTCGAGGATTGTGAGGAACTCATTGAAAAATTGCTAAATCAAGAACATATTAAACGTTGGTAAAATGAAGAGAATTGCAATTATTGACCACACAGAACATGAATTGATTGTTGAGGATATAAACGAGCAAGAACTCGAAGAAAACTATGATGGCGACATCCAAAAGTATATTGATAATAACTATGACATGGAGAAATATTCATGGGATTGGATTACCTATACACAATACTTTGAAGAGGGAGAAAGTTGTTCAGTAGAAGTGGAATTTAAAAATTTGGTTTAAATAAATTAAAAATATATTAAAAAACTGAGACTACGTTTGGTAGTTTCAGTTTTTTTTCTTACCTTTGCAAATGAAATTAGTTAAACAATAAACAATTAAGAGTTATGGCATACGTAAAAAAGAGTTTGAGGACAAAGCGTACCTTGGTAGATAACTACAAAGGTTATCCTATCTTCTTAGAGGTAAACACTTATTTTAAACATAGTTTCTTTAATCCTAAGTATTACGACACAAATCATGTTTCGTCTAAGACAGAAAATTATTATTGCTGCATAAAGAATGGCGACATGACTAAAAGCAGCGACCGCTATGCTTATTGTTGTCGTAGTATAGAAGAGGTTAAAAACCTTATCAGTCGCATTGAAAATGGTGAAGAAATTGTTCTCACTGATAAAGAACGTCATGATTGGGTTATAGCCCCTAATTCAAAGAATGGTTGGGGCTTCAATACGGAGATGTTAATGGCCATTATGAGGGCTTATAAAAAGGCTTCAAAACGTAGGAGAGTTGGGTATCTTGAACGATTGGAAGATGCGAATTTCCATTCAGAGTATTCTGCATTGGAAGAAGAGAACTATGAAGAGTTTGAAAGGCTTGCAAAATCATTATAAGATAGATTTGTAAAAATAGGTTAAAAGTTGGGATTATATTTGGTTATCTCAACTTTTTTTCTTACCTTTGCAAATGAAATCAGATAAACAATTAGAGAGTTATGAAAAAAATAGATTTGTCCAAATGTCCTAAATACAAACAAAGTGTTTGTGGTGGTGCAAGAGAAAGAATTGTCACCATTGTAACATATAGCAAGTATAAGGTAACTGCAACTTGCAAGGAGTATGACAAGGACACGGAAGAGAACGTCATGTTCTATCACTATTCATTCATGCAAACGTTGAAAAGGGAAAGTGTTAGTGAACTCGTTCAAAAGGCAAAGGACTATTATAACGTTAAGGAAGAAGAAAAAATAAATTGAAAAGATTATGGAAGAAATTACAAGCATGATACTCATGTTGCAATCACCAATTGCAAAGAGAAAAGGAGTTACCATTTCAGCAGAAGACTGCAAGATTTGGGCAGAAGAGTTAAAAAAAGGTTTGGCAGAAATGGTGGAATATTGCATTGAACAAAATAAGAAAAACTCTAACATCTATGAAAGAAATATCTTTAAAGGCTGAAACACTTGTTGCCATTATAGTAGGGCTATGTGGAGAATGGGATGGAACTACAATAGAATATTATCCCAATTTGCCAAATGTTACATCAGAACATATAAAACTCAATGGTATTTGTAATGATTGTGACTTGCTGCGTCTAACGCTCAATGACCAAAACAAAGTTGATTGTTGGTTTGCAGATATGAATGGGAATACATTCTATTTGCCTTTTTCACAAGTTTACTTAAACCCATTGCTTTATGTGAGTATTATAACTCATATCTATGATAAAATGAATGAATTAGTCAATGAAAAAAATGACTAAATATTTGGATAAATGAAAAAAATTTCTTACCTTTGCAAACGAAAGCAATAAACAATTAAGAGTTATGGGAATGTTCTTTAATAATGACACCAAACACTATTGTGGCAAATACAAAGGTATTGATGTATGGCAATATGGCTCCATGATTGGAAATAATTGGTATGGCGACTTCTATGTTACAATTCCAAGAGGTAAAACCAAACGGAACATGAAAGTCAAAAATAGTGTTTGTAACTCATTAGAAAAGGTAAAAGCATACGTTGATAAATATCTTGAAGAATTAAAATCAAAAAGTATAAACTAAACTATGGGAGAAGAATATAGAAGATATGCTTCATGTCATTGCAATTATTCAAAGCCAAGGACAATGAAACAGATAAAGGCTGACTACAATAATATGTTGAACAAGCATAGTTTGTCAAAAGTTAAGAAACGTTAAAATGATATTAAAGATTTGGTAAATTAAATTATTATCCATATCTTTGCATCGTTGGAACGAAAGACAACATGAGTGAGGTAAGTGGTATAATCAAGACTCTATAAAATGAGCACCTTACTCTTACAAAAATATATTTGAAGGTTACGAGAGGAGAACGTCAGCAATGACGATGTAGACAAATCGGCATTAAGTTCGTGCTTAATGTGTCTCTTCGGAGACTTCGGCAGTGCAAATCTGTCACCTTCAACAACTCTAACTCTGATTTTTAATTGTTATACTGATTTCGAGGGGGAGCAAGCAATACGGCTTGTTCCCCATAATTGATTTTTCTACCTTTTCTTTTATATATTTTCTTTTGGTATATAATATTATAATAATAAATTAATATAAAAATATATTATTATTTATTTTATTATAAATTTATATATAATAACGCATGCGCACGCGCGTGTAGGACTTAAATAAGTACAACCACATTCTTTCTTTCAATTGATTTCTCATTTTAAAGCCCTCTAAGAGCATTTTAATACCAATGTGGATAAATTGTCCATTGATACAATAAAACGCTGTTAGAACAAGAAAGAGAGACCTTTTCAAGCCTCTCTTATTATATTGGTATCAAATGTAATTTAAAAATGTTTATTTCTACAAGAGTGTTTTTGTTATCACATACTCACCAATGATTAACCTTGCAAAAATGTCACATGAGGATGAACGATAAATATCATTATGAGCATCTCTTATCCAATCAAGGACATCACCATAAAGGAACTGACAACTGCCATTCTTTTTACCCCAATTCCTACATAATGCTGGAATATCTTTCTTCAAGTCCTCAAACACTTCATTAACATATTCACTTTCAGATATTGTTGACCATTTGCATAATTTATTGGGGTCAGCACCAAGGTCAAATGCAAGTTCAAATGCCTTGTCCAAGTTTTCTCTATCAGACAATGACTCGTTAATTTCAACATAACAAGTCTTAACTTCATACGTTGTCTTACAAGTATTACCCAACAGATAGTTGGTATGTGGAACTTGATAACGCAATTTGATGAATTTCTTTGTGTTCATACTGAATTGTTTTTATTGTTTAACTGATTTCGTTTGCAAAGATAAGAAAAAAAATTGGTTTATCCAAATAAATTAATTTTAATTTATAATAAAATATATAATATATAAAAAATATTAAATAATCAATCGTTGTTTTGGTTTTTACAAATAAAAGTCTTATCTTTGCAACAATTTTGAATTTAACGTAGAAAATGGCATTAGTTAAAATGAATTATAGTGATTACCAACTCGACATCTTTAATGAGATTGAGAATGGTATGAGTAATATTGCAATAAATGCAGTTGCGGGGAGTGGAAAGACAACTACCATTGTAGCCGCTTGCAAACGCTTAAATGAATCACCAAGAAATGTTTGCTTCCTTGCATTCAATAAACTTATTGCAGATGAACTGAAAATAAGATTAAAAGGATATGCAGATGTTTCAACTCTTCATGCATTTGGTTTTAATGTATTGAAAAAAATTTACAATGTGCCACAATATCATCAGTATATCAAGGTAGATAGTTGGAAGATACAGAAATATGTTAGAAACCATGTATTTGAGTTATCAAGCATTATTACAGAACAGACTGATGCAGTGAAGATATTTTCATTTTCTTTGAATGTTCAAAGATTATATGACCTTGCAAGGGTAAATCTGATTGAAACGGATAATAAGGATAAACTTCAAGACCTTTGTGATGAACATAACCTTATCAATTTGTTTGATGAAGTAAATGTCGTGGATATGCTTCTTGCAGATGCTTATAGAATGCCAATGGATTTGACAATAGATTATGTCGATATGATTGTCTTACCATTGTTCCACGTGGAACATATTCCTCATTATAAATATGTTTTTATAGATGAATGTCAAGACCTCAACAGAGCACAAAGGGAATTGATGTTGAACGTTGCAAGAGGTGGTAGATTTATTGCAGTGGGAGATAGAAATCAAGCAATTAATGGCTTTGCTGGTGCTGACTGCAATTCTTTTGATAAGATTGCAAATGTTGAAGACACAATAGAACTACCTTTGTCCGTTAATTATCGTTGCGGAACAAACATGATTAAACTTGCACAAGAACTTGTGCCACATATACAAGCACATGATGGGGCAATATGCGGTGAAATATCCCATGTTAAAGAACTTACAAAGGACTTGTTTAAAAATAATGATATGGTTCTTTGCAGAACATCTGCACCTCTCGTAGGATTGTGCATGAAACTAATCGAAAATGGTATCACTGCCGTTGTTAAGGGAAAAGATATTGCAATGTCATTGAAAATGATTATAGATAATGCAAACACCAACTCAATTGAAGAAGTCCTTGCTTATCTGAATAATGAAAAGGAAAAGATGATTGCAATTATTAGGGCAGATAGGAAATGTACAAAGGAAGAAGCAAAAAGGTCTTCCAAATATCAGAAATTGGAAGATAACTGCAAATGCATTGAAAATATATGCTTATATCATATTAAAGATGCAATAGAACTGAAACACTATATTGATATAATGTTCACTGATGAAAAGGTTAAAAACGCAGTAATGCTCTCTACCGCACACAAAAGCAAGGGATTGGAAGCGAATAGAGTGTTGATACTGCTGCCAGAGAAAATGCCATTGAAATGGCCACAACAGAAACCTTGGCAACTTAGACAAGAAAACAACCTAAAATATGTCGCAATAACAAGGGCAAGAAAAGAACTTATATTCGTTGACATTAGTGAACAAGAACTGATAAACGCAAAAATAGGTTAAAATCATAAAATAATTGGGATTATATTTGGTTTTCCCGATTATTTTTCTTATCTTTGCAGATGAATTAAAAAACATAACGATTATGATTAGTAAACAGAAAACATTGAAACTAATAAAAGAAAAGGTTGACGAACGCTCCAATAAAAAAATTAAATTGGAGAAACCTTTTTCTTGTAGTATTACTGAGGGAGTGTTTAAACACACCATAAGGAGACGCATAACACATCTAATGAAACAAGGCAATTCAGTTATCTTTATGGATGATAACTATGAGGTTAGAAACATAAATGTGCTTGAAACAAAAGACTTGCACAAAATCTTATGGCAAATCATCAACGAAAGAGAAAAGAAAGAAATTGCACTTGAACATCTCATTGCAACAAAAAAATATTTAACAATTTAAAATAAATTATACAATTATGGCAAGCGGTTTAACAATGTCTTCTCTTGAAAGAGAAAGTTGCACCATCTGTGTGAACGGAAAAAACTACACAATGGCAGCGTATAAGCAAATGCTTAAAGAAAAGAAAAAGGAAGAGAATAAAACTTCAAAACGAAAGAAAAAGACTACAGAAATAAACCTTATGGTACAAGGTGTGGAGAAAGCAATGAAGGAAATTACAACCTTAAAGTCACTTGCTGCATACTACGACCATGCGTATAGACAATGGGGAACCATTGGAAGTGAAATTCTTCAACACAATAAAATCAGACCACACTTCGTCTATTATCGTGTGAGCGTCAGCGAACTCGTAAAACTCCTTGAACAAATTAAGGAAATGGCCAAACATAATGAAAAGGCAGTGTACCAGTTCATCGAAAAGGTAAGTTGGAAACTTGAAGATATTAAATCATACATCTTCAAAATTATGAACGGAGCAAAGGAAAGCGGCTACCTTGAAGCATTTAAAAACCATGAGTGTATCAATGGAAAAGGACGCAGATTGGGACTGCAAACACTTGTCAATAAGTCATACACGGCAATCTCACAAATCGAAGACGTGGTTAAGACATTACAGAAAATCGCTGACAATGGCACTGACCCATTCAACTATGGCGACCACATGAGCGCAAAAGCAAGAGCAAGATGTTGGGCTTGATACCATAATCGTTAAATTCAAAATACTTGTTAAATCTTGAGGTAATCTTTTGGTTATCTCAAGATTTTTTTTTATATACAATATATTGGACTTAAAAAAGTACAAATGGGGGTGGAACCATCAAATCAACCATTTATTCCAATTCTGAGAGCATTTCTTAATGTCAATGGGATATTTTATCATTACAATCATTTAATGCGATTGTAAGCCTTCTATTTAAGCAATAATGATAATATTATAATATATACATATATCACCTCCAACTATTATGTGTTACACTGACACTTTTATGCTGATTACATCACTTATCAATTTATCTTTATATGAATAAACAAGAATGGCTTACGTTTCACAACGTAAGCCATTTTCAATAAAAGCAACAGACTATTTATGAAAAGTCAAGGTGGTTGGACTTGCACCAACCTTTCCCACACCCCCAGACGAATGGGTTACGCACTCTTCCCGTGAGAGCCGCTAAACTATCTCGCTACACCTTGGATAATATACTTAAATAAGTACAAATGCAAGGGTGAGACACAAGCCCCACCCTCACAAGGCTTAATGTATGCTTTTAGATTTCTGTGATGGAATAGAGCGTTTCCAACTCCCTATCCTGGTCATCAACAATGATTTCATCGTCTGAGTAGGTAATCATGCTCACACTCGGAAGTTTAAAGAAATCTTCGAGACTTGTTAACTTGTCTTCTTCAGCAAAGTCTTCATTAGCATCCAATAGAATCATTTCCTTCTGAATGTCAATAGCCGTTAATTTGTCAGTGGCAACTTTTGTTTGAATAACTCCACGGCTTTCACCATAGTTATAATCACCAATTACGATTTTCTGAATAAGATACATATTTCTAAATGTTTTTAATTGTTATTACTTGTCGTTCCAAAATATTACCTTATATAGAATATAACCCAAAAAAAGGCAAAAACATCCTATGAACACTGCTACAAAATCCATATATATATAATCAATTATTAAGACTTAAAAAAGTACACCTTTCTCAAAAGGTGGGGATTTCTCCCCAACCCTTTTAGATTACATTAGTGATTATATATGTCACTCCATTTATCACCGCTGACATAATGTTGGTGATGTTAATTGTGAATGGCTTCACTTGGTCTTTGCCGTCGATACCTACTTCACTCTGCCTCTTGCTATCAGAATTGGAACGGATGTTCTTGTAAATGTCACTCAACTTGTCACTATCCTTTACAATATTGCCGTCCTCGTAATAGGCTACCTCAGTATTGGTTGATTTGGTCTTGTAGCAACGAAGATACACATTTCCCTTGTGGCCAATGAGATAGTTAGCACGAATCCACTCACCCCAAGGCAGAGGCTCTGCAACAAACTCTTCCTCAGTGCGGTTGTTGACTGCATTTTCATAGTTAGCACCAATCTGTATGCCACTAATTGAAGTAATGCTGCTCAACTTACCATTGTAAGGGTTTTTCTTGCCCCCTATCAACTTTTTGTTAATACTTTCAGTCTCAGTGACATAAACGATACTTGCGAACTGACAACCATTAAGGCCGTTAATCACTTCTGCGAACTCATTTGGAGTTACGAATTTTTTAATTTCCTTTGCCATAATTCTTGTATATTTTAGGGCTATCCTCGGACTATCCTCGGATTTCGTGTGCAAAGGTAAGACTTTTTTTTGAGACTACAAAATATTTAAATATTTTTTTTAATCTATTAATATTTGTTCACAATTGACATTATACCAACAAAATTCCCCTATATATATATAATATAATAATAATATATACATGAAACGTCATGCTATCTGAAATTGAAAATAAAGCCATTTTAAAGCCTCCTAATGGCGTTTTATATCTTACATGATAACTTATGCGGGAAATGATATGAAACGCGCTCAGAATGCCTATTTAACATTTGTTTATATAATCTGTTAACGAATCTTTAAAAAATAACCAATTTGAAGAAAAATTGAGGACTTTTATTAAAAAATGCAAAATTCTTTGGTAGTGTCATTTTTTCTTTGTAATTTTGCACTCGAAATCAAGAAACAACAAGTTTAACAATTAAAAAACAGACATTATGAAAGCAATTGTAATTTCTTCCGCTAACGTTGACTATCGTTCAAACGACCTCGACAAGTACCTCAACGACATTCGGCAATATAAGCCCCTACCTTTCGACGAGGAAAGAATGTACCTCAGAATGGCTCATAATGGCAACAAAAAGGCCGCACAAACCATTATCAATGCAAATCTACTAATTGTTGTCTCTGTAGCAAAACACTATCAAGGCATGGGCTTAGACCTCTTAGACCTTATCAGTGAAGGTAATATCGGCCTAATCAAGGCCGTTGAAAACTTCGACCTCTCTACCGACTTTAAGTTCATTTCTTTCGCTGTCCCTTACATTAGGACAGAAATTAGAAACGCTATCAGCGACAAAGGGCGCTTGGTTCGTCTCCCTCTCAGCGAGATTAAGAAAAAAACTTACAACTCTTCAATTTCAATGAACACCCCCATCTCTGGCGATGATGAGGGCGACCATGAAAAAACTTTACTCGATACATTTTCAAGCGACTCTTCGGCTGATACATTCAGCCGCCAATATGATATGGAAATTAAGGTGAAATCATTGCTCAATGGCCTTACGGAGAGAGAAAAGATTATCGTCTGCAAGTTGTTCGGCATTGGTTGCAGAGAACAGAACGAATGGGAAATCGCTGAAGATTTCCAACTTTGCGAAGAGAGAGTAAGACAAATTAAATGGCAAGCAATAGAGAAAATGAGAGAGTTTGCAAGGAAATAATTTGACAAAAAAGGTGGTGACTGAATTGGTTGCCACCTTTTGAAGTTTCACGTGAAACATATTGGGGATATACTCCACATATACCGCCCATACCACCCCCCACCTCTGTCACCCCCTTGGGGATGGGGAGTTTTTGCGCTTGTTTTTGGGGGAACAGTTTTTTAAATATTCCAGAGGAAAAAAATTCAACTTTTCCAAAGACCCCCCACCTATTTTTTATATTGTTTATATAATTCAAAAAAATTCTGGAAAAAAAATTCTATGAATTTCGTAAGATTGTTTTTTTTTTATAAAATGTTTTAATTTTCGATATAAATCAATTTTATATAATATTTATTTAGAAAATACGTGTAAAATATGAATAAAATAGATAGAGATGCTTGTGATAACTATTGGTCAATGGTAGACTATGGTGATGACCGTAATGATAAAGAAATTGAAAAAGATGCATCGTGGAGAGCACTTCACGACCAAATACCTAGAATGCCTAGTGAAACTTATCATAATGAAAGAGCGCATCTAACTGACAGACGTGATGCAGCAAAAGCATATGTAAAAGGGTATAATTTTAAAAACGAATCAAGACATATGAATAAGAAACTTATAAGATTAACAGAACAAGACCTTCATAGAATGGTGAAGGAATCTGTAAATAGAATATTAAATGAAATCGGTGACACAGAAAAAGGACAACGTGCTTTAGGCGCATTAACAGCAGCGAAATTTAAAGGAAAGAAAAAAGGAGATTGGGGCGAAGTTGCAAAAAAAGCTTCAGATGAAAGAGATAAAGCATCTAATAAAGTTGCAAAAAGTGGATATAACGAGAATGAACCTTGGTCTTCTCTAAAGGCGTGGCATAAGAAGAGAGCAAGCATGTCAGATGCATACAATGATGGGTATCAGAAACAAGTAAATGAAAGTGGTTTTTATCCTATGGAATACGATAGTAAAATGGGGTATTATGCACCAAATGGGACTGTTGATGGGGTAGATACATATATAGACTTTGATGAGATGAGTTTTAGCGAACTAAAGGCTCTTCGTGACAAATACCTTGAACAAGTTGGGCACACCCCTTGGAACAAGATTGCCAATGCAAGGCCAGACATTTTTCACGCAGTAAATGCCATCGAAGAAGAATTGGAAGATAGAAGGGAAAGATATAGAGAAGGGGATAAGTCTGCTTTGTCTTGATATTAAACAGCAATCAAATCGACTCTGATTTCAGACCACTTTTTAACAAGTTCTATTGACTTGTCTAATATATGAACGAATCTTTTTAGTTCGTTCATTTTTTATTTATTCATAATCAAGTACATCAAAATCATTTGGAAAAATATTAATTGAGCAGTTAAGGAAATAGTTTAATGTTATTTTTGGTTTTTCGAAATTGTGTAGTATTTCAGTTTGTTTATAAGTGGTTTCCACCAATATTTTCTTATATGCTTTAAATTCTTCAGTTGTTAGTGGTCTAATAAATGTTTGTGATGAAGATTCTATAATTCTATTTAATGGGTGTTTATACATTAACATTGGTTTAAACTTATTTCCGTTATAGAGTTGTACAACTCTATTCCCATAGAGTTTAGCACTGTATGGAAATTGTTTAGTGCTTGGTTCAAATGCTTTCAGCATAATAGCCCACCCAAATATCATATATTTTTCGCTGTCATAACCAAGAAGAATAGGTTTGTCTATATATTTTTTCAATTCCTCGTATGATATAATATGTTGTAATGTTTCCATAGTTCACTCGATGAAAGTATATCCTTCTTTTGATTTAGGGTAGAATGTATATTTAAATTTATAGATTTTGTTAGTATTTTTCATTACTGTGTTATAGAGTTCATCGTCATTACCAAATGAGATTATTTGTTTAGTTTTTATGTTTTGGAACTTTAATGATTTATATTTTTCATTATTATCTATAAGTTTTACTTCTACCGTTACTGGTTTATGGTATTGTACATCTTCTGAGTCTAGTTCATTAAATATTGGGTTCAATTTATATTCTCTAACGTAGATAAAGTTTTGTGTTTCTTTAACAACTGTGTCTTGTGGTGTAGTGCTTTTGCACTGAGTAAAAGCTAATATTAGTGCAAAAATTATTATTACTGCGCATGAAATGTTTATAACTATGTTAGTGTCTGTTATTTTTTCTTTCATTTTATATTTTTTTTAATGTATAGATAATTTGTGTATATTTCTAGAACGAAGAGTGTAACTAGTCAAATCCACATTTTCTTTTTATTATGTTCCTAATATTTTTGTTAGTTTATCGATTTCTTCTAGAGCCATTTGTTTTTTATAGAGTTCAGTTTCTAGGTAGTTAATATTTTCTATTTCTTTCATTTGTGAGAATTCGATAATATCTTTAAGGTTATCAAAGTATTGTAGTTTTGATTGTAACAGTTCTAGAATAAGTTTTGTTTCGTTATTATTTTGTTTTTGTTGTGCTTTAATTAAGTCTTTTGTAATTTGCACCAAGTTTGCGTATGGTGTAAGTAGGTTTCTTAGGTGTGCTCCTAGAGATTTGAATTTAATGTTGTTATCATTCATATTAAATATTATTATTGTTATTATTATGATTTATTATTTGCAAAGGTACGAATATTTTTTTAAAATTCCAAAAAAGTATATAATTTTTATTATTTTTTAACTATTTATAGTAGTTATGAATAATATGGATAATAGGAAAGTATACATAAGTGAGCATCAGTGTAACTTATTATTAGGTGAGTCTGAGTGGGGTTTTCATTTTGGCAAGGGTCACAATGGAAAGCCATACGTTAGTGACAACAAGTTTCAGATGCTTGGTCGTGAAACTGGTCATTTTGGCAGCGGCACTTATTTTTCCACTTACCGTGGTGTTAAGGACATTGATAATTATGGTGATTTAAGTAGGAATTTCAATCCCAATTTCATTGAGATTAGGGATAATGTATATCGTGTTGATTTTGACCTTTACAAGAATTTATATAGAGTAAGGAGCAAGAAGCAAGGTGATGTATTATATACCATGATGAAGAATTTGAATGGTATGTACAATCGTATTGCTTCTGATTTTGGCAAGGTTGGTAGTCATTCAAAGGATTCCAATTATGACAATGCTAGGTATTATCAAATTATAAGGCATAATGCTGAAGCTTTGGGTTTAAGGTGTCCTTCTTACTATGAACTGACTAGGATGGCTCAGAGACATGGTAGTGATGATGGTGGTGTTCAATCGTTTTCCACTTTGTTTATGGAGTGGAATGGTTATAATGGTGTGAATGTGAGTGGTGTTGACTATTATGACAACACGAAGCATGGCAGTGTCATATATGACTTATCCAAGGTTGACACGGAGATGGAGGAGGTTAGTCCTAGGAGTTTATACAGTGGTTACAAGGATTCCCCTTATGATGACACTATTGTTCAAGGTTATGGTGACAATCCTAAGATAGAGGCATTAAAGGGAGAGTACATTGGTTGGTATGACAGATTGAATGAGATGTCGTTAAATGATGCTTTAAGGGTATTAAAGAATTACACTGACAGTGGTAATGTATTGAATTATTATAATTTAAAGCAGTTAAAACCAGAGTTAATTAAGCGTTATTTAAGGTTAATATATGTTAAGAATCCAAATGGTTATTGGGATGACCCAATATATAATGAAATAATTAACGGTCGTGGTTCCAAGTATTATGCTGAGTTAATTGATGAGTATGGTGCATATTATTGGGTTAATTATGTATCTAGGGAGGGTCATGGTAGTATATTGGTTAATTTATTAAGTAATTTTGCTTGGAACATTCCTTGGAGTGCTAGTGAGAAGGAGGAGATGAAGTTAAAGGAGGATTATTATAACAAATTGATGTCTTTCATGAAGAGGGATTTAACCTCTTATGAGAAGAGTTATGTTAAGGAAGATTATTTTGAAATAGAGGAGGAGGAAGAAAATGGATAATGGTGTTATCAATGAGTTTTTGGAGAACGAATTTGGTGGGGGTGATGATTCAATTGAAATAACTCCTAACATGAACTTGGGAAAGATGAGTCCGCTTGAAATACAGTAAATAATTTCCTAATTTTTTTATAGAATGCAATCAGAAATGGTTGCATTTTTATTTTAATAATAAAAAAAGGCAATAACATCGCAGTTGACCCAAACTTCTAAAAAATGAGCAGCCATTTACGGTTGCTCATTTTCATTATACTAATGTATTCAATACTTGTATCTGTGATGGTGGTATATTATCATAGGTAAAAACAGCAGTTGGATTTCTTTGGTCTCTATATAACTTAAACAATCTGACATTTGATACATCAACTTTGAGAATTACCATATCATTAAGATTACCTTGAACCATATCTTTGATTTTTGATATGTTCTTACCTAAATAAATACGCTCAGGAAAGTTTCCTTCAGACCTTGGTATTAATCCTTTAGTCAATATCTTCTGTAATACACTTTTATTTGTTGCGTGATAGAACACCTCATTTGGTTTTTGATGATAAACTTCACTGAATTTCGCTTCAAGTATTATTGAAAAAGATGTCAATTGAGGATTTTGACCCAAGTAATCATACAAATCTATCTCTTCTCCTCTTTTGGTCGTACAAATAAACTCACCATTGAAATTGAAAAAACGATATGGTATATATCCGTTGTTTACTGTTTGTTTTAAATCAATATGGCTTGTAAACCATCCTAACAAATTATTTGCTGTTTTGACAATCTCAGTGAAATTGCTAATATTGTTGCAATCTAACTTAATACCAACGAAATCATTATACTCTAGTTCATTTCCTTTTCCTCGTTTCATATAAGGATTATATTTCAATGGTGCTATTTTGAGGATGTTTGGAAACCTTTTCTGCATATATGATTTACATATATCCATATTATATGATTTAATCAGTCCTTCGCTTATTTGCCTAACAATATTGTGTAGTTCTTCCTCAGTCAACCTTATTATCTTCTTTGCCATTTCTTTCAAGTTTTCAATAAATATCTATTTTTCGGCAAAATTACGTTCAATTTCTGATAAAAACAAATTCTACGTGATATTTATTAGAAAAATACGTATAGAATATGAATAAAAGACTTATAAAACTTACAGAGCAAGACCTTCACAGAATTGTGAAAGAGTCTGTGAATAGAGTGCTGAGAGAATCTTCAGATAGTGTTAGTCCACAAGCATTTGGTAGACCAGAGGATACAATGTTTGATGGTGCTTCTGAAGAAGAATATGCAGAAGGAGAGAAATTTATACAGAAAGCTCACCCTTGGAGATACAACATTAATTGTAGAGATTTAGCATCTACTATAGAAATGGGTTTGCATTTAAGTCGTGGGTTTGAAGAAGGCAAATACAGTATAAGGAATTTCTTGTCAGATTTAAATGAATTGGCAAATGGAAACAATGGAATACTGAAATATGGTAGGCAAAATGGTGGCATTTAAACAACCATTAATCCAACTCTAATCTCAGACCATTTGCGTACTAAGCCAATGGACTTGTCAAACATATGGGCGAATCGTTCTGATTCGCTCATTTTTCTCGTGTTCCAACGGTACACAGCCTCGTCAATATAGGACTGTAAATGCTCATCAGATACATCGTGGTAACAGCCAACAATCATCCTTCTGAAATGACTCCAAAAGCCCTCAATGCTATTGGTGAACACGTCACCGTCAGACCAACGTGACTGGATGATGGCTTGCTTGCACTTCTCGTCAGAGGTGAAATACGAGGTAAGGGAAATAACGCTGTTGAATTTCTTGAAATCTATCATAACACTTGGAGTTTTTTATTTAAATTCTAATGCAAATATAGGTTTTTTCAACTCCCAAGTGCTAGTAGTTATACATATAAGTTTACATAATTGAATATATATTGAATAGTCAATTTACAAGTAAATTGTTGA
>Ga0326512_10000384_pt1 | contig 38422 bp, 39 predicted proteins | sample 1_2617_0518_D_FD_203652 | JGI IMG/M metagenome (GOLD analysis project Ga0326512, IMG submission 203652) | Bovine rumen microbial communities from UC Davis, California, United States - 1_2617_0518 | ecosystem: Host-associated > Mammals > Digestive system > Stomach > Rumen | place: USA... | reverse complement strand
AAAAAGGATTGACTGTTGTGGAAATAGATACGCTTGATTTTATTTTCAAAAAAGTTCTTACAGGTGACGGCGGAGATAACGTAAAGCCTGCTTTCAATTATACAAAGCCAAACAAGACAGGCAAGGTTATCAATCATGGTATATCAGAAGGAAAAGCTGAAAAGATTGTTGAAGAGTATAAATTGAACGAAGAACTTAAGATAGAAGATTTATACGGAAATGAATACACTGAGGAATTGGCCAAAATTACATATAAGATAATGAAGGCTGAAGGTATTATGAATGTTCATCAAATTGCTCAAAATATTAAAATGAATGCAATTTTAGTAGCACTCAACAATTTGTCTATTCCTAAGAAAGTCGCTGAGGCGATTAAAGCAGATATTATTGAAAACGAAGATAAACGTCATAATTTGAATTTTCAAAATTTGAATACAATGCAGAATCTTCTTAAAAAGACTGAATATGTTTCAGAAAATTATGTACAGATGAAAGCTTCAGTATTCAAAGGAGAAAAGATTGACGAGAATGACACAAGCTTTATTAAGACTAAGAAAACTAAATTGTTTTAAGCTATATAATTTATATGAAGTTATTTGATTATATAAATGTAATATTCAGTGCAAACAATGCAAAATGGGAAGAGGTATCTGAACTTGATATGGCAAGAAATGCATTTATGCTCAATCGTTTGATGAGTATAAAGTTTCCGATACAAGCTCAAATGCTGAATATTATGAAAATTTCTCCAGTTGGGCAGGCACAAACTTGGAGAAATATTGCAAAGCAATTCAAACGTACACCAGGTTTTATATACACAAAAACTAAGAATATGTCTTCAGACAAAACAAAAAAATTGAATGAAGATGCTGTTGCAATGTATATGAAATTTAATGAAATAGGTGAAACCGAATTTAAGGATGCATACAGATTTAACCCGGATGCAATAGAAGAGGCACTTGAGATTATTGAAAAAACATATTTTTCCAAAAAATGACAATGGATTTTTCTGAAATTTGCTTGACATTGACAACTGGACTTACATATATTCTTTATCCTAAAGACAAATATGATAAGATGCTGTGTAGTGCAATGCAGATGTACAACAGAATAAGTGGTAAAAAGGATTATACATATACAATTCAGGAGTTTCATACAGTTATTGGAATGAATAAAGATATTATTTCAATGATAAATGACCTTGAATTGCCTGAGAATGAAGATAAAGTAATTCAAATAAACAGTATTATATTTCTTTATTCAATTCTTGATACTTATCCTAATTTGAAAAAGATAAATTTTGAATTTTCAAATGATGATTTTGATAGAATAACTAAAGATGAAATAGGGAATAAAGAAGATATCTTTAATTTTCAAATTTTTATAACTGATATTGTTTTTGATGCTTCAACCTTTTTCTCAAAGGAAATGATTGAAATTGTAAATAAGGAACTGATTAAAGCCGGAAAATTGTCAAATTCTTATTTGAATAGATCTGCTTATGTACGATTGAAATGGAAAGACTTGAGTGATATATTTGCAATTATAGGAGCTGATAAAATTGATGGACAAGATGCAGAATATTATGCGCAATTTGTTGCTTCATTGACTTCGTTTTTTGGAGAAAAAGCAGACGAAACGAATGTACTTTATATAACCGATTATATTACGTATTAAATGTTTGATAATAAAATGGAAGGCAGCCTTTTGGCTGCCTTTTTTGTTTCAAAATAAATAATTAAATTACGAAATAAATGGTTATAAATAAAAGTACATCAACTGAAGGTGAGGCTCTATTGATACAATTTAGTGAGCCTTGGATGTTTGTACAAAGAATTCTTAGTTGCAAAGTTGATGTTACAACCGAAACAGAAGAGTTATTTTACTATAAAGAATTTAGATGGTCTATAGATGGATTTTCATTTACTGATTTTATATACGCAGGTGACAATTTTGAAAACTTGATGACTTTGAAGGTTCCAACTGATAAACCATTTTTCCTTCAAATAAGATTGACACAAGTAGGCGAAGGTGAACTTTTGGTTAATTCAATAGATATCAATCTTCTTAAAAATGATAACGAATTTTGTTTGAATACACAACTTACGTGTTGTGATGCAAATTCTGTAGCGCAAGGCCTTGTATTTAATAATTGTTGCGGTGATAGTTTTAATCCCTACGGACTTGGAAATACTGCAATGATATACCAACAACTTTGTAGTGTTATTAGCAATATGTTTGGTTTTTGTGTCGGTTATTACAGAGTTGACCCAGACCAAAAGAGTCGTGACGTTATTTTGAAAGAATACTCATTGTATAACGTTGCTCAATACGATACAATTAAAATTGTAATACCTGATAACCAACTTCCTTCAAGAGATATTCAGTACAATCCATTGATGCTAGATTTTCCTGCTCAATTTGAAGTTCATATTGTTCGTTCTTCATTTGAACAAGTATTTGGAGCAGGAGCAAGACCGCAGCAACATGACTATTTATATTTTGAACAATATATGAATAGAATGTATGAAGTTGACGCTGTAGCCCAACCTGATGATGTTATATTTGGTTCTGCTTATTGGAGAGTTTCTCTTGTACCTTATCAGAAACGTACAGCCGTTGGTTACGACGGAACTGAAGAACTTAAAGTACAGACAGATGATATTGTTACAAGCATTGAAGATGTATTCAAAGAAGAAAGAGAAGTTGAGTACGAGGATACAAGAAAACCAAATCAATACAAAACAATCGGAACTCAATCAGACGATTATATTCGTTCATATATACACAAGTTGCTTAAGATTGAACCGGAACAAGTTCACAATGGTTATACTGTCATTGCAAAATATTGTTACGATTTGACAAGTATACCAGCAAATGATTTGGCTGTAAGATATAGAAAAGGAGTAGCATTCCAAAAATCCCAATACGACTATGTAAATGGAGCATTTTCATTCTTCTTAAATTTACAGGCAAAGCCTATGCCAAAGATTGTTTTGAAGTTTGCCGAAATTAATGAAAACAGAACTGTTATAATTGCAAACTATCCTGAAACGGATAGAATGGAAAAACTTAGATACGATTCTCTTTCAAAATATGACTTTTTGAAAATTGATAGAAGACTTTATTGTATCAAATCAGTAAAAACTGAAAATGGTAAAGTTTATGTTGAACTCAATGAACCTTTGCATGCTGCAATGAAAGATTTTATAGCAATCAAGCAGGCACAGAAAAACGATGTATTGGTTTACAATGACAATTTTAAAGTACAGCAAAGTGGCAAATCTGTTATAATAAAATATAATGGAGTAGAATATGTTCCAAATTATAGTTTTGAAACAGATAAATGGTATCAGTTTGTTATAAATTATAATGAAATGTCAAGTCAATTCAGTATATTCATATATGAAGAGATAGACAATAAAATCAAACGTATCTTCAAAAATACATGGAACGATGCTAAAATCAAAGAAGATACAGAAGGAGAATGGCTTCTTTATGGAAACGAATGCAAATTTACAAACTTTAGAGTTTGGAAAGCTCCTATTGAAGAAGATCAGCAGATATCAATATTGCAGCAATATGTTGTAAACGATACGCATTTGACTACACTTGTTGATAATGCTACTCCGGAATTGTTATTACAAAAAACAAAATAAAAATATGATAAAGAAATTTGACGACTTTACAAATGAAAGTATAAGAGGTTTGTTTGCAACAAGTGCACAATATATTCCATCTAATCCTAAACACAAAATTCTTTATAATTCTTTTATAAATTGGTTTAAAGGAATGAGAGAAAAATATGACGAAGATCTTATTCTTAATATGATTGCGAGTGCTGAGGAAGAAATTGAATATGGAGAAATATAAATATCACAAATAATAACACAGCAGGACAATAAAGTCCTGCTTTTTCTTTCTTTATAAATAATATATAATATATAATATATTTTATGGATAAAGAATTGACAATAGTAGTGCCTTTATACAATAAAGAAAAATATATAGAAGAATGTTTATACTCAATATATAATGCAGATAAGAATGTTAAATATGAATGCATAGTAGTAGACGACGATTCTGTAGACGGATCTTCTGAAATTGCAAGAAATTTTTGCATAAATCACGATAATTTTACTTATATACATTGTTTGAGAAAACACGGCTATTATCCATCGTATGCAAGAAACGTAGGAATAAGAATGTGTGAAACTCCTTATATAACATTTTTTGATGCAGATGACGTTTTATATGAAAACTATCACAGAACAGGTATAGATTTTATGAATGCTAATAATGATTATTCATTATTTTTCGAGCATTGCGTACTTGTTGATGAACCTCCTGAAAATGGAATTTATACTTTTGTTCATTTTTATCCATATAGTCCAGAAAATGACGAAGGATTTAGTCACTATATTGATAATGGAGGCGGTCTGTGCACAAGAGCAATATTAAGGACAGATATTGTTAAAAAGCACAAGTTTAAAGAATTGTTGTTAGAAGATTCTGTTTTCATGATGGATTATTTATATGATAGTAAAGAAATGAAATACAGACTGAATAATAACGGAACTCCTTCTTTTATGTATATGAGATATCGTTCTGACCAAGATATTTATGCAAATGAAGAACTTTCAAAAAATAATACAAATGAACGTGAATATGTAATAAATTATATAAAAGAAGCATATCCACAATATTATAAAGAAAAATATTTGTCTAAAAATGAATAAAGACGAATTTAGAAATTCAACACTTGGTGATTTGTTAGATGATTTGCCAGATGAAGTTCCAGGAATAAACGAAACGCCGGAACTGCACAAGATTCGTGTTGAAAGTTCAATTAACAATAGAATTAAAGAAAACAGAGATAAAGCTTCAAAAACTATTGATAAAATGCTCAAATTTTATTTGTCTGAGGATATTATCAATAAACACGAATATGTAAAAGCAAAAGCTGAAATCGACAAAATGTCGTTGAGTATGCTTTTAACTCAAATGGAAAATTCTGAAAAAGCTATAACAACATTAATGGACCAAATTGGTGACGGAGATGTTGCTCCTCGTTTATATGAAGTTTTGTCCGAACTTCAAAGAACTCAATTGGATATTATTAAAACTCAAACAATGCATCTTGTTGCAGTTGAAGAAAATGTCAAAAAGACTGCAAGAGAAATTGAAATTTATGAGATGCAAAAAGAGCTTGAGGAAGGACACGAAGGAGAAAATACAGAAGGCAAGTCATTGCGTGCAAGAGGCGCCAGAGAACTTATGCAGGCTGTTCAAAATTCTATGAACAGATATTATGAAAACAACGAAAAAGAAACTGAAGAAGAATATGAACATAAAGAGGCACCTGATTATATCAATTATATAGAAAGTAGTGATGATGGTGAAGATCAATTTATAGATGAATAATATGGAAGAAATAAGATTAACCAAAAGTTTTGTTTTATTGAAAGAAATAAAACCAGATAATATAACAGAAAGCGGAATTTATATTACACCTATTAAATGGAATAGAAAATTTGTAGTTATAGATTCTGCGTCAGAACTTGTAAATAAAAATGATATTGTATTTGTTGAAATCGGAAAAGGAACAGAATTTAAGTTAAATGATAAAGACTATTTGATTTATCATGAAGAAAATATAATGGCCATAGTAAATGAATAAAATTTTGATACTTTCATTTTTATATGAAGACAATCTTTGTTTGTATGAGTTTAATTTATTAAAAGATCATTACAATAAAATGATAGAGCATCTTTGTCTTCCTATGAAATATTATGGTGTTAGGGTAACAAATAATGGATTAACAAGAATAGATGAAAAAAATCAAATAATATGGCTTAAATCAGAAGATACAGAACAATATGATAAGTTACTTACTCATAAAGTAGTGGATTGTTATAAGTTTATAGAAAATTTAGGCATAGATTATGATTTTATTATAAAGACAAATACTTCTTTTTTAATAAATCTTGTACAATTAAATTACATCCTGCAGAAAAATCCATATCATAGAAATTATGAAAAAGAAATAGTAACAGGAATAAGATATTGGCAAACTGAATATTTGAGCTTTAAAGGTAATTTTTATAGCTACAGAGGAAATTTTGCAGCAATGCACAAAACAATAGTAAGTGATATAGCATCAAATTTTATCATACAGTATAACGATAATAATTTTTTGTACGACGATATTTATATTTCTGAGTATTGTTCTAAAAAAGGATACACTGTATTTGCAATAGGACAATTAGGTGTAACACACGAACACTATATGACACCGTATGACAGTATTACACAAATACAAGATATATTTAAAACAATAGGAGTATGTATAAAAAATTATAATGAAAAAAATCACAACGACAATACATATAAAAACGAAACAGAGGAAAATTTAGATAAAAAATGTATTGATATAACCGTATTAAAAATTTTTACAAAATATATTGAAGATAAATTTATATACGATTTGTATGATAATTTAATAACATCATTTCATAAATAATGGCAATGAATAAGATGATAAAGTCTTCTGGATATGAACTTGAAATTCAGAAGCAGGAAATGACTGAAATATGGACTACCAAACGTGTCAATGAATGCCTTGATGCGATTGATAATGGTATTCCTTTGAAGTCTAGTCCGTTTTATATGAAGAATGTAAATCTTCGTAAAGCAAATCTTGTTTATGAATATACCCAATGGGAAGCCGATGAAATAGCAAAATGCGCAAATGATATATGTTATTTTGCTGATACTTATTGTAAGGTAATGACCGATGATGGTGTTCAAAAAATTAAACTTCGTGACTATCAACGAGCAATGTTGAAACACTATCAAAATAATAGATTTGCAATTTGTTTGGCTGCGCGTCAGATTGGTAAAACTATCTGTTCGTCAATTTTTATTGCTTGGTATTCTCTTTTCAATTTTGACAAAAACGTAATGATTGTTTCCAACAAAGGAGAAACGACAAAAGAAATTATTGATAAAGGTAAAGTTATATTTGAAAATTTGCCATTCTTCCTAAAACCTGGAATTTTGAAATGGGACGTTATGTCTGAAAAATTCGACAATGGTTGCCGTGTTGTTGGACAAAATACAACAAAAAGAACTGGTATTTCGTTTACTATTCACTTACTTTTCCTTGATGAGTTTGCTCACGTAGATCCATCATTCATCAATCCATTTTACGAAAACTTGTACCCTACACTTTCATCTTCAAAAATATCAAGAATTATTATTACTTCAACTCCGAATGGAATGAACAAATTCTTTGATATTTATACAGGAGCTGAAAATGGTGATAATGATTATGGAGCATTTCGTGTTGACTGGTGGGAGGTTCCTGGGCGTGATGATGCTTGGTATAAAAGAGAACTTAAGAATTTGGGTTCTGTTGAAGCATTCAACAGACAATATGGAAATAGCTTCCTTGATGAGAACGAATTGTTGCTTTCTTCAGATACACTTAAATTTCTTGAAAAATCAAAAATTAAGTTTGTTCATCATGATTTTTCAATTCTTGATGACTATGAGATAAATTACAAAAATCTTTTATGGGATCCAAGATTTGACGTTGAAACAATTAGAGACGATAATCGTTATTATTTATTTAGCATTGATATTTCAGAAGGTGCAGGTGGAGAAGATCCTGATTACTCGGTAATCAATATTTTCAAATTGCAGCCTCTTCCAAGAAAATGGATTGAAAAATCAAACGGTACAACCGTATATGATTATTTTGGTCTTAGACAAATAGGAAGATTGCATGATAAAGATTTGACAGTAGGACAGCTTGCACAAGTTGCGTATTTACTTACTCACCACGTTTTTGATATTGAACATATAAAGATTTTGATTGAATGGAATTTATTTGGTTCTGAATTGTTCAAAGATATGTCTACATGTTTTCCTGCTATTAATGATTTTGATGAAAGTGCAATTTTAAGATTTAAACACAGAAACGACGCAAAGGTTCCTGAATATGGTTTGAAAATTAAAAATGACAATAAAGTTATTTTCTGTCAAGATTTCAAATTGCTTGCAGCAAAACATAGAATTGAAGTTGTTGATAAAGATACCGTATTGGAAGCTAAAACATTCGGTAAAGTCAAAAACAGTTATAAAGCACAAGTCGGTCACGACGATTTAATGATGAGCAGTGTTAATGCAATTAACTTTTTCAAAACAGTAGAATATGCTGACTTTGTTGAAGAATATCTTGATAAAATTACTCCAGAAACTTATAATTTGATTATGCAAAAGTTAGATATGCAAGGAGGAGCTCAAGAAGATTTGAATAATTATGACATATATTCGTTGTTAGAAAAATAAATAAAGCAATGAAAATTGACAAACGACTGATATTACTGTTTGAACAATCACAAAATATGACAAACGAATTAACCAGATTTTGTAGCAAAATGAATACAAAATATTATGTAAATGAAGGCGGTTGTATATGGCTGGCTTACATAATAGCACAATATCTGGAAGAAAAACAAATAAACTATAATGTCATAAAATACTATGATGAATATGATGAATTGTTTCATATTTCATTAGTTGTTTTTGGACAAATTATAAATCCAGCAATGAACACATACAACGGATATACAAAAGCAGAAGCAATGACAAGTAAAGAATTAAAAAATGAAAATATGAAAAACGAAGATACGAGATCTTTTTTGTGGAAACAAAAGTACAAAACTGAAATAATAAAAGAGTTTAATTCCATTAAAGAACTTTTTAATAAATAATAAAAACAAATTCAATGATAGAGAAATTTGATGATTTCAAAGTAAACGAGTCGTTGAAAACACCAGATAAAAATTATTTGGAAGAAAACGGACTTAGAAATTTTTGGATCCCTGATACTGAACAAAAACTTCATAAATATGAAACTGCGTTGAATGATATAATAAATGCAAACCGAGCAGGAGCTTATGTTCAAGATACACTTCTTAAAATAGGAGATATTGTAAAATGTGAATACAGCAATGGTGTAGTTTTATTTGGACAGGTTAAAGAATTTGCTTGTACGTTTGAAGGAAGAATATTTCCAATTTTGTTTGAATGTAAAAAAGATTTTACTCCTAAAAAGACAATAATGTCTGCTACTTGGTTAGACAAAAACATGTTAAAAATAACAAAGTACAATAGTTAATATTTTGAATTATACAAGTTACACAGCAAGTATATTTATACTTGCATTTTTGTTTTAAAATATATTATATTTTTTATCAATTTTTTGCGAACAGTAAATAAATAATAAAAAATAACACGATAATATGGCGTTAGATAAACAATTAATCAATCTCAAATCTGCTGGCGTTTATCGTTTTGAAGAGGACAGAAGCCAAATAATTGACATGCCTGTTTCACAGACTCGTCTTATGATGGGTTTCTCTAAAAAAGGTCCTTTCAATACACCAGTTTATATTAGAGATACAAAACAATTCAAAGACATTTTCGGCGACATAGACAGAACTCTTGAGAAAAAAGGTAGTTATTTCCACAGAAGTTGTTTGACTGCATTGCTCACTGGTCCTATTTATGTAATGAATATGCTCAAGTTAAACGATACAGATCCTTGTACAGAAGAAGAATTTGAAGCTGGTCACACTGATCTTGATGAAGTTGGATATCTTAGAATGTCAACAACTGCAAATGTCAAGAATGACAAATTTAAGAAAGCTTTGTATTCAGGAATGTATAACACAGATAAATTCTGGTATGCAGATTCTGGTGCTTTCTTGAACAATATTCATACGTTTGCAAGCTTTGATAAAGAAACGGATGTTGCTTCATACATTTTTGACGAGTCTTGGAATCCTAATACTTACAATACCGATGGTTTGAATGATCTTCTTAACTTTACAAATATTTCAAAGAAGCCTATTTCAATCATTGTTAAGAAATCTGACAATGCTCAGTCTTATAACTTGACTGCTCTTGAGTGGTATGGTTCTACTGATGTTCCTGCTTTCTTGAACAAAGATTCTATGATTAGTGATTTCTTTGTTGATGTTTATGTTATCAGTGGTAACTTTGGCGGCGAATTTACAAACGAAGACGGCACAGTAAACGATGAACCTTATGCAAGATTCGCAACAGATCCAATTTATCAGAAATATTTTGATAAGAAAAAAGGTCTTAAACGTAAATTCAAAGAAGCAGATTCTACCGATACAGCTTTCACAGCTTTCATCAATGAGTCAGAAGTTTCTACGATTGCTGTTTATACAGGTTGCTTGATACCTAATTTTGTAGATAAATTCGGTAACAATATCTATATTGAAAAGGTTATCAACAATAACGTTGACCAGATTGGTCTACTTTGCTCTGTAAACGAAACTTTGTTTGACAATGACGAGTTTATGGATGGTATCAAAGGCGGTCTTGATTTGATTGGTCATACTGCTTACGATTTTGACGGTAATTTTGCTGTTGAAAATGTAAGAATGTTGTCATACGATATTGACCAAGAAGATGTAACTGAAAGACACGGTTTCTATACATACAATGCAATAACAGATGAAAATTTGTTAAAGGATCTTATTGCAGAAGCTGGTATTAAATCTTTTGAAAAGAACATGGTATTCATCCACAAAAATCTTGAAGGTTTGAGCGGTAATGAAAAACTTGCAGAAGTTCAGTTCTATTCAAATATTAAAGTTGGCAATTATATGATTGCTGCTGATGTTTGGAAAGATCTTGACGGACAAGAAGATGAAGATGAGGATGAATGGAATACAAGATTGACTAGAATCAATGCTGTAAGAAATGTTATATTGCGTACTCCTGGCAGCGGCAGTGGCTCAGCAAAAGATGAAACTTATATGCTTGTAACTTGTCAGTCAGAAATTAAACCTGTTGAAGGTACAAAAGTAAGAGTTGTTGATACACTTGACACAATGTCAACTAACTTGCATGTTTATACTTTGAATGGATTTAAACTCAAGAAAAGAGTACATCTTCCTGACGGTTCTAACCTTCGTCAAAACGAAATAATTGATTATGTACTTGGTGATGCTGTTGACTCAGCACTTGCTAAAGGTCTTCAATCAAGAGATATCATAACCTTCCGTTATGTTGTTGATACTTTCGGTTTGGGTCTCGAAGCTAACTGTAAATGGAAATTTGCTTCACTTTGCAAGAAGAGACAATCTGCATTTGCAATTTTGAACGCTCCTGCTGCTAAAGACTTCAGAAACAGTATGGATCCTTCATTCAAAGATGGTCCATCACTTTCATCAATGTATATTTCACAAGGAGGTAATTTGAGTAAGAACCCAAGTTGGTTGTTCTCGTTGCCAACTATTGAGCAAGGCGCATCTTGGTGCGGTTATTACTACCCATATATCACAATTAGAGATTTGAGCAAGAACATTAACGTTCCACCTGCTGCTTATGTTTCTAACAACTATATGGAGAAATATGTAAACGCTCATCCTTGGTCACTTGTTGCAGGTACAAGACGTGGTGTAATTTCTGGTTCTGGCGTTGTTGGTGTTGAAGTATCAATCGATGATTACGACAGAGATTATCTTGAACCATTCGGCTTCAACTGCATTGTTTGGAAGAAGAACGTTGGTCCTGTTATCTTTGCTAACAAGACTGCACAACAAACTCCTAAATCTGCATTGAGTTCAATCCATGTTCGTGAAGCTGTTATCTACATCCAAGACGGTGTTGAAAATATTTTGAAACACTACTTGTTTGAAATGAATACCGCACAGACAAGACTTGAAATCAAGACTTTGGTAGACAACTTCTTGAAATCAGTTCAAGCAAACGACGGTATTTATGACTTCAAGACTGTTATGAATGAATCTAACAATACTCCTGAAGTTATCGACAACAATATGGGTGTACTTGACATGTACATTGAACCTGTTAAAGGACTTGAAATCATCGCTCAGAGACTTACAATTCTTAAGACAGGTGCTATCTCAACTGGTGAAATTTAATAAAATTTCATATTCTACTAAATATTCCGAGCATCTACCATTTGGTAGATGCTTTCTTTTTTGATAAATAAAATAAAAGAAGATTGTTATGGGCTGCAACTGTGGAAAAAAGAAAGTAAAAATTGACAAAAGCAACATAGGTGAAGTTAAAAAAGGTACTATGGGGTCGAGAATTAAAAAAATTTGGAAATTGTCCGATCCAAAGGGAGTTGTTGTTAAAAAAGTGGACAGTAATAAATAAATATATAAATTGAGAAATATCTCAAAGCAAAAATAATTTTAAGAATATGGGAGGACTACCTCATTACAATAATTCTAGAGCAGCAGTCAATAAGTTTGAACCTGTAACTAACAATATGTTTGAAGTTACATTGTTTACTCCCGATGGAGATGACAGTGGATTGCTTCTTGAACATGTTACTAAAGTTAGTGGTTTGAACTTGGATGCTAACTGGGATGTTATTAAACAGAAGTATAAATATGCAGATAGAAGTTATGCAGGTGTTCCTGGCGATACTGCTATCGAAGTTACTATTGAGTTTACATTGAACTTGAATGATGCCAACGAGAATTATATTTACAATACGATTAGACGTTGGAGAAATAAAGTATGGAATCCACTTACTGGTGAAATGGGATTGAAACGCGATTATTGTGGTTCTGCACTTATCGTTATGCACAACAGAGTTGGCGATGTTTATAGAAGAGTTGTCTTAAAAGACATCTTCCCTAAAGGCGAACTTTCAACTCCTGGTGATTTGGATTACTCTTCAGGAGATCCTACTCCATTGAGTGTACAATTCCAATGCGACCACTGGGACGACGATTCACTCGGCCTATAATTTGAAATCTTCTTTCTTTCATAGTTTAACTTTTTTGTTTGGGCACCGTTTTGACGGTGCCTTTTTATATTATTTTTTATTTTTTAGATAATATATAATATATAATATAAATAATGGTATCAATGATAATATTCGTAACAAAAAACAAAAAGAACAATAAAGTTTTTGTTGGATATTCTTTGAATGATACTGCTGAAACGCTCGGTACAGGCAAATATATTTCAAAAGCACTTAAAACGTATGGCATTAATTCTTTTGAAAAAACTGTGCTTGAAAAGTTTGATGAAGGTACAGGTTTAGACAAACTTTTTGAACGTTTAGAGTATTGGATAGGTAAATACAAAGCAGATAATCCTGAATTTGGTTACAATGAAACTGCTTTGGAAATGATGCCCACAAAAAAGAAATTAACAACAAAAATTCAGGTACTTCTTTCACAAGAAGACTCTGAACGACTTAATGATTATATTATCAAAAAGTCAATGGAAAGAGGAACAGATTTAACAGTATCTTACTTTGTAAGAGAACTTATTTTAAGAGAAATTAACAAAAAATAATTAGAATATGGAAGATAAAGAATACACACAGTATCAAGAAGACGCAAACAAAACTTTTGAGGCTGCAATGGAACAGAAATCAACTGAGAGACCTTCTCTTGGTCACGTTGATGTAACCCGTAACAAAGGACACCAGATTGACGAGAATGACCCAGAGTATATAAAGATGAAGGAATTTGCAGGTTTTGTAGACTTGCCTCTTGAAAATTTGCCTTCGGCAGGTCGTTTCTACAGAGAAGATATGAGAATTAAAATTCGTCCAGCTCTTACAAAGGAAATCAGAAATTATTCTATGATTGATGAAAATAATTTGCAAGATGTTGATGAAAAATTAAATGATATTCTTGTATCCTGTGTAAAGGTTGCTTTCGGAGAGTCAATGGGTTCATATAAAGATATTCTTGAAGAGGACCGTTTATACGTAATTTTGTCTGTTAAAGAACTTACATTCAAAAACGGAGAAAACAAAATTATGATGCCTGCAAGCAAGAAATGCGAATGCGGCGGTTGCGCAGATTCTTATGAATTGAAAACCGAGCATATTCAATGTTATACTCCTGACGAGTCAATCGAAAAATATTATGACCCAGAAATTAGAGGTTACAGAATTTTGACGAAAAGTTATGGAGAAATTGTAATGGCTCCTCCTACAATTGGTGTTATGAGAGCAATTACAGACTGGGCAAGAAAGAAAGAAGAGGAACACAAACAGTGGGATAAGTCATTATTCCAAATTGTGCCTTATCTTGTCCGTGAATGGAGAGGCTTTGATGAAAGAAATATTATGGCTTTTGCTACTAATATTGCTAGCTGGGATGCAAAGAAATTTGCTATCGTTTTCAAAATGGCAGACAATATCAAAGTTGGTGTAAAACCTGAATTTACATTTACTTGTGAAAAATGTGGAGGCACAGTAACTGTACCGCTTTCCTTTCAAACCGGGCTCAGAAGTCTTTTCGTTATTTCAGATATCACTGACGAACTTCTTTAAGATAAGGGTTGTCTTGATGGAGAAATTGAATATGCAAGTATCTGAGATAGACAACATGCCTTATTACGAACTTGAATATACGATAGAGTATTATCAAGAAATGATAGAAGAACGTAATAAGGAAGAGCAGAAGCAACAAAGAGAACAGGAGGGCAAATATAACGTTAATCAGTATAGAAATATGGCACAAAATAATATGCCTAAATATTCTCCTCCTAAGATGCCGAGTTTCAGAATGCCGTCATTTCACATTTAATGACGGCATTTTATTTTATAAATAAATAATATAACAATAAGTAATAAAGGATAGATATGGCAAAATTTTCACCGTCAGATTTATTATCTCCAATGAAGAAAATGGAAAAATCATTGGATGAAATCAATCAAAACACCGCACAACTTGTGCAAGTTGTGTCTGGCGTAGGTGATAGTGTTGGCGGTTATTTACAGGCAATAACCGACCAATTAAATACTGTTAATATCAATCTAAATACGCTTATTAAATCATTAAAAGGAAAGACAACAACACAAAAAATAAAGAATATTGTCACAGGAGCAAAAGAAAAAGCTCAAGGACCTTCAGCTGGTATAAAAAATGGAGTTGCTCTTTTCAAAGATTTTGGTTTAGGTGCAAAAGAATTTTCAAAAGCAATGCTTTTGTTTATGCTTGTGCCTGAGAAAACTGGTGATAAATTTAAGAAAGTTTTAACCAACGTATTAGAAGGAATAAAGGAGGTTGATAAAGAAGACGTTGAAAAAGCAGAAAAATTTGGTAAAGTTGGCAAAGCAATATTCCAATTTGTTGGTTGGGTTGCTCTTGCTGGACTTGTTGCTATACCTGCAGCTATTGTTACACCTATAATTAAGTTTTGTATCAAAGGTATGATAAAAGTGTTCGTTTTATTAAAAGAACACGAGGAGGATATCAAAAAAGGTACAGACGTATTAAATGACATAAGTATTGCATTAGGCATATTTAGTATAGGTATGCTTGCTTTCGGTTTGACTGTTAAATTGTTAAGCTGGGAAGGAATACTTATGGGAGCAGCAACAGTTGCATTGTTTTCTCTTACTGCTTGGCTTGTTGGAATGGTATCTGATACAGCAGAAAAAGGTGCTGGAGTACTTATAAAAGTTGGACAAGCAGTAGCATTATTTGGTTTAGGTTTGCTTGCATACGGATTTGCAGTTAAAATGCTTTCAATGAAAAGTATTCTTATTGGAGCTGCTGCAATTCTTGTACTTACTGGTGTTTGTGCTGTTCTTGGTATTCCTATTGTAGCTGGATTTGTAAGATTAGGCGCAATGATTTTGCAAGCTATTGTTAAACCTATTTTGATATTTGCATTAGGCTTGATAGGAATAGGTTTAGCACTTAAATTGTTCGATGAAGAAACAACAAAAAGAATTGGTCCTGTTATAGGTGGAATAGGTCTTGCTGTTGCACAAGTTGGTCTTGTAGCGTTGGCAGCAATTCCAGGTGCAATAGCATTGACTGCAATAGGCATAGCATTGCTTGTATTTACAGCAGGTCTTGCAGTATTTCAACTTGTACATTGGACTGAAGACGATACAAAACAATTGGTTGAAGCTGTTACAGCTGTTCGTATAGCATTTCTTGGATCTGATGGAAAGAAGGAAGGCATATTCAGTAAGATTGGTGGAGTTATTGGAGGAGCATTAGATATGGTAGCTCTTATTGAAGCTGCTGTTGGATATGCTACCGTAGCATTGTGCTTAATTGTATTGTCAGCTTCATTGTGGATATTCAAACAAATTCATTGGACAGAAGAGGATACAAAAGAATTGGTTGAAGCTGTTACAGCTGTAAGAACTGCTTTCTTAGGTTCAGACGGTAAGAAGGAAGGTATATTTGCTAAGATAGGCGGTGTTATAGGTGGTGGTCTTGATATGGCAAGAATGGGCGAAGCTGCTGCTGGTTATTTGGCTGCGGCTGCTGCTCTTGCTGCTTTGTCAGGTGGTCTTGCAGCATTTAAAGCAGTACACTGGACATCAGAAGATACAAAACAGTTGTCTGAAGGCTTAACTGGAGTAAGAACTGCTTTCTTAGGAGAAGATAAAAATGCAAAGAAGACTGGCTTATTTGCTAAACTTGGTGCAGTTATAAGCGACGGTCTTGATATGGTTAGAATGGGAGAAAACGCAGCAGCCCTTAGTTCAGCAGGTTTAGCTCTTATACTTATTTCAAAAGGTCTTATCAAGTTTAAGGAAGTTGGATGGAAAGATGAATATTCTGAACAACTTATGAAATCTATTGGTGCAATATCTTCAGCATTTGCACAAGTATCAGAACAAGGTGCAGTTAAGAAGAAAGCAAGTTTTGGTGGATTATTTGGTAAGTTACTTGGAGGCTGGGAAATTGAAAAGAATAAAGTAAAAGATGGTATAGATTCTGTCAAAGGTGCAGGTAAAGCATTGTTGGATATATCCCAAGGTCTTGAAGAATTTACAAAATGGTATCAAAAGAATCGTAATTTGCTTAATATGGAAGATGGAAAATCTCCATTCTTTGAAGCATTGAAGATGACAATCACTTCTGTTGGTGAAGCTTTTGCTGCTGTTGCTGACGTAGGAACTGTTGAAAAAGATGGTTTGTTTGGAATATTCCACTGGGAAGAGAATAAAGCAAAAGTCGGTATAGAATCAGTACAAGGTGCAGGTAAAGCTTTGATTGATATCTCAGAAGGTATTCTTAAATTTACTGAATGGTATAGTAAACATCATAAAGAACTTGAAATGGAAACTGGCGGCAGTATATTTTTCCAGGCTTTGAAAACTACTATTACTTCAGTTGGAGATGCTTTTGCTGCTGTTGCAGATATAGGTACAGTTAAAAAGAAAAAGAAAGTTCTTTTCTTAGAATTTGAAACAGAAACAAACAAAGCAAAAGAAGGTGTAGAATCTGTACAAAATGCAGGTGAAGCACTTATGAGTATATCAGAAGGTATTCTCAAATTTACAGAATTTTATGTAGCAAATAGAAAAATGCTTGATGCGGATGACAAAAATAGTTTCTTCTTCTCAGCATTGAAAAACAGTATTGTTACAGTAGGATCTGCTTTTGCTGAAGTTGGTGGTTCTGATAAAGATGTACACGGTTTTGCTAAAATGTGGGATATGGTTGCTATCAGAATGGGTATTAGTTCTGTAATGGAAGTACATAAAGCTCTTGATAGTATCACACAAGGATTGATAACATTTACAAAATTCTATAAACAAAACGAAGATTTATTATCAACAGAAGATGAAAACAGTGGATTGCTAGTTGCATTGAAAAATACCATAGTAATGACAGGAACTGCTTTTGCATCCATAGGCGGAATGCAAACAGAAAGAACCGATATTATGGGACAAATGTTTCATTGGAATGAAAATGCAGTAAAAGCTGGTATAAAATCTGTAATGGGCGTAAATGTAGCATTAATTTCTATAACAAACGGTATTAAAACTTTTGTAAAATCTGGAGTACAAACCGAAGATGTAGAAAGAATAACAATGCTATTAGTTGGTATGGGTAATGGATTTGGAAGTCTTGCAAATATAGATTTGATAAAAGAAGGAAACAAATTTACTTTCTTTGCTACACGTTTCGCTAAAGGTTTTGAAACAATTTATAAAAAGAAAGACATGTACAAACGAATGTCAAGCGTTAATCTTCTTCTCAAAAGAATGGAAAGAACAGTACGTCTTGATATTTACAACAAAACAGCAGATGGAATTAAGAAAATTGCTGATGCTGTTAATAGTATTGATATTGAAAAAGGTCAAGCATTTTCCGATTTGTTTGTTGCTGCTTCTAAACTTAAAGACAATACAAGATTCTACGAAGATCTTATGAAAGCTATCGAGGAAATCCGCGATATACTTGCACAAAACGGAATGACAGGCGGAGAAGGCGTAGGTCAAGGTGGTAGAAGTTCACAAAATACAGGTGGTAATAAACCTGCTCCTCAACCAACAAATAATAATAGAAATGCTAACCAAGGCAGTGGAAATGAACGAGGCGGTGGTCCTAAGACAATTCAAGCTGGCAGCGTAACAATCGAAACAAGTGGTACAATTAACGTTAGTGGAAAAATTGTAAATGGAATTTAAACTGCTGTATTTTTGTGGATATAATTATTAACAAATTTTAATGATTATGTCAAAAAATATAGTTTGGTTTGATTTAGAAACCACTGGACTTGTAATAGCAAAAGATTCTATAATTGAAATATCAGCAATAAAAACTGATGCAGATTTGAATGAAATAGACAAATTTTATTCTCTTGTTCAGCCATTTGGAGATTATGAAATGTCTCCTGCTGCACAGGAAAAACACGGACTATCAAAAGAAGATCTTGTTAATAGTCCTTATTTTAAAGATATTGCTGATGATTTGCTTGACTTTATAGAAGATTGCGACCTTGGTGGTTATAATATCGGTAATTTTGATTTAGCAATGCTTGTTGAAGAATTTTTGCGTGCAAAGAAGGTATTTAGTTACAAAACACGAAACTTAATCGATGCATTTACAATTTACAACAAGTGGGAGTCAAGAAGACTTGAAGATTATTATTTCAGACTTTTTGGTGAAAAATTTGAAAATGCGCACTCAGCAGAAGCTGATATAAGAGCAACAATCAGAGTTTTTAAGAAACAACAAGAAATGTATGCTCTTCCATCATATGAAGAGATTGATGCTGTATGTTTTGAAGAAAAACAAAATAAAATTGATTTAGCAAAAAGATTTGTTAAAGAAAATGGCGAGATTAAGTTCAATTTTGGTAAGTGGAAAGGTTATAGTATAGATGATGTATATAAAAAGGATTCTACCTACTTTGATTGGATTTCAAACAATTATGAGTTTGCAACAGAAACTCGTATAATGGCCAAAAAATTGAAAGCTTTAGCAGAAAGAAATGTTAATTTTTAATATTTGTTAAATTTTTGTTAAAGTTTTACCACGATAATTTTTGAAAAATATAGGCATGCATAATGTTTATAAATATTTTGACAATGAAGTTAAACTATCATCCATTCGATTTTAAGAATATTATGATGGTTAGACTATCATTGATAAGAAAATATTCTAAAATAATATATGGAGTTAACTAAAATTAGAAAACGTAATGGCGACCTTGTAGATTATAGCTTTGAGAAGGTTGAAGATTCAGTAAAGAAGACATTTATTTGCACTTACGGCGAAATTCCAAAATACGTTCAATTCAAACATCTTAAAAATTCATTAGAAAATTATTTAATTGATTTTGATGATGAAGATAGAACGGCAGAAAAAGTACAAGATTTTATTGAGAGATGGTTGATGGAGCATGATTATTATGATGCTGCCAAAAAGTATATCTTGTACAGAGAAGAACACAAAAATATTCGTTTTATTAAGGAAAGAATTGACTATATTCAGCGTTATGTCAATAGCAATTCTAATGCTGCAAGCTCATCTGAGACAGATGACAATGCAAATGTTCTCTTGAAAAATGTTGCAAATTTGAATGGTGAAGTTTACAAAACAGTAAACAGACCAATTCAAAGAAGAAGAATGAAAGAGCAACTTGCTAAGATGTACAATATTGATTTAGGCAATCAGTATTTGAAAGACTTAGATGACAAAATTTTCTATACACACGACGAGTCAAGTTTTCCTGTTATTATGCCTTATTGCTCTGCATATTCAATTTATACATTGTTGACTGAAGGCGTAGGCAATCTTGATGGTGTAACTCCTGGCCCTCCTAAGAATTTGGATAGCTTCTGTGGACAATTTATTAACTCCGTATTCTTGTTGGCTTCACAAGTAAAAGGTGCGGTTGCATTCGGCGGTTTGTTTGTTGCTTTCAACTGGTATTGCGTTCGTGAGTGGGGAGAAGATTATTACAAGAACAAAGATGCTCAAGTATTTACGAACATAAACAAAACACAACGTACTATTGAGCAACAGATTATTCAGTATTTTCAGCAGATTATTTGGGGCGTAAACCAACCTGCTGGCAATAGAAGTTCACAATCTCCATTTACAAATGTTTCTTATTATGATAAGAACTATTACAAAGCTATGTTTGATGAATTTGCATATCCTGATGCAACAAAACCAAAATGGCCACAAATTGATTATTTGCAGAGACTGTTTATGAGAACTCTTAACCACGAGAGACTTACTTCAGTTGTTGCATTTCCTGTTGAAACGATGTGTCTTCTTTCAAATGGCAAAGATGACATTATGGACACTGAATACAAGAATTTTACAGCTCAAATGTATGCAGAAGGTCATAGCTTCTTTACTTATATCAGCGACAGTCCAAATGCACTTGCAAGTTGCTGCCGTTTGAGAAATGAGGTAACAGAAAACGTATTTTCATTCACTAATGGTTTGTCTGGACTTAAGACTGGTAGTTGCAACGTTATTACGATTAACTTGAATAGAATGATTCAGAATTGCGACAGAGCATACGGTTTGCAACGCAATGGTGGTTGGAAAGAAAACACAAGTTTTATCAAACAGTATTTGGAAGAAATTCTTGAAAGAATTTATAAATATCATACTGCATACAAGACAATGTTGTATGAACTTGAAGACAAAGGAATGTTAAATGCAAGTACTGCTGGTTATATCAGAATTAAAGATCTTTATTCAACAATAGGTCTTAATGGTATCAATGAAGCAGCAATGTATCTTGGTATGAAAGTATCATACAATGATGATTATATCAAATTCTGTAGATTGATAACTTCAACAATTAAAGACAAAAACAAAGAGCATTCAACACCTGAGTTCAAATTCAATCAAGAGTTCGTTCCTGCTGAAAGTCTTGGAATTAAGAATTTTGATTGGGATAAAGCCGACGGTTATTGGGTACCTGATGATGGTCGTGTATTGTATAACAGTTATTTCTACGATGCTCACGATGATACGACTGTATTTGACAAGATGAAACTTCACGGCAAGGAAATGACTGAAACACTTGATGGAGGTGTAGGTTGTCATTTGAATTTGGATGAACATCTTGACCAGAAACAATATGTTAAATTGATTGAATATGCAGTAAAGGTTGGTTGTAGTTATTTTACATTTAACATTCCGAACACAAAATGCGATAAATGTGGATTTATTACAAAGCATAATGTTGACAAATGTCCTAAATGCGGTTCAGATGATTTGACAAAATACACAAGAGTAATAGGTTATCTTAGACCAACAAAATCGTTCAGTAAAGGTAGACAAATTGAAGAAAAACAGAGAGTTTATAGCAAACTTGATGTATAATAAATTAAAATATAAACAAAATGATAAAAGTCTGTAAAATTATTTACAGGCTTTTTTATTTAATAAATAATTAAATATAAATTATGAAGATAAAGAAGTATTTAATATTACTGTGTAGTTTATTGTTGTTAATATTTAGTAGCTGCAATAAAGAAGAAATTGGAAATTCTATTATATTGAGAGCTGAAGGTTTCACAAGCAGTTCAGCACAAAAAGCTGCAGTTGAAGGAAAATTTACTTATTGGTTGGAAAATGATAAAGTGCTTATAAACAATAACGTTTATGATGTACATTTAGAGAATAATGATGCAGATGCAAGAATAAGTAATATCATAACAACAGAAAATCATACGTATTATGCAGTATATCCTTCAAGTATTTATGTAAATAATACAGGTTCATTATATACTATAAATATTCCAAAAAGTTATCAATACAAAGAAACAAACGGAAGACAGGTATTAGACAAACTTCCGATGGTGTCATATTACACAGGAGATGTGGATCCAAGTTATATGCACTTCAAACATTTAACTGCTGCATTGACTGTTCGTATTAAAAATGAAAAAACAGAAACACTAGAGATTGATAAAGTTGAAATAATAAACAACAAATATCAGTTGAGTGGAAATATTCAAGTGGATATAAGCCAGTGTTCAGATCAGACCGGAATAACAATAACTCCAAATAAAACTAATGTTTCTGACACAGTTTCTGTTTATTTTTCAAATATAACAAAGCAAGTAGCTTCTAATGACTATATTGATATTCAAGTACCTATATTTCCTGTAGGTTCTGACAATAGTGATTTTACAATAAAAGTTTATACTCGTCATAATGAATATCGTTATATTTACAATAGATCCACTGGTGAACGAAATAATGCTATTCCAAGAGCTGGTCTGGGTTATGTTGTAACAAAGTATACAGTTAATATTCCAGCAACTGATTTGTTTGACTCTCATATAGAAAATGGAATAAAGTATTTTGAAATATGGACTCCTAATGATTTAGTTAGAGTATCTGAAGCATTAGGAAATTTGTGGGAAACGCCTAACGGAGAACCTTATAATTTGGGCAACTATATGGTAATGAGTGATATAGACATGGAAGGTGTAACTATATCTCCATTATACAATTATAATTTAGGTGGCACGGAAAGATGTTATTTTGACGGCAAAAACCATACAATAGACAATTTAAAAATAAGCAGTATAGACGGTAATGAAAAGAATGCTTGTGCATTTTTTGGAAAATCAATAGGTGATAATATAACAGTATCAAATTTGAATTTGTCAGATGTAGAATATGAATTTTCTCATACTACAAATTATTTGATAAGCTATGATAATAACCCGAGTTCTGCAGTCGGTGGAATATTTTCTGTTGTAAATACAAATGGAATTATAATAAACAACTGCAGTGTTTCGATGCCAAATATACATGCAACAAATGCTCCAACAACAGCAGGAAGCCAGACTGACTTGTATGTAGGTGGCATGGTAGGATTATTATGTACAGAAGTTACAATTACAAATTGCTCTGTCAGCAATATAACTCTTGATAACTCGAAAGATGCAACAAATGATAGATTAGTTGACCAATTTGGAGGTGCTATAGGTCGTATAGATGTTGGTGATAAAAATGGTAGTAATTCCTATCAGTACTTAGGATATGATGCACCAGCAGCTGTTATAGAAAATTTTACATATAATCAAGGAAGCAATGTACTTGTATTTGAAAGTGGATTAAAGAATTTACGTTATGGTGGAATTATCGCAAATATTACAAGAGGCGGAATAATTAGATTGACTAATTGCAAAGCTGTACATAACGCAAGAGTTTATAAACCAAGTGCTCAGATGTATTGTGCTGGTTTGATTGGATGTAATCGTATTGCTCAACTTATGGGAATTTATTTAGATCCTGATTGCGAAATTTCTGGTACAATAGACAATCAAGCAGTTACATCATATAACGGTTCATTTCAAGTAGAAAAATATGTAGGAAGTACAACAAACAAAATATCTTTATTAAGCGGTAGCGCAAACACATGTATATACTTGTTGACTGTTACTGGAAAAACTACTGATTTTAAAACACCAAATCAACATATATAAATGAAAAAACAATACATAAAACCAGAAATAGAAATATTTGAATATAAAGTAGAACACGGATATGCTGCAAGCGTATTTGTACACGATCACGATATAGATTTTAATGCTCCTTTTACAGAAACAAGAACTGAATCTGAAAATTGGACAGCAGATGATGACGAAGGATTTTGGTTAAATTCTTGGTAAACTTTGCAATGAATAATATTAAAATTAAAAATAAACAATAATATGAAATCTTGGCAACTGTATGATGTACTTGGACACAAGGTTATTGCTGAAAGCAACGATTATTTGGAACTTGAAATTATGAGAGACGATCTTATCAAAAAGAAAACTACTATTTTGGGTTTGCCTGCAATGATTGACTATTGGGAAGACGATCCGGCTAACGGAAATATTAAAGGTCAATATATTATTTGTAACGAAAAGAGTGAAGTATTTCAAAGAAGACGTACTAAAAAGAATAACAAGTAAATGATTAAATATACAGATGCACAAATAACATTCAGAGAGGTTCCTAATGAGGTAAGCCTCTCTATTAATATAAGTAATTGTCCTTATCGTTGTAAAGGATGCCATTCTCCTCATTTGCAAAAGAATATAGGAAAAGAATTGACAAAAGATGTATTAAAAAAACTTCTTGATGAAAACAAGGACAAAGTAACTTGCGTTACATTTTTAGGCGACGGCGGAGATATAAAAGGAATTGCTGAACTTGTAAAGTTTTGCAAAATGTACGGTTATTTAACTTGTTTATATACAGGCTCCAATGAATTGGACGAAATTGTTGATGAATGCGAAGTATTAGATTTTATTAAAATAGGTCCGTACATTGAAGAAAGAGGTGGTCTTGACAATCCAAATACTAATCAAAAGTTTTATGAAATAATTTATGAAACTGATATGACAGGCGGAGAATGGGTTGAATATGAAGATTTGACTGACAGATTTTTAATCAAATATTAAAATAGCTTCCTATTTAGGAAGCTATAATATTATTGTCTTTTAAAAACTTTTGGTATACTTTTTCATGTTCTTCTGACCAACCGTTTATTTTTTTGTAATTGTAAATATTTCTAGTTAAAGTACAATTATTAATAGATCTATATAAAAACTCGATTAAACTTTTAGTATAATAGTGTTTTATATACATAATTTCGTGATTTGGATAATTTAGCATCATAATAGCATCAGTTCCTGTACACAAAACACCATATTCGTTACAAACATTTTCAGATTTTGGACAATGTATGTGATCTTTAAATTTTGGGCAAACACTTGTATTAACAAAAGACTTTACAAAAGTATCAATATTTTCTGCCATATCGTATGGACCTGTTAAATGATCAGAAAATCTTTCTTGAACATTTTTGTTTTTGTAATATAATTCATTTTTATTTCCTACACTGTACCATGACATTATTATAGCATCAAATTTATTATACGGCATATGTTCAAATAAGTATTGAATTTTTTTATATTGTTTTAATTCCAAAAATTCGTCAATATCTAAAAAAGCAATCCAATCTAATTCATTTTTATATTGTTCTATGCATTCATTAAATGCATTTATTTGAAAATAAACCCATTCGCGAGCAGGAAGTGCAGATTGCCTGCGGTTTATGATATCTACGACACCGTTGTCTATATAATCTTGTATAACAACATTTGGAACTTCTCCGTTTATTTCATTATTGTCATATAAAATTATTTTATCAAAGCCTAATTCTATATAATGTTCTACCCATTCTCTAAGGTATAGATTCTCATTTTTTATCATTGAGCAAACACCAAATTTCATTGTTTAATATTATTTTGTTTTAAAAAATTTTGATATACTTTTTCATGTTCTTCTGTCCATTCATTTCCAGCTTTGTATAATGCAACAGATACGTTAAAAAATGTAGGATTTTGAATTTTTCTATATAAAAACTCTGTTAAACTTTTTGTATAAAAATGTTTAATATAAATATTTTCGCTAAAATGAGATCCAAGCTTGTTGCATAAATTGTCCATTGCTACATGATTTCCAAGAGAATTACAACAATTGGTTGATGCACAATGCGCATTTGCATATCCGAAAGAAGTATTATCAGTTGATTTTGTAATAGATTTTACAAGAGTATTGTAATTATATCCTTCTATATATGGAAATTCTTTTGCAACTGTTGTAAATCTTTCTAAAACAGGTTTATTTTCATAATAAAGTTGTCCATTATCTCCATAATTTAACCAGCTAATAACTACACTTTCATAATTGTTATATTTTGAATTTTCAAAAAGATATTGTATTTTTTTGTGTTTTTCCAAAAATATAAATTCGTCTACATCTATAAATGCAATCCAGTTATCAGTATTTTTATATTTTTGTAAACAGTCGTTGTATGCAGCAGATTGTACTCCCCAGAATTTATCGTTTGTTTTGAATCCTCTATAATTTATAACTTCAACGACATTTTTGTTAATATAGTCTTGAACTATCATATTTGGAACTTCGCCATTTACGTCATTGTTGTCATACAAAATAATTTTTTCAAATCCTAAGTTTAGATGATAGTCAATCCATTCTCTTAAATAGAGATTTTCATTTTTAATTATTGCACATATTAAAAAGTTCATAAACCTTATACCGTTATTTTTTATAATATATAATATATATTATTTTTTATATGGCAGATAAAACTAACGAACAAAAGTATAAAAAATTAAGTGATATTGACCATGTACTTTTAAGACCCGGAATGTACATAGGTTCTGTTGTAAGTAAAGAGTCTGAAACATTTGTGTTCAATGGAGATAGCGGAAAGTTTGAATTAGCTACGTTGACATACAATCCTGGATTTCTAAAATTGTTCGATGAAATTATTTCAAATTCAGTTGACGAAAGTAAACGAAACAAAAAACTGAATTTAATAAAGGTTCGTATTGATACTTCAAAGAACGAAATATCTGTTTATGACAATGGCGGAATTCCAGTTGAACTACATAAACAGTACAAACAATATATTCCAGAACTTGTTTTTTCAAATTTGAAAGCAGGTTCTAATTTTAATGATGATGAAAAGAGAGACGTTGTTGGTGTCAATGGTGTAGGAAGTTCTTGTGTAAATATATTTTCAACAAAATTTATTGTAAAGACAGCGGATAAAAGCAATTCGTTTGAACAGATCTTTTATGACAATATGCGTAAAAGATATGCTCCAAAAATTGTAAAATCAAGAGACCATTATACAGAAATTATTTACTATCCTGATCTTGCAAGATTTAATATGACTGGCATCGACGCAGACAATTTGCTGATGATTGAAAAGAGAATTTATGAAGTTGCTGCTTGTAATGCTGGTTTGACAGTTGAATATAATTTGAACGGAGATAAGAAAGTTATTAAGTTCAAATCTTTCCAAGACTATGCAAAACTTTACAACGACAATATTTTCTTTGAACAAGTTCCTAATTGGGAAATTGGCATCGGTGAAAGCATTGGTTTGAATAATCAAATATCTTATGTAAATGGTGTTGAAACTTATGACGGTGGTAGTCATGTAACATATGTTGCTAATCAAATCATCAATTATTTAAGAGAAAAAATTAAAAAGAAATATAAAGTTGACGTAAAGCCTTCTGATATCAGAAATCACTTCAGTCTGTTCATCAACTGCACAATCATCAATCCTGCTTTCTCAAGTCAGACAAAAGAGAAACTTATAACTGAACCAAAGAATTTTGGTTCTGAATATACTGTTAGTGAAAAACTTCTTAAACAAGTTTTGAATTCTGAGATTATACAATCAATTTTGGATTGGGCAAAACGTAAGTCTGAGGCTGATGAGGCTGCTGCATTGCGTAAAGCTCAGAAAAATCTTGATAGAACTAAAATTGCAAAATTGATTGATGCAAAGAAAAAGGGCTTGAGAAATGATTGCATTTTCCAAATTTACGAGGGTGACAGTGCATCAAATTCAGTAAGACAATACAGAGATCCTCAGTTGCAAGGAGCTTTTCCAATTAGAGGTAAATTTCTTAATGTGTTTGATTTGGAGCCAAGTCGCGTAATGCAAAATGAAGAGGCTAAATCAATTTGTGCTGCAGTTGGTTTGAAAATTGGTGAAAGAGCAACAGCAACAAATCTTAGATACGGAAAAATTCATTTTTATACAGATGCAGATACCGACGGAGACTGCATTGCTGGTTTGCTGTTAAATTTCTTTTATAAATATTGGCCTGAACTTGTTAGAGAAGGAAGAATTTTTAGAGTCGAAACTCCTATAGTTGTTGCTAAAAAAGGAAAAGAAACACTTAAATTCTATTACGATAACGAATATCAAGAATGGGTAGATAAAGTTGGCGCAGGAATCAAGTCGTGGAATGTTGAATATAAAAAAGGTCTTGCTGCATTGGAAGATTACGAGTATAAAGAAATTATTCGTAATCCAAAATTGTATCAGTTTACAGAAGATGATACAGCAAAAGATCAATTTAAGATATGGTTTGGTGATGATTCTGATTTGAGAAAAAACAAAATTCTTAATAAACCTATTGAATTTGAAGAAAAACTAAAGAAAGTAGAAAAACCTGTTGTAAAAACAGAAGAACCAAAGAAGGAGGAAAAACCTAAAATTCAAGAAAAACAAGTTGAAACAAAGGTAAAGGAACCTGCTCCAGAGGTTAAAAAGATGTCATCTAGTTCATTCAAGGAACGTTTACAAAGGAATATCAATAAAGCAGCAGAAAGTTCATCTAGTAACAAAAAGAGATTGTTTTAATGAAGAAAGTAAATATAACAGAATTTTTTGATACTCAGTATTTGGATTATTCCAAGTATGTTGTAAAAGATAGAGCAATTCCATCTGTAGTAGATGGTTTTAAGCCTGTACACAGAAAAATTATCAACGAAGCAATTCATTATTGGACAAACAGTAATGTTAAACCTTTGAAAGTTTTCCAATTTGCTGGTCGTGTTGCTTCAAATCAATATTATCATCACGGTGACGCATCAATGCAAGGTGCTATTGTTACGATGGCTCAAAAATTCAAAAATTCGTTGCCATTGCTTGATAGCATTGGTCAGTTTGGCGTTTTGAGAGCTCCTTCTGCTGGTGCTCCTCGTTATATTTCAACAAAACTTACTCCTTATTTCAATTTGCTTTATAAAGACAATGAACTTTTAACGCCAAAAATAGATGAAGGAGTTGAAATTGAACCAGAATATTTTCTTCCAATTATTCCTACTATTATTATTAACGGAACATCGGGCATTGCTGTTGGTTTTGGTACAAATATTTTAAACAGAAATCCATACGATGTAATTGATGCGTGTGTTGCTGTACTTGAAGGAAAGAAACAAAAAGTTCTTAAACCTTATATAAATGAGTTTAATGGTGAATGGATTTTAAGTGAAGAAAACGAAAAATCTTGGATAATTAAAGGCATTTATGAAGTTGTAAATACAACAACTGTTCACATATCAGAACTTCCGCCAAATCATACTTATGAAAGTTATGAAAAGTTTCTTGATGGACTTGAAGATAAAGGAGTAATTGTTTCTTATGATGACAATTCGTCAGACAAGATCAATTATACATTGAAGTTTCAAAGAGCAACTCTTAAAGAACTTATTGACAAAGGTAAGCTTGAACAGAAGCTTGGTTTGATTGGCAAAGAAACAGAAAATCTTACAACGATTGATGAAAACCAAAATGTAAAAGTTTTTGACAGTGCAAACGAAATTGTAGAGTACTTTGTTAATTTTAGATTGAGTTTTTATCAAAAGAGAAAAGATTATCAAATAAACAAAGCTGAAAATGAATTACTTGTTATCTCAAACAAAGCAAGATTTATCAAAGCTATAATTGAAAATAAACTTAAGGTAAAGAATACACCAAAGGCAGAAATCGAACAATGGCTTGAGGATAATTCTTTTGATAAGATAAACGATTCATTTAATTATCTTTTGCAAATGCAGATTTATTCATTGACAAAAGAGAAATATGAGGAACTGTTGAAAGAAAAGGAATTGAAGAAACAAGAAATTGAAAATATAAAGAAGCAAGTTCCAAAGCAAATGTATCTGGATGATTTGTCAGAACTTAAGCAACAATTAAAAAAATTAAAGATATAATATGTTATATTGTAAAAAATACTGTGACACTGAAACTTCTTTGAAAGATAATTTTTTATTCACAGAAGAATCATTGGGTGTGATGAAAGATGCTTATGGCGAAAGATATACAAAGTTTTATTGCTATGAAGCAGAAATAATACAAAGGATATCAGAAAATAAAGACGGTTTTTTTGATTTTAGTAAAAGTTTAATTGATATTGGAGCTGCTACGGGTGAATATTGTACCAATTTGAATTTTAATAAAATATATGTGTTTGAACCGTGTAAAAGATTATTATGGACAAGTCAAGCAAATTTATTAAATGCTGGTAAAGAAGATATAGCATATACATATCAAGTAGCATTAAGTGACAAAGAAGGAACGGAATCAATATTTACAAACGGTCTAGATGTTCGTTGGGAGGTAGAAACAAAAACGCTTGATTCGTTTAATATCGAAAATGTTGGTTTTATAAAAATTGACGTGGAAGGATTTGAAGAAAAAGTTATTAAAGGCGGATTAATGACAATTATTAAAAATAACTATCCTCCAATATTGTTTGAGTGTTGGCAAGTTGGATATAATACTATTTGCGGAGAAATGACTCAAGAAAAGCACGATAGTCTTTATAATTTGTTGACTTCTTTGGGTTATACAATATTTGATGGATGGGGAAATAGAGATACTCATCTTGCTGTACATAAATCACAATTAGAAAAAAATAATCAATAATATGTTATTAGAAGAAAATCTTATAAATAGTAAAGAAATAAGAAATGTAGAGTATAACTATTTTAATCATAGTGTAAAGGTGTATTACAAATCTGGTAAGGTTGAAGAATATGCTGATGTTCCTGAAGATGTTTTTACTCGTTTGTGTGAATATAGAAAAATGGATAGTTCGTTCAATCAATACGACAAGGTTGAATTGATTAACGAATAAATAAACAAATAATAAAAGTAAATGATAAAGTCTTTTGAAGAATATAATGTAAATGAATCTGCAATAAATGAAGGTGAACAATTAAAACCTACTGAAGAGCAGTTTGAAGCAGTTAAAGCTCATCTTCCTGAACTTGAAGATTTGATTAATAAAACTCTTGGTACTAAAAAGGGTGATTTTAAGTTGGAAGTTTATGATGATAGAAAAGCAATGGGTTTGAGAACTACTAATGATTTGTGTTTCTTGTTGGGTAATACATTGGTAAAAACTTTGTTCAAAGAACTTGGTCTTGATTTCTGGGGAGGTCAATATATTCCAAAAGACAATGCAATTTGGTTCGTTCCAAAGATGTGGTATAAACATCCGGGTGGTGGTAGTAATGGTACAGATTTTATTTGGAGTTCACTTTATTTCAAGCTCGATACAAACGAATGGGTTGCAGGCAGAGCAATCTTCGCATAATTGAAAATCAAATAATTAAAATATTGAAAGACCTTGTAAACAAAGGTCTTTTCTTTTTTATAATTTACAAATAAGTTAAATTAATGAAAGTTTTTAGAGGTGAAGGATTTGCTGATGTATATAAACAAGCATTAGATGAAGTAAACAATAGACCAGAATTTGTTTCATCACCAAGAGGATTGATGTGCAAGGAGTTGACTGATGTTGCCCTTGTAATTGAGAATCCTCTTTTGTCGTTATATAAGAATGAAAGACGTTCAAGTCAAAAGAAATATATTGCTGCTGAATTTTTGTGGTACGCAAGTGGTTCTAATACAGTTGAATGGATTTCTAAATATGCAAAGATGTGGGATTCTTTGAAGGATGCTGAAGGAACTGTAAATTCTGCGTATGGAAATTTGATTTTTACAGAAGAAAATAAGTGGGGTTGGTCTCAATATAGATGGGCATATTGGTCTTTAGTTAAAGATATTGATACAAGACAAGCTATAATGCATTTTAATAAGCCACATCATCAATATAACGGAAACAAAGATTTTGTTTGTACATTAAATGCAATATTTCAAATAAGAGACGGCAAACTTAACTTGACTGTTGATATGAGATCAAACGATATTATTTTAGGTCTTGCAACAGATGTAGCATTCTTTACTGTTTTACAACAGCAAATGCTGTACGATTTGAAAAAATATGGTGAAAAAAATGATATAAATGAATTAAAAAATCTTAAACTTGGGAGATATACACATTTAGATCATTCATTGCATTTATATCAAAGACATTTTGAACTTGTTGATGAAATGTTGAAATGCGATTTTATTAATGTTGAAATGCCAACATTAGATTATCCTCTTGTTATGTTTGATGAAAATAAAGTTGTACCTTCTCATTTAACAAAAGCACTTATAAACAGAATTGTCACAGGTGAATGCTTAAAAGGTTGGGAATTGCAACATTTATCTACTTCAAAGTTTTATCTTGAATTGACAAGATGGTTAAATTTTACAAGTACTAATGGAAATAATTAAAAAAGGAAAATATATAAGTGTAAAATGCAAAGATAATTATTCTTATATAATTGATAACGTATTAAAATATTACGATATTGAAAAATATAAGAATACGTTAGTTTATGTACTTACGTATGAACAAGAATACGATTTATACGATAAGTATGATAATTTTATATTATATAATGTTGAGCATTTGCATTCTTTTGGTACATGGTATTTTGATATTTGGCACAATTTTATAGAACATTATAAAAGAAAAATTATAGAATTTTGGGATATTGATATTATAAATTATAAAAAGATAGTAGAATTATTTCCAGATTTTGTAAAAGTTTATAAGTTTGTGCCTCTTAGATACGTAGAAAGAAAACAAATAGATTATACTACGCCTAAAAAATTTGACGCAATACAGATAGGATTGACTCAGTATATGAGTTCTTATCGTGATTATACATTGTATTCACTTAACAAAAGCAAAGATACTGTACCAACGTTTTCAATAATAAACATAAATAAAAGTAGATATTCGATTGAAGAATTATACGATGAAATAAATCTTGCAAGTACAGTATTAAACATTCCGAGAACGCAAGCAAATTCACAAGAACAAGTAAGATTGGGTGAATTGATTAGTATGGGATGCAATATTGTAACAAAAACAAATAAAATATCATATCTTGCAGATTATGTTCACGAAAAAAACTTCTTTTCAGAAAATATATTGCAAGAAATACGAGATACCAAACCTATTGAAAATGTAGCAGAAAAATTTAGAAACGATACAGAGTCAGAGGAAAGTTTCATTCAATATTATAATAAGTGTCTTGATAAATGGTATAATACAGATATTTCTTATTTTTATACGGTTATTATAGCTGCTGTTGCAAAAGATTCATTAAACGAAACATTGCGAAGTTTAATGGAAAATACAATGTTCGGCAGAATGCAAATATTAGTAATGGATGTTTCAAATACAGAAGATATTAAATATTTGATAAATGATACATATTCTGGATGCGGAAATATTTATTATGTCAAATCTTCTAAAAATGCAGCTGATGTAGCATTTAATGAAGGAATAAAATATTCTGTTGGAAAATATTTATGTTTTTGTGTATCAGGAGACAGATATCGTGATTTGTATTTTGATTTTTCTTACGACAATTTCTTAAAAGAAGATATAAACATATTGGTTACAGATTATATAGAAAATGACATTATAATGAATATGCTGTTTGAAAGATTAGGAGTTGGACCAATATTGCAGTGTTGTTTGTTCAATAGAAAAATAATAGATATACAATTTGAGCACTCATCTTGTGGTTTTTATATATTTTCTGGAGTATTGTGTAAAAAATACGGGTATACATATCGTAAAGACGATTTGGTATATGTTACTTCTGGATATATTGTACCGAAAACAGATGACGTTTTATTACTAGACAATCATTTTGACGATGGTTCGCAAAACTGGATAGAAGTTACAAAAAATAAAATGATGAAATATGACATTTGAACTAAATTTTAGACAAGATCTATTTAGATATGATATTATAAATTTTATTATACAAAAATATAATTTTAAGAATTATTTAGAAATAGGTGTTGATAATGGAGAAACATTTACAATGATAAATTGTGAAAATAAAGTATCCGTTGATCCTGTAAATAAAGGATATACTGTATGCCAAATGACATCAGATGAATACTTTGATATGTTAAAAGATTCTAAAAAGTTTGATGTTATTTTTATAGATGGGCTTCATACATACGATCAGTGTTATAAAGATATAGAAAATGCTGCAAAACATTTATACGATAACGGTTTTATAATTTGTCATGACATGAATCCTCCAACAGAGTACATAGCAAGAAGTATATCAGATTATGACGGTAACGGATATTGGACAGGAGATGTATATAAAGCATTTATAAAATTTAGATTAAATCATTATGATAAGTATAAGTTTTGTATGCTTGGAGATTGTGACTGGGGTATAGGAATTATAACAAAAGGAAAAAGCGAACCAATCAACTGTGATTTGGAAAATTTGACATACGACGATTTTAAGAATAATAAAGCATATTTAATGAATTGTATTACAGCTGATGATTTTATAAATTCTTTCAATTAAACTTTTATCTGATAAATAATAAAATATTATTACAATGGTAAAATCTTTTGACCAAATCAATGAAGCAATATCGGTAGGAAAGTTTAATAAGAATTTGACTATTGGATTTACAGTAAATAAATCATTTCACGCAAAAGAACGCCAATCAAGGCATCTTGAAGGCGAGGATACTAAACAATCCGACAATTATATTTCTGATGAGGAAATAGTTGCAACTGCTGAAAAAGCTGGTAAAAAGATTATAGAAGCTATAATTAACAATCATATTGACATTGATGACAGATTTGTAATTCAAGACAGCTATACAAACTTAAATATTGTTTGCGTTTTACATAGAGGAAGTTCTGCTGATAACTTGAATGTTGATATAGTAACAGTAATTTACACTGATAAGTTTTGGAATACAAAAAATAACTGGATAGTAAAAATAAGTTAAATATGGAAAAAGAAGTTAAAACTGAAAATAAGAAGAAAGCAGAAGATAAAGTTCAAAATGCAATTCCAGAAACTCTTTCACAAGGAGAGGCAATAAGTGTTCTTATTCAGGCTGCAGAAATTGGACAACAAAAAGGAATTTATTCTTTTGAGGAAGCTGCTTTAATTTATAAAGCAATTAAAACTTTTGTACAAAAATAAAATAAATGATTAATCATGGAAGAAACAAAAAATGTTGAACAAGTAAAGGAAGAGACAAAGCAAGAGAAAGTTAAAATGAGTGAACTTATTGCTCAGAGAGATGAACTTGATAAGAAGTCTCAAGAAATGCTTGCTGAAGTACAGAAAATTGAATATAGTATTTCATTCGGAAACAAGAAAGTTTTCACAGAGTGCATGAAATATTTGGAGAAAAATTCTCCTTGGAATGCTTACACCGCTGCAGGTTTGATTATGCTTTACAACAATATGAGCGAGCAGAAGGATGCTATCAAACGTATGGAAGGTGACGGTAAGACCTGGGACGGTATTATCAAACTTCGTACTGCTAATGTTACTGTTTTGTGGAAGATGCTGACTCAGATGACCGGAACTGGTTTCTATGCAGCAAAAGATTTTGTTGGCGTAATGGCAAAGATTGGCGACGATGTTGCTAAAGCAATCCAGGAAGTTGATAAGAAGAACAACGAGGTTCGTCAAATGCATATGCAGCTTGAACAACTTATTTCAAGAATTGAAAATCCTGATGATACTATCGAAATCGATGTTGACGCTAATAATGTAGCAAAGACTTCAATGGAACAGTTGAAGGATGAAGTTGCTCCTACCGCTGAATAATAAGCCCACAATGTATATAAAGAATGGCATCCAGTTATTGGGTGCCATTTTCATTAAACTTTTGTAGTATTTTTTATATAATATTTGGTATTAAATAAAAGTATTATGGGTTATATTTATAATGACGTTCTTGACAAGAACTTGCAAGAAGCTGGATTTAATACAAAACATATTAAACTTCAGCTTGATGAGTTTTGTCAGGATATAACTGAACTTGCTAAAAAAGACAAATTAGATCCTGTTGTAGGACGAGAAACAGAAATTGACCGAGTTGTTCAAATTCTTGGTCGTCGTAGAAAAAATAATCCTTGTTTGGTTGGTTATGCAGGTGTTGGTAAGACTGCTATTGTTGAAGGTCTTGCTCAACGTATTGTAAACGGAAATGTTCCGCAATCGTTGAAAGATACAAAAATTTATTCTCTTTCTCTTACTACTGTTGTTTCAAATTCAAAATTTAGAGGACAATTTGAGGAGAAAATCCAAACTTTAGTTGAAGAGTTAAAACTCAATAAACATATTATTTTGTTTATTGATGAAATTCACATGCTTTGTTCTGCTGGCGGAAGTGAGTCTATGTCGGCTACGGATATATTAAAACCTGCGTTGGCACGTGGCGAAATCCGTTGTATCGGTGCAACTACATTCAACGAGTTCAAACACTCTATTGAAAAAGACAATGCACTTGATAGACGTTTTCAGAAGGTTACAATAAATGTTCCGTCAGTTCAAGATACTATTGTTATTTTGAACAACATTAAAGAACGATATGAACAATTCCACGGAGTAAAATATACTCCTGAGATTATCAAGAAAATTGTCAAGCTTACAGACAACTATATTACTGACCGTTATTTTCCTGACAAAGCCATTGACTTGCTTGATGAAGCAGGTTCATTTAAAAAGACTCGTTCTGTAAACAAGACAAGACAAGTTTCCGCTATTGAAGCAAAACTTGAGCAAAACAATTTGCTTTGGAAGAAAGCAATAGACAATAATCAGTATGCACAAGCAATTTCATTTGGTGAAATTTGTAAAAATCTTAAACAAAAACTTGAAAAGGAATTGACTGCAAATATCGATGACGGTGTTAAAGTAGTGACAGACGAAGATTTGTATGAAGTTCTTTCAAAAATGACAAATGTGCCTCTGTCAAAAATTAACGATAACGAAGTTGATAATCTAAACGGCATATTTGATTTTCTAAAAGGTAGAGTTATTGGTCAGGATGAGGCTATCAACAAAACAGTTAAAGCAATCCAGCGTAACAGAATTGGCCTTAAACGCAAAACTGGAACGATGGGCAATTTTATATTTGTTGGTCCAAGTTCTTGTGGTAAAACTTATCTTGCAAAGGAAATTGGAGAATATTTGTTTGGAAAGGAAAGTAATATTCTTCGTGTTGATATGAGTGAATTTGCTGAACCGCACAGTATTTCTAAACTTATTGGAGCTCCTCCAGGTTATGTTGGTTATGGTGAAGGTGGTTTACTTACTGAGCACGTTAAAGAAAATCCAAGAACAGTAATTGTATTTGACGAAGCAGAAAAAGCTCATCCAATGGTGTTCAATGTTCTTTTGCAAATTATGGACGAAGGCTTTGCTACTGACTCAATGGGTAAGAAAGTTGACTTCAGAAATTGTCTTATAATCATAACTTCAAATATTGGAATGGAGCAAGTTTCATACAATGCCGGTCATAAACTTGGTTTTGGAATGAAGTCAGATGTTGAAGTTGAAAAAGAGCAAAGTGCAAATATTGTACAAAAAGAACTTCAAACTTTCTTTACAAGTGAATTTCTTAATAGAATTGACGATATAATTATGTTTAGAAATCTTTCAAAAGATGATATGAAATCAATTCTTGAAAAAGAAATTGCTGAATTGAAGGAAAACATTTTGGAAATTGGAAATTACAAAATTTCATTTACCGCAAAAGCAAAAGAATATATCCTTGAAAAAGGTTACACAAAAGATGGTGGAGCAAGAATGCTTCAGAAAGCTTTGAAAGATTTGGTGGAAAATGAAATTTGTAACAAAATTTTGGATGGCACAATTAAAGAAATAGTTAAAGTTTCTATCGAAGACGGAAAAATTAAAGTTAAATAATATGAAAGAAATTGATACTTTGATACTTTATATGATGTTGAAACAGCAACAACATTATTTAGAAAGAAGAAATAAAGTAATAAAATTGCTAATGTTGACTAAGATTTATCTTGAGAAATAATTTACTAACCCATTAATACAAAGAAGCCTCTCAATTTTGAGAGGCTTTAATTTTTTAATCAACATCAATGTGTTTCATTTCTCCACGTTTTTCATAATTTAAATAAGATTCCACATCGCTGTATCTATATTTGTCATCTTTTCTTGTATAATCTAAGTATTTATAGATTTTTACCATTTCCATCATGCTAAACATTTTACAAATAACTTCCCATGTTTCATCGTCGTTTGCATCTCTTTTGAAAAACTTTTGTGAAGTCTTGTTAGCTTTTTCTTTAGCTTCATCCCAATATTTCTTTCCTTTTTATATTGCTTTAACAGTATCTGCAAATGGTTCTTTGCTTTCATTTATAAATTCGTCAAAATTGTTGAGCTTCATATTAAGCATTTATTTTATTGCATCTGCAAGTTTTTGTCTTAAATCTTTTACTTTAAGTACATCTGTCAGTTTATATATGTTTTCCATTGGGTCAATGGAATCGAT
>Ga0326512_10000383_pt1 | contig 38490 bp, 61 predicted proteins | sample 1_2617_0518_D_FD_203652 | JGI IMG/M metagenome (GOLD analysis project Ga0326512, IMG submission 203652) | Bovine rumen microbial communities from UC Davis, California, United States - 1_2617_0518 | ecosystem: Host-associated > Mammals > Digestive system > Stomach > Rumen | place: USA... | reverse complement strand
AACTTATCCTTTAGCTTTTCCACAAGAGTTGTTATTCCTGTTGCATCTAAAAATCCCATACTCGCTCCTAATCGTTATAGTAATCGTCTATCGTTACATTTGCGGCTGGCATACTAAATGTCCAAGTGGTCTTTCTGCCGGATGATGTGTCTATCTCCGTATTGGTACAAGTGATTGATGCACTTGTATCGGCTCGCGTTACTACTGGTTCCCATCTACCGGCAAACCACATGGTGATAATATCGCCTTCAACTGCGTTCGTTTCATACTCCCCTAAAACCTTGCTCCCGTCTTTTGACAGAGAATACAACTGTGTACCATCTTGAAGGCCACTTGCGTAAGAGATTGTATACGAGCTTGGCACAAATGCCGCATCCACCGCATCCTCGATCTCCTGCGTGGTCAGAGCCGTACCACCGTCAATCGTGATGTTTCCGCTCCCAAGCAAGGACTCATTGTTGACCGTCTTGATATTGGTTCCGCTCACGAGCGTGGCCTGTCGGCTTGTGTCGGTCGGATGCCTGTGGTCGCCCCTTGCGTATGCCGTGGAAGTACCCACCGCCGCCGTGCCATCCATCAGAGGGGTTGCGGTCGAAGGGTCTACGCTCGAACCGCCCCCACTCGGCTCTGCACCGCTCCAAATCCTGATGCCCGTGCCATCGTGCCAGTACACAGGATGCTCGGTACGCAGTTCCATCGACGTTGCGGAATAAGCCAAGCCAAGGTAGATGTAGATCTTCCCGTCCTTACTGCTCGGAAGCGTCTGCGTGAGAGCGTTCATCACCGCACTTCCGTCCGTCTGCGGAGTGGCTTGCAGATACACGGGCTTCCAAGCGGTCATGCTCAAAACATAACTATACCCCACAGTAAGCGCATACTGTTGCCACAGCGTTGCCACAGGCGGTCTTGAGCCGCTCGTTACTGCACCGTTGGTGGAGTTATAGACGATAGGCCCGAAGGGGTCGATAGGTCTTGTGTTGAGCGTCCGGGCTGTGGTTGCATCCGTACTCGTTGATGTGTTGATAGGCACCCACTTCGTGCCGTCTGCGCTCGTAAGCCACAGGCGGTATCTCGCACCTGCGTCACTTGAAGGGAGGTTGCCGCTGTTCGTCCGAAGCTGGTAGCCGATGGTGTTGGTGTTTCCATCGTATCCTCTGTAGCATATCCAACCACCGCCGCTGACGATGTTGGAGTCATACACCAAGAGCATCGTGTAGTTGATGTTGAAGATGGTGGTATCCCTTGTCGGGTTAGTCGGAGTGACAGGGTTGCCGGTTGCCATGTTGTTGTAGACCGGCTTCGCCCCCAGCCCGTTGATGTTGATTGTGAAGCCCGAAGCAGAAGTTACTACCCCATTACGGAGCATGACAGTTACCCCATCGTAAAGAGAGGTGATGCCGTCTACTGTTGCCGTAAAGGCGGTAGCGGTACTGGTACTGTCGCACTCGCCGTAGGGGATAGCGGCGGTTACCTTGCTCTTGATGTAATATTCGTTATTGTCAGTAGTTGTTACCTTGCTGATGTAAGCCATAAGTGGTTCTCCTTATAGCGGAAGCCCGACCGCATTAGTCGGGCTGAACAGTAATAGTCGCAGTAGTTCCGGTGAACGTGCCGCTCCCTGTGGGGGTGGTCACCGCAGAGGATGCTGCCTTGACATAACCGCCGGTGAACGTGGGCTGGGTAGCGGACGCGCTCTGTATGCCGGTCGCTACTGTCACATTCTCGCCCTTGGTCGGAAGCGTCCCCTGGCTGAAGCCAAGCGTAAGGTTCTCATTCTCCACCGTAGCCGTGAAAGTGGGCAGAGTGCCAACTTCCGTGATGCTGTTCACCGTGGTAGTGGAAGGGGTCACCGTGATGGTCGGAGTGCTGACAGTACCCTTGACCTGATAGCCGTTGCCGGACGCGCCTTCGCTGATAGTGATGGTCGGGGTTGCCGTGGTAGTGCCAACGCTCACGGAACCAGCGGGCTTGTAGGATGCGCTCGCCGTATCAGCGTATGCCAAGTCCCCCAGCGCGCTCAGATCGCCAAACTCTTGCCATGCCGTGCCGTTGAAGATAAACTCCTTGCTACCGTAGGTGGTGATGTCGCCCTTCTTCGCCGTGACGCTCTCCCCGCCAATGGTAATCGGGTTTGTGGTCGCGCCATCCGTCAATGCCGTTGTGGTCACCCCAAGGAAGGCGGTATAGCCGCTCAGTTCCTCGATAAGGTCTCTCGCACCTTGGTCTACGATGTCATAAATAGTGCCGCTCGGCAGCGTAATCCGTTTGATGTTTGCCATTTTTTGTCTCTCTCCTTAATCCTTGCTAAGAATCAAAGTCTCGTTGCCGTACTCGGCAGATACCTTATTGTTCCAAAACAGCCGCTCTGCGGCGGTGATATGCACCACATTATTGCTGATGTGGTCGGTCAGCAGGTCTTCGTACTCGCCGCCCACAAACGGCAGGTCTACCGCATAGGCCATGCCATCGCCGACCTTTATCCCTGCATACTTCACTCCGTCTTCCACGCGGTAGTCCGACCACACGCAGATCTCGCCCTTCTTCGGGATGTACGATGTAAGTGCCGACCACTCTGCCGTGGTGTGCGTGGTGGCAAGTGCCTTGCCAAAACCGCCGCCGGAAGCAATCGTCCTTAGCACCTGTGGGGCATCACCGCTGACGCTCTTGATGTGGATGGTGCTATCGCCAGTAACTCTCTTGAGTTTCTCCATAGCGTCACCCCTCAATCAGCGTTATCGTTCTATCCCGCCGTGCTTCCACCTTCACCATCGTTTCTTCCCAAAAGATGGTCTGATTGTCATCGTTCAAGCCCTTGATAGCCAGGGATACAAAGCCGGGAGCGATGTTTACTGTCTCGCCCTCATCGAGCGGGAGATAGACAGTAGCACCATCTATCTCCATGTCGCTCTTCTCCCATTGCTTAATCAAAGAGCCGTCTTTCAGCCACAGAGTGGCTACCAAGGTGGGGATGCTGCTCACATCCTCGTCAAAGGTCACCGCAAGCGGTACATTCGTTCCTTGTACTATCATTTCTTATCAGCCCCCTGTTGCTTTTCTGTAAGCATTACTTGCCTGTGCCACCCATCTGCCAGCCGCCACATTCGGGGCAAGGCTGATGTTGGTGTTCTTCGCAAGCAGCTGCCGCAGTAACTGATTCTGCTCTCTAAGCAAGGTCGCTTCTTCCTCGCCTGTGTTGTAGACCGCATCCGCGATGCCGGTGATTTCACCGTTGCTTGCCACCGCGTTCTTGCCGTTCACAGTACCGATTAACTCCGGCCCGGCTTCGCTCGCAACAAACAGTTGCCCCGTTTCGGGAAAGCCGCCTGTTGCATACGGCTCAACAAAGTACATCGTGTTCCCTCGCTCACTCGTCATCTTCAGCTTCATATCGCCGGTGACTTGTATTCTCCAAGACTTGCTGTTGATGTTGTTGAGGTTCTTGTAAAGTCTCTCGGCTTCGTCTGCCTTGTCTCCAAGCGTATCCGACTTGACCGTGAAGGTGTACTTGCTCTGCAAGCCGTTCAACTGCGTGAGCGTGGTCTTCGCTCTGCTTGCGGCATTCTTTAAGCCGTTTCCGGCATCCGTGAAGGTAAACTTCTTGCTTGTAGGGACCTCGCCTATTGCCTTCTTCGCTTTGCGTGAGGACTCGGCTATGCCGGTCAGCTTCGTGTTCCAAGTGGTCATGGTATTCTTGAAACCGTTGGCTTGCCCCTTGGTTAATTCGATCTTTTTAACCGCAGAACCGGCATACTTTGCAGCAGTCTTAATAAGGTCCACTCCGTCACGCTCTTTCTTTAACCGGGTCGTGAAAATGCTGACCTCATCCTCGGACGGCGGGAGCTGCTTGACCTTGGACTTCGCAGTAGATGCGGCAGAACCGACACCCGCGGCGCCCTTGTCACCTGCCATCTTTATGGCATTATCTACAAACGTCGAGACCTCGTCGTCCGTTGGCGGCATTTCGTGTACGTGCTGGCGTGCCTTGATGGCGGCGTCCGAGATCGCGTTGATAGCGCTGACCTGCTGTGTGCTGTCAATGTTCGGATTGTAATCAACCCATCCGGCGGTCGGGTCTTTGTAGCCGCGGTCGTGTTCTTCTGCGCCGCTAAACTTGTACTTGCGGTCGAACGCTTTGATGGCGGCTTCTAACGCACCAGCGTTTGCGGCCCCCTGATCGCCGACATACTTGGTACCAAGCTGGCCCAGCTCGGTGTTAAAGGCATTGCGTACCGATTCATCATTCAGCAGAGCCTTTTTAAACGCCTGTTTCCACTCATCGGAGTATCCCGTTCCGAGCATGTCATCGATCCATTGACCAACGGTCGCTGCAGGATTATCCGGGTTGAACAGTTCTTCCGAAAAAGTCTCGGGTGTCGGAGTTTTGAAGCCGCCGGACGACGTGATAAACCATGTAAACCCGATCACCAGGGCAATCGTGCCAAGACGCTCGGCAAAGCTGCCGATCAACGACTTAACGCCGGTCTCAACAGTGCCACCAGCTGCAAGTGCTTCCGATGCTCCATTTGTAACCCCGGAGCTGAATGCTGCCTTGAATATCCCTTTTAAGCCCCAGTCTGCAAACACCGACCCCCACAGGGCCTTAAAACCGAGAATCAGACCGGCGACCTTGATCAGTCCGGTAACGCCCTCGCCGTCCTCGCCCCAAAGACCTTCAAACAAGCCTTTGAAGAATCCCGTTACGGCATCGACAATGTCACCCGGATGCTCCAGCAGTTCGTTGAATGCGCTGATGATCATCGTGGAGATGCCGCTTATGATGGTGCCGATGGTATCGCCAAGGGTCTCCCATTGGATACCGTTTATCGCCCCAAAGAGAACATCCACGCACCACGTTCCAACCTCGTCCCAGTTAAGGGTCTTGGCAAAGCCGTTGAGGAAGCCAACCGCCGCATTAAACTTCTGCACGATTGCTTCGCCAAGGTCGGAAGGATTCACATTTGACAGGATGCCGTTGATGAAGTCAGCCGCCTTGATGCCAAGCTGGTTCCACTTGAAGGTCTTCATGAAACCAAGGTACGCATCAATGCCGTTTTGGAACTTCTCGCCCAGCTTCTTGCCGAACGCATTCGCATCCCAATCGTCAATAAGACCGTTCAGCTTCTGCGCGAGAAGCGTTCCGGCGGTCTTCCACATCCCGTTATCGATTGCTTCGCGGATGTCTTTCGCCCAATCAGGCAACTGCTCTACCACGAACGAGCCGTCCGTAACTTCATCGTCCTTGTTGCCGCTTCCTCGGCTGGATGGCTGATTGACCGTGATATTGTTCAGTTCATCAAAGGCCATCAGCTGATGGTTCAGCCGCTTCTGCGCTCCGGCTGCTTTGTCGGTCTCGTCAGCGTATTCCTTCTGCTCTTTGACCGCCCTTCGCCACGAACTCGCGCCGGTGATGGTGGCGAGGAACTGATTGACCACATTGATGAGGTCAACGAACTTGTCAACGAGGATGTCCACCGCTGGAGCAAGTGCATCAATGATAGGCGATACCATCGCACCAAGGCTGTTCTTCATGTAGTTCATGGAAGTAGACAGGCTATCCATGCTCTGCTTGAAGTTGTTGCCCACCAAGTCAGCCCATGCGTACAGATGCTTCACACCTGTGGCAAAGCCCTGTGTGATGGCCTTAATGGCAGTACGCAGACCACGGTACATCGCAATACGCTTGAAGGACGAGAACAGGTTCCCCATTGTCGATACCGCGCTCTTGATGTCCTTGGTGAAGTTGCCAAGCATACGCTTGCCAAGGCTCTTGCCAATGCTCAACGCGCCCTTGCCAAGGCTTCGCAAGGCATCCTTGAAGCGGTACACGCTATCGGTGGCTTCGCCTACGCTCTGCTGCGTTTCCTCGGCCTTCTTTGTGGTCTCGTCTAACGCACCGCTTGCTTCGCCGTCTACAATATCATCACCGGCAGTAGGCAAGCCGTTACTGCCGCCGGATGTGCCGGGGATTTTCCCCGCGTCCTTTGCGGCGCGGTTGATTGCACGAATATCCGCACCAACACCGCTGATGCCGCTTGCCGCTTCGCTTATCTTCTGCAACGCGGCGGCGATTTTCTGCAAGCCGCCGACCGCTCCGGGTGCTTCGTCAAGCGAATCGCCTAACTTCCGCATGGCATTCGCCACGGAGCGGATTCCGGCAGACGCTTCTTTCAGCCCACCGGCGGCAGAAGCTATGCCGGTCAGCGCGTCAGATGTCTTGCTCAGATTCCCTGCTGCTTCCCCCGCTTTCGCAAGGTTCGACAGGGCTTCCGCAAGGTTCTTCACTCCGGCTGTCGATGTTTTGCTCTTTTGGACGATCTCCAGTTCGAGCGTTTCTAACTTCGGCATCTCGTTTCTTCCTTCGGGCTTTCTCTGCCCTTTGCTTTGCCATCATGTTCATCATGGCGGCTTCGGCTTGTTGCTTCTCCTTCTCCATCTTCGCTTGTGCTTCTGCTTCACTAAGCGGGAAGATTTGGAAGGGTTCTTCTACATAGTTTGAGGTCTTCGCCCCCTTCTTGCGGAAAGCGTTGCCTATCGCCGTGGCTACTGCGTTGTAGATGTACGCGCCTTGTAGCCAATCGCGGCGGTTCTCTTCTTTCCTTCGCTCTACATAGGCTTCGCGGTAGTACTTCGCCAGCCAAGGGTCTCCGCGCCAAAACTGCTCATAAGTCATGCCGTAGACCCCCATGTAGGTGGGGCTTGCCTTTTCAAAGACCTCTGTATATGTTTGCCGTTCTGACGGCGAACTTTTTACAGTTCCACCGTCAGCCTTGCGTTTTTTGCTTCTTCCTCTTCGCCCTCTGCCGTATCCTGTGCGATCAGCGAGGTGAGTGCCTGGTTGTATAACTCGCGAAGCCTTACCACCCAAGAGGGTTTCATGCCGCCAAGGTCTTCCAGCAGCTTCGTGGTCTTGTCTAAACTGATTCTCGGATCATACCGGCGAAATGCCGTGTACCAAATGAGCGGGACCATCGTGGCGGGCTTGTCACCTACCTCGTCCCAAGAAAAGCCGCGTTCCTCTGCGAAGCGCACGGTCTCGCGGTTAAAGTCCAGCGTATACTTCCTGTTCGTTTCCGTATCCGTGATAACGATGGGATTGACTCTTTCTTCCAGCTTCATTGTTCTCGTTCCTTTCTCTTTTTTGGATCTCTTTTGGATAGCGGGGGCGGTGTTTTAAGCCGCCCCCATCGGTGGGAAAATTATGAGTGTGCGTCAAGTGGACGCAGTAGCGAACACATAATCGCCGCCCGGAACAACCGAGAGCATATTTTCCAATACACTATCGACCTCGGCTCCCCCGAAGCCCAAGGGCGCAAGCTGGACAGGAATGTAGAAGCTGTCCATCTCATAAGCCGCCGGATAGCAGTACTCCAGCCAAAAGCCCTTGCCAGCCACGACCGCCGCGTCATAGGCGGTCTTCATGGCATCGTATGCCGTGCGGAAAGCAGGGGCATCGTTGACCGTCAGCTGGATCGCGCCGCCGCTGTCGGCAAGGCCAAGGATATAGGTGTGGTTCTTCGTGGCACTCAGAGGAGTGGTCTGAATGGTGTTGACATCATCGCCAAGTGCGGGCAGAGCCTTTACACCCGGCAGTTCGGTGAATCCGGTGGTTGGACGGGTACCGGCAGTTGCTTCTGCCGCATACTTCACGGTCATACCGGCGGTCGAAATAGCCTGAATAGACATAATCAAGGTCCTCCGTAATCTTTCTGTGGATTTATTCTCTGTAAACGAGGTAAGTTTCTTTGGTCTCGCCGCCTTCCTCGGTGATAATGGGTTTCTCCACTATGCCGTAGTAGCGGCCTGTGATGCGGAATATCGTGCGGTCGATGTTCGGCATATACGATGCGTAGGTGCGGGTAAGACAGAGGTCTTGCAGGGTAAGGTCAACTGTGTTGAAGATGTCCTTCGCCACCAGCTTGCGGTCCTGTGCGTTGTTCGTGTAGACATTCACGGTGAAGGTGATGTGCGCGTGATTCTCTCTGCCTTGATTCGATACAAGCGTCTTCTGATAGGTGTAGTTGTCCGTCAAGACAACGGTCACGCAAGGGAAGGACTCCGGCACGGGGTTCTCAACGGCATAGACCGTCAGACCGGGATACTGTGCGAGATATGTCTCGCGAAGCACTTTCGTTACCCTATCCAGTACGATGTTTTCAATGTCGATCATTTGAACACCTCTGCGGCTTCCTTTGCCGCTTCCTTCGCTCCGTTTGCGATTGCCTTGTACGCTTCAAGCATTCCCGCTCTCGGCTGGCGGTTGTAGCGGTAGGAGCCATCCTTCTTGGCATATAGTCTGCCGCCGCTCTCTTGCCATGCCTGGAAAGTGCCAGCACCTTCCTCACTCGATGACCAGGAGCCGGGTTCGATAGGAATGCCAAGGGGCTTGGACAGTTCGTGGTCTTGGGTTGTTACACCTGCGCCAAACTCAAGGAACATGACTTGGTCGTGCTTCGCCACGATCTTGTGACCGTTCTCGATGCGCTCGACATCAAGCTGAACACCTGCCGGGCTATATGCCCAGTAGGCGGATTCCCTGCCGATGCTTGCGAGTTCCTTGGTGTAGACATCCGCAGCCTTTTCGACATCGCGTTCGTACTTCTCCAAAGCGGCAAGTGCTTTGCGAACCGATACCGGGTCGAGTGGGTCAATCGTTATTTTTTTCACGATATGCTCACTTTCTTCAAGGTCACCTTCACAACATTGATGCTCGGCAGTACCGCCGTGACCAAATGCGTGTTCGGTACAAGGTTCCCTTGCTCGTCCCAAGGCTCCACATCCACCCACGCGCGGCTGTCCGGCTGAATGGGGCAATCCATGTCATCCGTGACAAGCGGGAGCGTGTAGTCCTCGACAAGGCCATACGGCTCTTGCTTGATGAAGCCACGGCTCAGAGCCGCCGCATAACTCTGCATAGGTCCAAACGAGAAGCGGTCATACTCAACAGGGTCAGCAAAGACTACCCTCTGTTCGCCGGTGTAGTTGCCGTAGGAATCGAGGATGTCTTCCATCTCGCCTGTCGGGTTTGCGTACCATATGACCTTTTTGTTCCGTTTCAGCACCTTCATAAGCGCACCACCTGCATCACTTCCATCAGCAGGTCCTCGTCATTGACAGAGCCGTAGTGCCTGTCGATGCCGTTTTCGTTGTGGATGGTCTCGCCTTCACCGCCGCGTCTGAGGAAGTACCGCTGGGCCAGCTTGCATTGGATGCGCTCATACCGCCGGGGTACGCTCTCCACATCATCCGGCACACCGAAGGGATACATCCTTGCGAAGATCGCTTCTTCCGCATCGTCAAGGAGATCCGTTACCACGGCATCCGTGGCATCGGGATCTCCATCTAACTTGGCCTGTACCTTTGCGATTTTTTCTGCCGTGGTCATGTGTTGTCTCCTTACTTCTTTTTCGCTTTTGCCTTCTTCGGCTCGGTCTTTTCGGCTTTCACCGCTTCCCCTTCGGGAAGGGAAGCCGTTTCCGGCTTCGCCTTCTTTTCGGGGATAATGCCGATGGTCACAGAGCCGTCAGCGTGTCTTACGATAGCCATGCCTTACGCGTGATGCACATAGATGCCGTTGGTCTTGTTGGACAGGACCCAGGCACCGTGGGCGAAGCGCAGGTTGAGCTTCCAGGCATCAGCGTCCTGGACGACTTCCGGGCTGAAGATGCGAGGTACATAGTGCTTCATCACCTGCATAACAGCGGAAGGATGCACGATCATGAAGTTGATGGCATCGCCGGAAGCGGTGAAGCCGCCAGCCGCATTAGCCGCCGTGGGGTTCGCAAGGGTGATCGCGGTGTTGAAGCGTCCCTGCGGTACGGTGATGACGCGCATATCGTTGTAGTACTCGACATTGTTGTTCACATCCGCATCGCGGTTCTCAACGAAGCGGGTGATGCCGCCGCGCAGGTAGGCATAGAAGTTCGGGTTTACGAACAGGATTCTTCCTTCGTAGGGGACTTCCGCATTGTCGAGGGTGGCGATGGCGGTATCGACCGCAGCAACCGCAGCGGCACCAGCGGAGATGGTAGCGGTCACAACCTGACCGGCAGCCGCGCCGGAAGCATAAGCCGCGAAGCGGAACGCATCTACTTCGGGGATAACGTGTTCACGCTCGACAACAGACATCAGGGAACCGAAGGCCATGCCAAGGGTCTCATCGTTGTCTAAGGCATCCACCATGTAACTTCTGCCGCGATCGGTATTCAGCACATAAGGCACCCAAGAGCCGTTCACATCGCCGGGAACGAAGCCAGCGTTACGGCTATAGTTGCTCATACCCATCGTGGACAGGGTGAACAGGTTTACGGTGTTCGCGCCGGTGAACTGCACTCTCTCGGAAGCAGTATCAAGGATGGCGGTCTTGCTCTCGCTGGTGTAGATCTCGTCTAACAGCGGCAGATACTTCGCCGCAAGGGCGATGCTGTTGGTTACAGGGGCGGTTACAGTAGTAGCCATAGTCTTTTCTCCTTACTTTTTGGGATTCAAACCCATCCATTTACGCATTTTGTTTTCTTCGTCTTTCTGTACGGTGCTTGCCGTGGGCGGTGTGCCGGTCGATAAACTCGGCTGACGGCTGAGGTTCTCGGTAGCCGTCTTGGTCTTGACCGCCGCGATAAGCTGACCGATGCCATCAAACACGGCATCCATGTTGCCGTTCGCCATTGCTTCGGCAGTAGCCGCCGCGAGGTCTGCGTCATACCCAAGCGCGAGGGCGCGGTTTGAGTACGCGCTTACTGTCCTGTCGCGTTTGAGGGCTTCATTCTCTGCGCGAAGCTGCCGCTCGTTTTCCTGACGCTCCGCTTCGGCTCTCTCGGCTTCGGAAAGAGTTGCGTTGTACTTCTTCTTCCACGCTGCCGCATCGCTTGACGCGTTGTCGGTGGCCTTCTTCTGCTTGTTAAGGGCTTCGGTAAGGCTTGCGACCTGTGCGGCGAGTTCCTCTAACGAGGGGCCAGCGGGCTTTGCTTCCGCTTCAGGAGCGGTCTGCTCGGTCATTTCGGTTTCAAGGTTCGTGTTCTCTGCCATGTCGGTCTTCCTTTCTGCGCTTTTTGGGGTCATCTCCGACCCATGTCCGCGAGTTTTGTTGAAAGCGACTTCTCTGCCGCTTGTATGTAAAAGGCTTGTTGCCCTTTATGCGTTGATGAGCCTAATTAGGCATCTGCATCCAACATTATTAGAGGGGTCGGCGAAGTCTCCGGGGAATCGTGCGCTATCAGAATCGTAGGTGTAGAACCTTGCGTTCAGCGGTACTGTCGCGCCTTCAAGATAGTCATGCGTGTCCCTAACTCGGTCATCACGCATCGTTACCCATTGCTTGTAGACGGTGTTGCCGGTCTCGGCTTCGTACCATTCCGCGCCGTCCATGATTCCTTGGTTGATGGTGCGGTGGGCCTCGGTCTCGGCAAGTACGCTCAGAGCATTGACCAGCTTGTCCGTTGCCGCGACCACATCATCGGTGCTTTGCTCAAACTCGGTGATATGGTGGTCTAACCGCTGCGCGAAGGTCTCTCCGGCAGTAGGGAGCATCGCCACCTCGCGCATCCTTGCGTTGTCCACGGGGATGTCCGCTTCAAGGTCGAGACCAGCCACCTCGATGCCGTACACATAGCCCATCATCAGCAGGTCGAAGATGATGTCCTCGCACCGCTTCCTGTTGGGCTTGCCGGTCTCACGCACCATGGCGAAGACTTCCTCGCCAAGCGTGAGCCGGATGTTATTCAGTTCGTCAAACTCCGGGAGCTGTCTCATTCCGCACCGCCTGTCGCGTTCTCGCCGTTGTTATTGTCTTCCTCGATAACCACGGCTTCGCCCTCGGCCTGTTGCTCGGTGGTGGCTTCCGCTTCGATCTCATCGGCCTTGTCCGGGTCTCCCCAAATCAGCTTCAGCCACTTCTCGCTCATCGCCACATCAGCCACGGGGTCATTGGAGATGCCGCTCTTACCAGCCGCAAGCACAGGATGGAAGCCAGCCGCCATCAGCGTTTGGAATGCCTGTGCCTTGCTCTGCACGTTCGCCGTTTCGTTGCGAGTGAATTGCAGTTCAAAGTCTGTGATGTCGATATTCAGCAGGCCGCGCTCTTTCAGTACCTTCGTGAGGATGCGGTCGAACTGCCTGTTACTGCGCTTGAAGAGGTCTTCTGTGTTCCTCGCCACGTTGTCGGCTTGATACCAGCCATCCCTCGCCAGCACAGCGGCACCCGTATCCGAAGTGCTTGTGCCGCCTTTCGTGGTGGACGGCATACCGCAGATGCGAAGCACCTGCTCGTAGAGGTCATCAATCAGTACCTGCGTCTGCGTTTGGTCAAGCTGCTCGGTCAGGATCTTGATGTCGGCGCGGTTCTCGCCAACGCTCTTTAACTCGATCAGGCCCCTGTCACGCACATCGTTTGAGGTCGCGCCTTCCGGCAGTTCGCAGTTGACCATCACCATTAGGCTCTGAATGAACTGCTCCACACCGTCTACGCGGTTACTCACCACGTTGTTAATGGCATCAAGCAGCGGCACCACGCTTTCAAACGCGCCCATGTTCACGCTGTTGTAGCGGTACTCAATAATCGGGATCTCGCCCAGGGGGTTTGCTTCCACGCTCTCGATGCCTACCGCAGTAGCGAGGAAGTCATGCGAAGCCTGAGAAGTGATCATCCTGCCACGCGCACCGCCGTAGAGGTGGAAGACCTTGTCCCGCGTCCACACATCGAACTTCGATACATCGCCCTGCACAACGAAGTTCACACCCATGACCGGCTCGTTGCCGGGGCGAAGGCTATAGACCACGAACGCGGAACGAGGATCCAGCGCATACGCGTGAAGAGGGGTATCCTCATCGCCGCGTCTGTCCGCTTCCACATAGAGCGCGCCCTTGCCCACCGTGTGGAACCAGTTGACAATCTCGTTGTCCACTTCCTGTTTGCCGGAGCGGTACAAGTACTCGTTCAGCTTGTCTACCTTGCTCTGTGCGGCATCGTTGCGGCTGACATAGAAAGCGGGCTGGGTCAGGAAGTAGCCGTTTTTGAAGGCCACGATCTCGTCCGCGTGGTTCATCTGCACGATGTTCATGATCTCCGGGCGAACATCCTTGTGCCGACCTAAGATGCTCTGCACATTCCGGCGATACCAATACAGAAAATCCTCTTGCATGAGGTTCTGCACATGGTAGACCAGGGCTTCGTTCACCTCGCTTATCACGTTGTCTTCCGTGATGTCTTCCGAAGTGGCATAGATGTCGAGCCGTCCGAAAAGGTCATTCCGTATGATGCTTTTTTTGGTGGTGGTTTCGTCTGCCATGCTTGGGGTCCTCGCCGTATATCGGCATGAAAAATGGCGGGTATCCGCGCTTTATACGCAGTACCCGCCTATCGTTAAAATCTTGTCAATATGTCGTTTTAGCTACTCATCCGTTCGCACCATAGCACAAGCCCTTTGACTTTGTCAATTCTTTAACAAGTCATGACCCCCGCCCTTCATGACTATGAGTCCCCTTGCGTCTCCCAAAGGCTCATGCTATGGTGTGGATAGCAGAAACCCTTTGGCATGGGCAAACCTCCTACAACTTGTCATCTGCTAAAACCTCCTTGGGGACCGCCACGGTATGAGCAGCCGTGGCGGTTTTCATTTGTCGGCGAATGCGTCAGAACCACCGCTTGTTGATCTTCACCTTCGCCGCGAGGTTGCTGTCCACATACAATGCCAGCTGGGCAAACGCGTCCGGCACATCATCGTGGCGGTTCTTCCCCGCAAGCGTATAGCCGCATAACTGCTTCAGCATCAGCCGGTACTCGGCCCACTCGCTCCCCTTTATCCTTGTGTTGTCACGAAAGACGCAATGCTTCTTCACCCATCCCGCATTCGCCTGGATCTTTGTCTCTTTGTTCGCTTGCGTCCATTTCGTGGTGATGTTCGTGCGGCCCCCAGCTTCGTCTATCCTCTGCTGCACTACCTGTGCCATCTTGCCGCCGGCTACGTTACTCTCAAACTGCGCTTTCTGCACCTTGTGTTTGAGCAACATCTGCACCACGCTCGTTTCCACTACATCCGGCGCGTAGTTCTCGCAGACCACATCCTCGATAAAGAAGTTGCTGCCGTACTGATACGCGATGGGCAGTACGCAGTAGTCCGAACCTGTGGTCTTCGTATCGCAGACCGCGATGATCGCGTCCGGCTCCTCTTCCGGCAGGTCGAAGTACCGCCGCAGTTCCTCTTCCGGGTAAAGCTGGCCTTCGTACTCGATGGGCTGTCCAAGATACAATGCCTTGTAAGCAGCAGGGTCCATCGCTTCCTTGATCTCGGCGATGGTCTCGTCACTATACCCAAGGCCGTGGGGGTAGTTGAAGTTGCTCTTGCCGGTCTCCTCGTTCTCCACCGGCACATTGATGAACCGCGCGTCCGGCTTATCGCCGTAGGTCGCTTCCAGCCGCCCTACCACATCATGCACCGACCACCTTGTCGAGATGTGCAATTCTCTGACTCCGTTTCCGCACGGGCCGTTCCCCTGTTCCCTCTGTTTAAGGTCAATAGTGTACTTTTTCCACAGGTCGTCCATGCGGTCGCGGTTCATCGCCTGTTCGATGCCTTCCACAAGGTCATCACAATAAAGCAGGTTGGTCGCTCTGACCTTACCGGCATTCCCGCTCTTGATCGAAACCAACTCGATGGTCTGAAACCTTTTCCGCTTGCCCAAGTCGATACGCAGGTCCTTCGCGTTAGTTCCGCACACGCTCACTTTTGGGAACACACGATGCCATAAATACTCGCCCTTCGGACTCAGTATCCGCAGTATCTCGTCATATACCCCTCTCACAAACTCCACGTTGTGCGACCCGATCAGGCTCTGCATCTCCGGGTGCCGTCCGCTGGTAAAGCAGATGAAGAACAATGCCAGCGTGGTTTTCCCAACACCCGGCGGCAAGCTCAGCCCCAGCATCTTCAATCTGCCCATCTCCAAGTCTTGCAAGGCCCGCGCCAGGGGATAAAGCTGCTTCCTTCTCGGCAGGTAGAACTGCTTATCGTCCTCGCGCTCACTCTCGATATACCGGCAGAACACATCGAAGTCATACGGAGCATCGAACAACATACTCCCTAACTCAACCTCAAGCAGCGTACTCGGATAGTCGCCACCGCCTTTCGCCAGCAACCGCTCACAGGCTTCCCGTATGCGCTTGCTGTACGCATGAGCGTCCATCGCGTCCTCGCCGATGTTGTCGAGAAGATCCACTTCCCGCCCCTCCACATCGTAGATCTCGATGCGCGTCTGCTCCTCAAGGGCCTTGACCAGTTCAAAAGCGTCAGCAAGAGCCTTGGCATCGCCTGTTGTCTCGCCATGCCCCAGTACCTTCCCTATCAGCCGTTTGTACTCGCTTGCCGTCATGTCTGTCTACTTCCTTTTCCCTGACCCCGACCGTTCGTCTTGCCGTACTCCTTCCCCAAGCGGTGCCGTTTCATCCATACCCCGTCCCGCTCCCTGTGCTTCCCGCCATCGTCATACGGCAGGTCCGTCAATGAGAACCATTCCGTGATGGCTCTCGCACCCCTTGGCACCGCCACCACATCGTAGCCAAGGTAATCAAACATCCGCACCACATCATCGAAATCAAACTCCCCAGCATCCTCGACCACATCGAAGAACACGGGGTAGTCAACCGCGACATCCAGGTCGCTCAGACCCCGCTCCTTCTTGCAGTACCGAAGTACACGCTCTGTATTCTTTCTCCTGCTTCTCTTCGTCCACTTCATACCGACAATCGTAACCCGACCCCCACTCCCTTGGCTATATTGTGACTAGTCATAGCCTTGACCACTACCCGTAGTACCTGCTACTCTCTCCGCGTGAGGGTTCGCCGCTTTCCTTTGCTGTTTTCCCCGGCTCCCCTCACTACTCATCCCACCCTTCGGGACTCAACTCCGCTTCACCCGCCGGTTGAGTCCCTCTTTTATTTCTCCCGGATTCCCAGCTGAGTTGCGGATGGAACACATCAATTTCGCGTTCTAACCCTTCCCTTGGGGAAATACTTGCCTATGCCCCACAAATCGCAAAATCACATCATCTTTTCCCAAGTGAGCTCTATATGCGCCCTGTACGGGTAGATGTGGGGAGAACCTTGGTAGGAGCCTTTTTTGTTTTGGGGGAGTATGAGGGGCTACAGGAAAAGCCTTTTTTGTTTTTTGGGGATATAAGGGACTAAAAAGGGGCTCGATGCCGTATAGTATATCCCCCGGGGGTAGGGGTATCTGAAAAGCTGCATAGTCTGTTAGCACTCTCACAGATCGAGTGACAGTATCTAGAAATTCTATAGCTTATCTTTTCGCTAAACTATACTTTTTCGAAAAGATAACTTGTAGAATATCCGGATGCCTGGATAAACCCCATAGATCACCACAGAACCCTATAGATCACCATAGAAAGACGGATAGATGGGTATAGGTGGGTATAGATGGGTATAGATGGGTATAGAATAGGTGTGTAGGGGATAGAGAGGGTTAGTACAGACACAAGTACAGACACAGATACAGACACAGATATTCACGGTACAGATCGTTAAACAGTATATCCCAGTATATCCGTACTCATTAGTCCTGGATACCCATACAGACACAGATATTCCCAGTATATCCCAGTATATCCATGTCCATATCAGTATATCCGTACTCTATCAGTACCATATCCATTATATTATATATTATAATATATATACCTGTAGGTCGTTATAAAGTTGTCAAGGAATATTTGTAGATACTGTTGACATCTGTCGATAGGTATGGTATCATACCATCAGAGGGATTTATATCCACTCTACACCACACCATCTACCTATGAAAGGAGAATCAACCATGACCTACACCATCAACAACAATCAGCAGTTTAACAGCCTGGAGATCGTTTTTTCCGGCAAGCCCGCGCAAGAAGTCCGGGACGCTCTGAAGGCTCTCCGCTTCCGCTGGCACAGCGTTAAAAAGTGCTGGTATGGGTACGCTACCGAAGAGCAGGCCCGCGCTGCGATCGAGGGCAAGACCACCACCGCGGCCCAGCCGAAGGCCAAGAAGGCCGAAGCGGTCAACAAGTATGGAGTGCAAGTTGGCGATATCTTTTGCGCCACCTGGGGCTATGAGCAAACCAACAATGACTTCTTCCAGGTCATCGAGGTGGTCGGCACCTGCTCCGTAAGAGTCCGCGAGGTATATCCGCAGATCGTCAAGTCTTCCGCCGTCTCCTCGATGAGCGAAGACCGCGTATACAACATCACGCGCGACATCTTACCGGCTGCGGATCGCTCGACCTTCATCAGCGATCAAGAGCGCGGAGACCTCAAGAAGTTAAAGAGCTATGCGGCGGATGGGGTCAGCAATCCTTGTTTCAAGCTCAGCAGCTACGCAGACGCGCACCTTGTCCCGGTCGGGGAAAAGAAGGTGTACGAGAGCTGGTATTATTGACCGGCTGAGGGCTTAGGCCCTCGCTCTAATGCCACCACTCGCAAGAGTGCCTGTTCCAAGTCAGGATGAAGGCAGAGGGGAGCAAACACCACCACGAAAGGAGCAACCACCATGAATAAGCAGTATTCGAATAGCATCAACTATGCCGCCTGTGAAGCCTACCTGTGGGATGTGACCATGTCGTTGACCAAGCGGCACACGCTGACGGAAGCGGGACGCATGACCCATCCGCTGGGCTACTGGCTGAGAACCGGCAGAGCGTCCGCAGGTCATCTGCACGGGCTCTTTGCCATCCAGCCTTGGCGCGTGGCTAAGGTCCTTGAGGGATACGGCGAGACCGCACCCATTGACGAGGTGCTGCCCACGATCCGCGAGATGGCAGAAGCCAAGGCGCGAAAGCTGGGTTGGCTGTGACCGCAGCAGACGCAAGGCGGCAGCTTGCAAGCCATGACGGAGCATCTGCCGCCTTGCTGGAAAAAAGTTGAGAAAGTCAGCAGAAAGTGCTTGACATCTCTCGACATATGGTTTAAGATAGAACCATCAAGAGAACACCACACCATCCGACCGGCAGCGGATCTGCCGGAGAAAGGAACCACACCATGTTTGGAAGAAAGAAGAAGGCAACGATGGAAGCCTACATCAACGCGCCCTACTGGGTGCAGGGAAGAGAGATGCTCGCCGAAGCGCACATCCTCATTGCCGGAAGCACCGGCTGCGGCAAGTCCACGCTGATCCACAAACTGATGTGGACGGCCCTTGCCACTACTCCGGCACAGACGCAGTTTGTGCTGATCGACATGAAGGCGGGGATGGAACTGGGCAGATATGCCCACCTGCCGCACACCGTCCGCTTCGCGAGAAGCGGCGAGGAAGCCATTTCTGCGCTGGATTGGAGCATCGCAGAGATGCAGAGAAGGTGCGACATGATGTTCAACCAGGGGAAGGTCCTGTGGGATGGTGCGGACCTCTACATCGTGATTGATGAGTTAGGCTTTCTGCTTCAGCTGTACGGTCAGGAAGCCATCCGCAAGCTTACGCTGATTAGCCAGCAGGGCAGAGCGGCGAAGGTCCATCTTCTGCTTGCCACGCAGAACCCCAGCAAGCAGGGCATCCCCGCCAGCATCCAGCAGAACATGACCGCGCTGATCGGCATGAAGTGCCGCGATGCGATACAGAGCCGTCAGATCGTGGGCATGGCGGGCTGTGAGAGCCTTCCTCGGCATGGGATGGCAATCCGTGTGATGGGCATGGATGCCGATTATTTGCCCATCAGCCTTCTGCCGGAAGGCGAGTTAGAAGCAAGAATCGCTTACTGGAGCGATCCGAAAAACTACATGAGACCGCGCCGTACTGCGGCGAACTAAGAAAAGGAGACAGAGATGGAGAGAATCGTCAGGGATTCCGACAGAGCCGCAAAGGCTCGGTTTCAGAAGAAGTGCGTCAGGGTTGGGTTGTTCTTCAACCCTGACAACACAGAGGACGCGGAGATCATCGAGTATCTGAGCGGCATATCCTCATTCGGCAGACCTTCGGGAGCCGATATAAAGCAAATCCTTCTGCGGTACATCCGCATGGAAGAAGCCCTAAAAAGTACAAGGTCATCGAGATAACAAAGAAGCACCCTTCCGTTTGGTTGGGTGCTTCTTCTATCCTCTGCTTCCTGTCCTGCTTGCTTTTAAGGGGGCAATTTCGCGTTTTAGGTGCGTAGACGATAAATATATCGTCCGAAGCGTTAGAACGCAAATTTGAGCCTTCTACGATGAAGTCAGTTCCATGTTCCGAGCATTCCGCGCGGCTGATGCGATCTTGATTCGCTCTCGCAGTTCTTCCTTCTGCTCATCCGTAAGTTCAATCTTCCTCGGCGGTGTGATCTTCACCCACTTGACCGGGATCTTCGCAACGAGGAAGCCGCCGTTGCCGTCCGGCTCTCTTCTGATCTCGACCTCGTCCGGGTATTCCTCAGCCAAGCGAAGGACCTTGTTGCGAAGCCGCCCGCCGTGAAGCGTTACTGTTGCCTTCTGCTGTGTATCCAGCCACTCTATAGCGTTCTCGTTCTCTCCCCATGTGTTCTGTTCTGCCATCTGCTATTCTCCCTTTTCTTCTGCGTCTGATACTTCCAATAGCCCTCTGTACTTTGCGGCGATCTCTTCCGGGTCTTGCTTGGCTTCCAAACCCGTCTCGGTTATGTCGGCAACGATGGGGTCATCTCGCATACCGTCATAGTTTTTCTGATGCCATATGCCGACCACCGGGCTGACGATGCCCTCGACCATCGCTTGCTCACGGTACTGTGAGCAGATGGAGCGAATGAATTGGGCAAACTCTTTGTATCTCTTGTCGCTTGCTCTTGTCAGCCCACGCTCCCAGTTACTCACATCGGTTGACGAGACCCCACAGGCAGCGTATGCCGCCATGTTGGTGACCTTGATGTTCTGCTCGATGCAGAGTTTTAGATACTCTTCCAGGCAAGCATACAAGGTGTTGGGGTCATCCACGTTTGCCTTGGCGGCTATTTGCCGTGTGCCGATTAGGTGTGCTATCAGTTCGGAGTTGCTCCCCTTCCGCATAAGGGAAGGGGCTAAGTCAACATCCATTTGTGTCATTTCATAGCGTTTAGCCATGTCTGTATTATCCTCTAAGGCTCTGCCTTATCGCGTCCGTATCCTGGAGCATCCGTCTAAGTGCGTTGTTCTCTTTCTCAAGAGCGACCACCTTTTCGGCAAGGTGCGTAACTCGCTCCTCAAGTTCCAAGATATAAGACTCATCCGTTTCGATTTCGTACTCGTCTTCCATGATGTCTTCCTCGTCCTCTTCGTCTTCTGCTGCCCTTGCGTCCCAAAACGGGATCTCGCCGTCATAGGTATCGTAGGGGTTAGGTGGTTCTCTGTACATCTGCTCTCCCTTCTGCCGGTTTTCGGCTATTCTGTGCGTCCGTCTATCTTGTCACCAAGGCTCTGTTCACCAAGATAGTCTAATTCATAGCTTCGTTCTTCTTCGTCTGTCAGCTTGCGGCTATACATGAGGATGTTGTGGTAGCGTCTATTGCCGGAGCAGATCGCCGCTATGTCCTTCGGCTGACATCCGGGGCCAGCTGGTCTAAGCCGCATTCCGTAGGTGTAATAGGTCATTCGTTATCCCCTCTGTAAACTACTATCATGGATGGAAATGGTGCGGACCCATTCCCGTCTCCAAACTTAATGCGCCCACGAAGAAATCGCACTTCTGCTTTTCCGTAAATGTAATCGTGAAACCATCTCGTATCTGTCCTCGCGGGGAGAAGCAGAACACATAATGTGTTTGGTTTTTTAGCTTCCTCATAGGCCTTCTGAACCCATCGCCCTATTTGCCGCCCGTATGGGGGGTTGATAAACACTCGACTCCCCCCCCCAATTTTTCGACAAACCATCGTCATCCCTTGTGAAGAACTTTTTGCATTTATGGTTTTCTTCGGTCGCGCAAGGATCCAATTCAAAGCCGAACTCCGTGTTTAACTCGTCAAATAAGGCCCTCGGTGTTGCCCATTCGTCCGTCTGTGATGAAAAAATCCCGTTCGTATTCATCCCTTTATATCCAACCTTATCTGTGCCAACTCTTCCAGCCGCTGCACGTTGTCATCCCGGTCCATGATACCGTCTATCTTCTGCAATGCCCGGAGTACCTCATCATGCCCCCAGCCTTCCTCGGCAAGAAACACACCGAAGGCGGCAAGGAAGTTCTGCGAAGCCACCACGGCGAAGTGCCGCTCTCGGATGTATGGTCTAATCAGCGGTTTCATCTTCTCTCCTTCTTTTCAAGCCAGCTTTTTACAGATTCTTTGTCTATATCCAATTTAATGCTCGCCATCCTCTCTCCTTTGCCCATCCGCGCAAAACCAATCTTGCTTTCTTTCCTTGTAATACCGCTTTAATGATTCTGATATTTTCTCATTATGCTCTGCCGTGTGCGGTATCCCTCTTATTTTTCTTGCTTGTTTTGCTCTTGCGTTTCCATACATCGTGTTGTAATAGTTTGTGCACCATTCAAGGTTTTCGGGCAGATTGTTCGTCTTGTCTTCGTCCTTATGATTTATCATCGGAAGATTATTCGGGTTTTCAATAAATGCTTCAGCAACTATTCTGTGGACAAACAGAGTCTTTGTGATTCCGTCCTTCGTAAGAGAAACTGTTTTGTATCCTTTTGTATGAACTCTTTGCTTCATCTTCTTTCCGGCAAGCGGTTTATCATAGATTCTTCCGTTATCGTTTACTCTCACAACTCTATCAATGGAAAACACCCTTGCGAGATTGTCAACTTCGTAATATCCCTCATATCCTTTTACTGGCTTGCGCACCACAGGCACGGCATCAATGATCGGTGCGTCGTCTACCATATTTGCAGACTCTTCAAAAGCGTTCGCCCACGTTGTCCCGGTTTCCTTGTTCCAATCGTCATTGGCAAGGGATTCAAACCTTCCTATCAGCGCATCTGCATCAATAAGCCTACTCATCTCTCCACCTCATCCATTCTCGCTCCGCACCACGGACATACAAGATAGTCACCGCGTCCAATACTTCCGCATACAGAACACTTCACTTCGGGCCATCCAACTTCTTTTGTTGCGTCTACCCATCGTCCGTGCTTCTCCACACTCGGCAATTCCTCAAGCACCCCGATGATGTAAGCCTTGTCGTAGGTGTCGCTGTAGCCGTTGTAGCAATTCGGCAAGTCGTCAATAGCCTTTATCGCCATCTTCCTACTGATCGAATCGTCATTCATAGGCATATCAATCTGAATCATTCTCTTCTCCTTCCCACGGCTCCGGGAGTGGCATCCACGCTACAATCTTTCCATTTTCGTCCTCGTCCCACACATCACAATCATACAGGCAATATTTGATATTCCATTCCTTCATCGGGTAACCATAAAAATCCTGCGTCTGCATTATCGCCACAGCCTGCTTTTGGTCATCGTTGCATACCAACACATCAACAGACGCTTCCGGCAATCTTTCACTAACAGGAATCCACCGCTGTGCGGATGGCAAATTTTCAATAATTTCCAAACAATCTTCAATCATATCTTTTTGTTTCGGAGTCGGCGCAAACATACTGCTAATCGCATCAATCGCCGCCTTACGGCTTATCAGGTCACTCATCCTCTTCCACCTTTCTCGGTTCTCCCTTTTCAAACGCTCTCATGCAGTTCCAACCGCAGAAGCGTACTTCCTTGTACTGCCGGATCTTCCTGTTGACCAACACATGGCCTTTGTACTGATACTCGTCCCAGTAGAGCCGTACCATTCGCTGACCGCATTGGTAGCAGTAACAAGTCCCTGGTTCCATCACTTATCCCTTCTCTTCGCTTCCTCGGAGAGCAACAGGCACAGGCCCTTGCAGATCCACCACACAAGCTGGTCTTGCCATATATCGTGGCTCTCAAGCCGTGCCTGTCGCTTCTCGATCTCTTCGATGCACTCAAGCATCTGCTCCCTTGTGGTCATTCCTTGTATGCCACCGCGATCAGCTTTGCCATGTCTTCCGGCACTCCGTTTGCGGTAAGCACGGAATAGCGGTGCATCACATCAGCCGCCCATCTGACAACATCGCCGTCAATCTTCAGCTTCTCCGCTTCAACACGCTGGACGAAGGCATCGTCTGCCATCTCTCTGCCGCGCTCACGCAGGTCATCCGCTACGTTCCTCTTGATTTCGATCATTCCTTTTCTCCTTTCGTTATAGCAAGCATCCGGCTGCTATCATCAATGCCCCGATAAGGGCGATTAGTAGGTACTCAATCATTGTTATTTCTCTCTCGGAAGTATCCGTATCGGTTCGGCGATCTGCGGGTCTGCTTCGTCATATCTGCGTTCATCGCCCTTCGGATAATGGTCATACACCGGGTAACGCAGTTCTTCCCGCATCCGCTTGCGCGTCCTTCTGTCACCAACAAGATACACATATCTGTGCTTTGGGTTCCTTGTTTGGTGGAGCGAACAACTCTTGTCATAGTGGCGGCAATGCTTCCCTTCCGGCACATATCTATCAATACGCTTCTTTGTACATCCTGTGTAAAGAAAATTGCAAGCCTGATAGACATACCCGACATGAGTCCATCCCGTGTCCGCATAGCTGACAACGAATGTGCCGTTCGGAAGCATCTTCAAACTGTGGGAAACCAAGTAGCTTGCGAGGTTCTTCTTGCTTCCCCCCCCCAGGTATTTCCGGAGAGATAACCAAGCGGTTCAGTTCAAGCACATGGTCTACGTTCTCATCCCCGGCAATCCCTCTACACAGGGGCGGCGATGCCGGTACTCCGTAGGTGACGCATCCAACCATCTCGCCATCGAGGAACAGGCCAAACGCATCTGTAACGCACGGCATCCGTCTTGCATAATGGACATTCAGCAGAAACGGCTTTACATCCGCATAACTGACGCGGCGAACATATTTTTCTGTTTCTCTGTTTTCAAGGTCAAACAGCGTCATTTGTTGGTACATTGGTCTATTCCTTTTCCACCGCCGCGATCATTCGGCAAAGCCACGCATCGAAATGCACCTTTAGCTGAAACTCGCTTTCGTACTCGCGGTTTCTGTTACCACTCACCCATTCAAGGTTCGTCACGGAATTGTTTTCCTTGTTCCCATCCTTGTGGTTCACTTCGCTATATCCGGCGATGTTGGGAATGAATGCCTTGGCAACAATGCGATGTACGCGATGCTTACTGTTTATGCCGTTTCTCATCAGCCCGACTTTCAGATAACCCTTGTGGTTTTTGTACGGTGTGAGAAGATTGCCATCCTTGTTCTTAATGCGGCCCCAGGTACTGACTTTATACAAGCCCTCATAGCCTATAACATCCGTCCATATCTCTTTCATTCTTCCCCCTCTCCCTTTACTTCAACCAGCGGGCAATCGGTTCTGCGTGTCTCGTTGGTATTGTCTTCAAACCGAAGTTCATAATCGCGTCCCCTATCGCCAATCCTCTCCCATCTTCCGATGTGATGCCCTGTCACGGAGCAGACCGTGTCCGTCCCTTGGTAGGACCGCAGAACGCATCCACCGCAGCTTTTCGGCATCGTCATCCCCTTAATCGCGATCATGGCTTTCTCCTTTCACCGCTTCCAAGATGTTGACCATATCGTTGTGAAGCATCTTTGCTACGCTCCGCACAAGGTCATACAGTTCGTCCTGTTTGGTCTCGGTCGGTCTGTCCTTCTCTGCGGCCTTGAAGCCCATCGCCACCTCTGCGGTAAGGGCTTGTATCTCGCTCAGGACATCGTCAAGGTTGGCACCGTTAGGGCTGATGCTTGCCGTCTTCTGCCCTTCCGGGCTGACCGGCAGAGCCGTCAGTTCCTCTTCCGTGCATCCAAGAGCCAATGCCCAAAGCCGTAACCCAGCAACGCTGATATCGTAGTAGCCCTTGGTGAGCGTGGTGGCGAACCACCCGCTGGTATGCCCCATCGCTTCGCAGAAATCACCTTTGCTGATTCCGTTCTTCTTGATGATTTCCTCTACTGTCTCGCGGTAAATCCGCTTTCTCGGTAATGCTGTTCTTCCCATGTCTTTCACTCCTTCAGTTGTGGTGCGTTGCCCCTAAAACTTGGGGCGGTGTTGAGCATCCTCATGGCTCGTTCGTAGCCAGCTTGGATAGTGATCTCGTTTGCGAACTGCGGTTCCTCTTGCTTGAAGGGGAGTGCGGCGCGTACATCGTCAAGCGTTCTGCCCATCCCCAAGTAGCTTTTCATGTCGGCTACTGTCGGCGGGAAAGTGCAGGACTCGATGCACCGCATCGCTGCCCACTCGGCTTCCTTGTAGCTGGTCTTGTCGAACATCTGCGTCCACAAGTTCACCTTCGCCGTGGCTTCTCCCTTGTCATCCGGCACGAAGCCGGGGAAAGCCACCTTCAGCAGCATGAACAACTGCGTAACCTCTTCTCTTGTCATCGTGCGTACCCCCTTACAACTGTGCTATCCACTCAAGGCTGCCGGGTTTCGGTCCGTGCCTTGCGTAGACATCTTCCCAGCGGTGACCGCAGAACCATGTGCTTCCCATGGCGATGTATTGCGGGTCCGTATGCTCGTCCTTGATGTGGCGAGTGTAGCGGATGATACCTTGCTCGACCTCGTCATAGCTTGTGCCGCTCTTCCGTGCGGATTTGTAGTGGCGAAGCGCATCAGCCTTCCCGGCTTTGCGAGGGTAGAGAAGCCAAAGGGCTTCAAACTCCTGTTCCAAGCCCTTGTCCGTCAGCTTGTGCGGATCACTTCCCGGCACGAACTGCGGAGCAGGGAGAGCATCGGCGAAGATAGAAAGAGCGGTCTCACTCTCACGCGCGTGTACGCGCGTTTCTCTTTCTTCTCTCTCTTCTCTTGTTTCTCCTTTACTCTCTTCTTTGTCTTCTTGAAGAGGGGTGTGGGGAGAAACTTCTTCGCTTTCTTCTCTGCTTTCCTCTTTGTTCTCTTCTCTCTCTTCTTTCTCTTTGCGAACGACTTCCGTTTTTCCTTCGTTTTTGTTAGCTTTTTGTTGCCTGTTCGTTCGATTTCGTTCGCTTTTCGTTCGTTCTTCGTTTATGGCTTCTTTAATCGGTTCAAAGAGAAGAGCAACGAGGGATGACATCTCATCGACCGGCTTGCCCTGTGCGATGCGCTGAATGGCTACGCAGAGTTCAACTACTTCGTCTGCACTACCGCATTTCGCTGCAAGCCCTATCTGAGTAAGCCATTCCGTTCTAAATTCGATCTTTGCCATTCTCTAAGCCCTCTCTACCAAGTCATAGACCGTTACGGTCCTTCCTGTGTACCAGCACTTCGTCTTGCCTACCGGCTCCGTGATGCCCTTCTCGCACATCTCTGTAAGACGCGGAGCGGAGTAGTTACGTTCGCTTGTGGGTATCAGCCCCTCAAGCTGCATCCAAACCGCGATCTCCTTGGCGGTACTCGGCCCCCTCTCGGTCAGGCATTCCACGATCTGTGCGTACCGCCGTTCCTTGTTTACCGCTTCGTTTGACTCAGCCCTCGCTTCCTTCCGTGGGTCCTCACCAAACCGCCTTGCTATCATCCCACTCATCTTATTCATTCCTCTTGTTGTAGTCCTTGCAGAAGTAGTACGGATGCCGCTCCTCGCCGGGGAAATGGTAGGTGCAGTAGCCTTCTCTATACCAAGAGCAACTATGGCATCCTATCTTCTTTATCTCCTTCATCGCTTCTATCAGCGCGTTGTAGGTTTCCTCGTTGTCCCTGTGCTTCTGTGCAGTTGCGAGGATAAGGTTCAGTATCTCGTCACGCATCATCATCGCCATCCTCTCCCATAAAACCGATGCCCTCGGCTACCGCAAGGCTTATGTCAGCCTGGATGTTAAAGAACGCATCGTCCAGCTTGTCTGCAAGGTAGATGCGGGTATCGAAGTTGATACTCTCGTTCTCTTTGACCTTCTGCTCAAGCAGCTGCATCATCATTCCCGCTTCGCACATCTGTTTAAGTGTTGCCATCGTCTACCTCTTTGATCGTTAGAGTCACTTTGTAGTCTTTGCCAAGTTCAAAAGTATCGGAGAACCCACGCACATACTTCCTGTTGTCATCCGGCAGCTTGCCGCTTGCCACAAAGGCATCGAGGATAAACTTCCGACCGCACGATGAATAGTTATCGTAGTCTCGGCGGTTATTCTTCTCCGTCCACAGGAAGTCGATGGTCACCGGCTTCTGCATCCTCGGCAGGTGGGAGATGTACTTCGCGATTTCCGCTTGGTACTTGTGCTTCATGTTGTTCGCCTTGTGGTAGTTCGTCCGGCAAGCCGAAATATATTCGTTAAGGCTCGGAACCTTGATTGGGATCTCCACTTTCCAAGACTTCAACTTTGATGACAAACTGTCTCTCCTTCACAGGATAGGGTGGATTAGCGAAGACCGCTCCCGTACCCTGTTTGAAACCCTCTGCGTGGTACTTCCACAGCCAATGCGGTACGGCTTTTTTGCCCTTTGGGAGTGCTACCTTGCCGTAGTACTCCCACCTCACCGGCCCTTGAAGCATCAGCCGGAATAGACGCTCGGAGTACGGGAACAAGTCCAATCCGGCTGATGATGTGGGGTGAATCCCCACTCGCCAAAGCCATGCGGCAAATGATGTTGGGTTGGTGAAGATCTCTCCGTACCGCTCGGTGTATAGCTGGAACAGTAGGTTGATCGAACCGACCCCTGCGTTTCGCCGAAGCCAGGTCAGTTCCTCATTGGATGTCCGTCCTTTGTGCTTCCCCCATTCCATCTGCTCCTCTCCTCGCCCTTAGTTGAAGGGCATATCGTCATCCTCTACAGTATCGACCGGGATAAAGTCGCTCTCTTTCTCAACCGGGATGAGGACATCGTTCGGCACGGTGTAGCTGCCATTGCGGATGGTGGAAGCCTTCACGATTTTGGCGATGTTCGTTGCGCTGCCGATGGAGCCGTCACGCTTCTTGAACTGTCTCTCGTTGACGAGGACTCCGATCAGCTTTCCACGATACTGCTTCTCGTCTCCGTTCCAATCGAACTCCCATCCGGGATTGCTCTCTGCCAAGTACGCATTGAAGGTCTTGAACAGTTGAGCCACAAAGGGCTTGGTGCGGTCGGTCGGGACCATCAGACGGTGGGTGAAGTGCCAACGCTTCTCGCCGGTCTGCTTGTTATAGTCATCGGCGAAGAAGCCGATATACTCGCCCTCGGCGATGTCCATGTTGATGAGCAGGTAGGGGTTGCCCGCTTTGCTGGTCTGCTCCTCAACGGACAGGATCTTGCAGACATAGCCGCCCTTGGGAAGCCGCATAAAACTCTGCTCCGGCAGCACCTGCTGATTGTCATAGTCTGAAGGTTTGGTGAATACCATGTTTACTTACTCTCCTTTTCTTCGGTCTTAGGTGCGGGCGAAGGGGTCAGCCCCCAGTACTCGCGGATAGCGGTATCAACCGCTTTGAGGTCATTCGGGATGCGGATCTCGCTGAACATCCCTTTGGGGGACTTGCTGATATCGTTGCCCTCATTCTGCGTGACGAAGGAATACTTGTTGCCCATCACTTCGGAGCGAAGGACTATCGAACACATCCCCTCGATGCAGACCTTTTCGTTCAGCAGCTTGCCGATGGTGCGGAGCCGTCTCTCGCCGAAATCGTTGGTATCCTCATGCATCGTGAGATACACTATCTTGTCTTCCGGCAGAGCCTTGATGGCATTGATAAGGCCCCAAAAGTTATCGGCTATCTTGTTGAACAGGTCGAAGGTGTTGCCCCCGCTCTTGTCTCCGCTATGCCCAGCCATGAACTGGTTGGTCATGAGGTATCCGGCATCGTCAATCACAATGACCTTGATGTACTCCGGCACCTTCGCCATGTACCGCTTAATCTTCTCGACATCATCGCAAACGGTCTTGTACTTGAACTGCTTGCGGAAGGGAAGTCGCTTGCCGATGACATTGATGAGATAGATCTCATCCTCGGCGAAGTTCTCAAGAGATGTTGACTTGCCGGTTCCGCTCTTGCCGTAGATGAGAACTGCTTCAGCCATTCGCTTCCACCTCGCTTTCCTCGGTCTGCTCTTCCGCTTCTTCCGGGTATTCGTACTCGGTGTACATCACCTTGCGAAGAACCTTGTTAAAGGGCTTGTCGTGGTTGAGGGTGGTGAAGAAAGTCCAATTGGACATATCCTCAAATACCGAAGTCGTTGCGAGTACACTCCCCCGGAGCGTGTACGGGGCCAACTCGCTTTCCACGATGACCTCGTCGCCTACATCCAGCACATAAGGGATGCACTCATAAATCCTTATGCGCTCGTCTTGGGTCTTGACTACTGCCAATCCTTTTACTTTGTCTGCCATCTGTCTTTCTCCTTTGTGTGGTGTTTATCTGATGGTCATCGAGAGACCGTCTTCCATGTGTACTCCGGCGATGGGGGTGCCATCCTCAAGGGCTTTCTTGATAGCCGTCTTGTCTAACTCCGGCTCCTTCATGCGAACGAAGTGGGTATCGATGTCATAGATCGTGTATCCCTCGTCCAAGGTGACCTTCTGTGTGTGCCGGAAACTGACGGAGCAGCGGTTGGAAGAAAACTTCTCGCCGTTCAGCGCATCCATGAGGTAACGCGATAAGGCTTCTGCCTTGTTCTCGGCTTGCTTCTGCCTTCTTGCGAAAGCGTCCTTTTCGGCTTTGAGTGCCTGTGCGTCTGCCTTGAGGTTCTTGACAAGGCAAGCCACGTTCTCTATCTTGCGGTCGCGCTCCATCTGAAGGCTCTCAAGCAAGACCATCTTTTCATCGTCAATCTCCCCGGTATCCGGGTCTACTGCCAAGGCAAATGCCTTTTCGATTTCCTCGGCAACTTCATACAAATTCACCTGCTTTTCTCCTTTCTGATATACTCTTTGACTCCATCCTCTGTGATTCGGAGCGGGGACTTATCGGTGTAGCCTGTGCGGAAGCCGTACTGCTTCATGATGCGATAGGCGGTATCCTTGCCGATGCCCATGAGGGTCTGAAGCCCTTGGCGGTCATAGACCTTCATCTCCACCACTCCCAGTTCATGAGGAGCATGAGCGCGAAGAACACCGCCACGATCACGGTCCACCGCCAAGCGATGTACCAAGCGATGTGCAAGAAATCCAAAACGATTTCCTTGGTTGTCATCTCGCTCATGATTTCTTTAAGGCTCTGCTTTTCCATCCCCTTGCTCCTTTCTGTTACTTGATGGGAACAACCCCAACCAACTCGTCCAACGTGACTCCCAACAGCTTTGCGATCTTGACCATCTTGTCTACTTTGGGGGTAAAGCGTCCAGCTTTCCAACCGCTCATAGCAGATGTGGGAATCCCTGTTTCCTTACAGACTTGGTAGTCCGTAAGCCCACGCGCATCTCTTAGCTTTGCGTAGATGTTGTACATCCGTCCTCCTTTCCCCTATATGTAGTGACTTGACAGTAGCTTCAAAAATGAATATAATAGGAATCGTTCACATTCACTTTATGCCCATTATTTTGTGGCTACAGTTTTGGAACTGTCTATAAGATAGCACACTCCATTTCTGTAGTCAATAGCTTGTTATTGATTTTTAGGTAAAATTTTGGAGGTGCAGAATGTATGAGATATTTGAACGCTTATGCAGAGAGCGAGGGGTCACCGCCTATCGCGTAAGCGAAGCAACAGGCATCAAAACATCTTCACTTTCGGGATGGAAAGCCGGGAAGTTCACACCAAAACAGGACAAGCTGAAAAAGATTGCGGACTACTTTGGGGTGTCGATTGAATACCTTATGACAGGGGAAGAGCCGGAAGAAAAAGAGGGGTACTATGTCAACCCGGAAACGGCTGACATGGCACAGGAACTGTACGATAACAAAGACCTGCGTCTGCTCTTTGATGCGTCACGAAACGCTACTCCTGAGCAGCTTCGGCTGATTCGCGATCTCGTTTTGCAGATGACGAAGGGGAACAGAGTAGACTAATGCTTTTGACCGGGCAACCGATAAGAGGGCAAATCTATACAAAGGAGTAGTTTGTCATGAGCGATTATGAGATCCTTATGGTCATGCTAACCGTAATAGTTATTGCCGTTGAGTCCATGCAACTGAAGCATTAAGCCTTTGGCTTGTGCATAAGGTGGGATGAGCATTCAAAGGAAAACTATGCCCCTTATCGGTTGTCTTGTCAAAAGCATTATAGGGGATACGTTGCCCTTTACGCAAGGTAACGCAAGGTCACGCAAGATAGGTGTCCAAAGAACTACACACCATCCGCACTATGCTCTATCCCACAAAGGGGGTGAGACGGATGAGTGATGTTTATGTCTATACCTATCCTCTGTGCGGGATCAGAGAAGTAGCGAGGGAGAATGAAGACGGCACGATTACTGTGCTGATTAACGATGCCCTCTGCCATGAGCAGAAGCTGGAAGCGGTCACCCATGCGCTCGGTCATGTAGCCAACCACGATTGGCAGAAGGGCGGGGCCGTGGATGCTATCGAACATACTGCTCACAGGGCATCAGAAGCCCCAAATTCGCGTTTTAACCTCACGGACGAGGAAATACCCATCCTCGCCCATAAAACGCAAAATTGAGCCGTAGAATCACTACTCAACTGGGAGCTTGAGAAAAAAGAAAGCGACCGCCAGGCACCACCCCGGCGGTCTACACCACACCGAAAGGAGATGGGCAGAAAGCCCAAGACCTGTTCAGATAGGAGAATCATACCACCATGCCGAAAAAGCGTCAAGACGGAAGATATGAAATCAAAGTCCGTGTATCCAAACCAAACGAGCCACGCAAGTACAAAGCGGTCTACGGCAGCACCCTCAGAGAAGTACAAGAACGCAAACGCGCCTTGGAAGCGGAAGTACAAGCTGGGATAGATGCTCTCGCTAATCCATCCGTGGACAACATCATAGATGATTGGCTTGCCATCAAGGCCGTCAAGAACCGCACTCAAACTGTGGTCTCCTACACATCTGCCATGAAGACCATCCGCGAGATGATAGGCACAAGGCAAGCAAGGACAGTTGATGTGCCCACCGCAAGGGAGACCATCGCCGCTATCGCCAAGGATATCTCCCCAAACAAAGCCAACCGCTGCCGGAAACTCTCTTCTTCTGCATGGGATGATGCTATCATGCGTGGGGTCCTCGCAAGCAATCCGTGGCAGAGGGTGCCAGTACTCCCTCATAAGGTCGCCGACAAACGCGCATTGACCGATGCGGAACTGTCCGCTATCGACAGGGCAGACCTTCTGCCGATGGATCGCGCTCTCATATCCGTACTGCGCTACACCGGCTGCCGCATAGGCGAGGCTATGGCTCTTAACATATCAGACCTTGACTTTGCCACGCGCACGATCCGCATCAGCAAAACGCTTTACAATATCACTCCGGGGCCGACCAAGACAAAGGCCGGTAACCGCCATGTGCCGATGCCGCAAGTGCTGATAGACATCCTCACGGACTATCTGACAAACTATCACCCAGGCGGCGAGATACTCTTCCCCTCAAGGGCTGGTACATATATCGGAACAAGCAGCCGCGACAAGCGGTGGAAGGCTATCACACGCCGGATCTTCGGGGACGATGCACCGGCTGATTTTACCCCGCACATATTCCGGCACACTTACGCTTCAACCTTGGTGAAGAAGCAGATACCGCCTACCACCGCCCAGCTTCTGCTTGGGCATGACTCGCTCCGAACCACGTTACAGACCTATACCCACTTCGGTTATCAGGACATTGATACAGAAGCCGTCAGAAGCATCTTCGACAAAAGTTCTTCAAATCGGTCTTCAAACACTACGGAAACAACGGAAATAAGCCAATGTGTATGAAACCGGGAGTTTATCCGAAGCCCTTTCGGATGCTTCCGAACCCTTCCGCATATGTGCGGATTTGTCGCGTAAATCCGTGCTTTTTTGAGCAGACTCATCAGCTCTGCGTACTTCGTCAAAAAAATAACATTCTTCAAAACATTCTTCAAAGCAAAACCCCTTGGGAAACAGTATCCCAAGGGGCCTATCCAAAAGGAGAATCAATGCCGACAACGGCGAAAAAGTGAAACTCCGTTATCGGTTAAATAAGTTCGTAATACAGAGCCTTGCTCCAGCCCTTTTTAGGTATGTAGATCCAATCATCCAGCGGCACAGTATAAGTCACACTCGCGCCCTCTTTCACGATGCCAAGAGCCTTATAGCCACCGCCGGGGCCGGTGCGGTAGTACACATCCGTCACCGCTTTCGCCTTGGTCTGAGGATACGCAAGCAGCTTGTCTATCATGCCCCAAGTCTGAGGACCGCAGATGCCGTCTGCCGTGATGCCGGTCAGTACCTGGAAAGCGGTCACAGTACGCATGGTGATTCTGCCATAACTGCCGTCTGCCACCATCTCGTCTGCCGTGATGTTGGCAAAGCCGATGCTCCGCAGGTCCTTCTGCATTTTCTTTACGGCATCGCCTTTGTCCCCTCTTCTGAGCGTTGGATGCGTGGTCTCAACAGGGCCGGCATCAATGTTCTTTCCGTTGCTCAGAACCACCACGGTATGGCCTTTGCTCTTAGTGACAAGAATGTCACCACGCAGCAGGTTGTTGCTGGTGGTGGTGTACTTGATGTCCGTGAGGATATCGAACTGCCCGGTGGCTTTCAGCGCATCTACCTCATCGCCGGTATAGAAGTCCTGACATCTGATGCCAGCATACCACACGCAGACGCGCACAAGCCGCGCGCAATCGGTCTCGCAATCCTTCGTGACCTTGGAGCAGTTCCAGCCCACCGTACCGGCTACATCAAAGAGCGTGTAGTTTTGCCCTTGGTCATAGCCAATGTGCGGGTTATCGCAAGCCCACTCCATGTCCTGTGCTATCTTCTCTCTGACCGCCGCATCTTTTGCACGGATGCAGACCCAGCCTTTTCTATGTAAGTACCAATCCTGTCTGCTGACTTCTTCGCCGGTCTGATCTCCGGCCTTCCCGCCGGAGATTTTGCCGCCTTCGCCGTGCCTTGCGCTTCCGATGATGACCGCCATCACTCATCACCGCCCTCGTTTTCAAACTCGCGCCAAAACTGGTCGCTCTTGATCTTCAGTACGGCATTGAGGAAGATGGTGACAGCGGAGAGCGTACCAACGATTTCCTCGCCCAAGGGCAAGCCCCAAATCTTCGCAAGCGCGAAGTACAGCGTTCCAAGTGCCGGAAGGATGAGCCTTCCGATGATTGCCAAAACATCGTACAGTTTGTCAGACATCATGTTCGTTCTCCTTTATTGTTTTACCCAAGAGGGAAGGTCTATCCCCCGCTCCTTGCACCATCTTGAAAAGATGTTTGCCATTGTCCAGTTGCCACCTAACTTTACGAAGTAATGCTCCGCAAGCCGCAGAATATCGCTCTCTTCTTCCGGGAAATCGCTAATCATCAGCTTCAGCTCTGTCCTCAAAGCGTCCTTCTCTTGCTGTTTGATAAGACCGCGTATCTCTTTCTGCTCTTCAGCCAGTACTTCCAGCTTGGCTTCCACACCGCTCTTCTTGCTTCTCTTGGCCTTGATGATGCCGAATACCTCGGTGATAATGACCGACAGCAGACCGCTGCTGATGATTGCTATAATTATCGTTTCCATCTACATCAACCTCACCATTACAAGTCTGCGGTAAGACCGCCCGGAAATTGTCCAAGTTACTGTTGCGTAGCCGGATGTGGTTTGCGTGTTGCCTATGCTTACTTGGCTCCTTGTTCCGCTCGTTGCCGTGAGGTCAGAACCGCCAGCGAGTAAGGTGATGAGCGCAGATGTTCCGGCTGTCTGCCCTATGACCACCAGCTGCGCTCCCTGCGCGGCTGAAACAGGTGTGGTTTGGCGGGAGTGCAAGAACAGATAAGTGCCATATGGGATATCCTTTGTGTATGTGGTCTCTGCCGTGCTTGTAGAACTGTGAGTAAGAGAATATATCTGCATACTGCTGACAGTTCCGTTGTCCTCAAAGCGCAGAGTGTTCGCCGACAGTTCCGAACTGATGCCGGACATCCCCGCCGTCAGCTTGAGAGCTGGATTGTCAAAGGTCATTCCTTCGTCTTCGGGGATATCATTGGAACCGCCGCTTGCCGCAAGGCTCACAGACCCCATAGAAGCCGTTGAGGTCCGTGTACTCTGCAAGTCGATTGCGCCGTTGCCAACTCTCGCCGTTTCTCGGTTTTCTATGTTGCCGGTATCGTAAACAATGGACAACGCACCACGGCTCAATTCTGCGGTTTGGGCAGAAGTTGTGTTCCATATCGTGCCAACGCTAATATCGTCCGTATCGACATTCACGAAGTCGGTATAGGTTGTGCCACTCGATGTGCGTTCTTTCTCGCCATGCAAGCGGGTGTTGGAAACATCGAATCCGGCGATGGATACAGACCGCGTATCCTTGTCGGCATCAAAGATGACATTATCGTTGCTATCCAATACCGTCAGCTTGCCGGATGTGATCCAATCGGCTGAGATGCCCTCTGCTTCTATCTTGGCGATGACCGCAGACGGGTTACTGTTTACGGTCCCTTCAAATGCGGACATCGCTTCGGAAGACGGCACTTCCCTCGTCTGATTGCCGGTAGACGCATAGTCTGCCACGCACATCCCTCGCCAAGTCAAGGTCTGATTCATGACGGGGGTGAGGTAGGTGGTGCTATCCGTGCGCTCTACTGTGAGGAAGTCTCCCGCATCTATGCGAGGGTCCGCACAGGCATCCGTGAAGGATGTTGTGTTGAATGCGGGAATCGCACTCAGCAGCGTCAGCAGGTTATCGATGCAAGCGGTACTCGCAGAGGGGTCGAGGAAGGGATTCCCAAGGATGGTATAGTCCTGTCCAGCCGTCCCGCTTGTATATGCCGCGCCCAAAGTGTTGTAGCAAACCACGCGAGTGATTTGTGGGATGGTGTAGCGGCTCACTTCCCGCGTTTGGCTGGCAATCACATCGGGGGTGATGGTCATAACAGGGCTTGCGGAATAGGTGTAAAACTCCACGCTGCCTGTGCGGGACATCCGCACGTTGCATCCCATAGTTTCGGCAAGCCAAGCAAGAATCTGCCGGTAGGATACGGAGTAGTCCGTAATGGGGTTTTTACTGATGGTCAGCGCTGTGTTGACCGCTGATGCAGGGATGGTATAGGAAAAGCCCATCTCCGTCATCAGTTCCCCCACAAGCCCGCTAACGGTCTTGGGGTTCGTGAAATCCAGGTTCTGTACCCAATCGGTGGCATCCGCGTCAAAGGCGATCATGCGGTCATACGCTTCTGCGCTGAACGTGATGTTGTACGCATCCACGGTGGAGAAATCGTACACACCCATCGGAACGTACTTATACGCAGTAAACGTATTGTTCGTGATGTCATTCACCGATCTCGGGAAGCCGTCTGCATCAAGGAGCATCGCGATCGGCGCGTCCTCGCGGTTGGCGAACTTCGCCGTCATGAACGCATTTGCGGTATCGGTTGCGATGGTGTTGCCATTGTAGTAATAAACCGACCCATCGGAGTAGTAATACCGCGCCGTGTTATCGTTGTAGACAACCGCCGCAAGGGGCTTCACATCGGGGTCAAGAGGGCCGCCAACCGTGGATGCGGCAAACGCTCTCCCCGCCGCGTTGAAGCCGTAGTAAATGGCCTTGAAAATAACCGCTTGGCTATCGGAATATACCATCGCGGATGATACGTTGGATACGAAGCCGATGCGTACCGCACCCTCGCCCCAAGAGAGAGAAGCCATCTTGTCATCGGGATTAAGGATTGCCGCAGAGAGTACCGCAGAGGTTGCCTTGCCGATGCTGATGTCTGTGCTATCGCCTGTGTTGGTCGAGATGGTCAAGCCGTCCGTGGTAAAATCTCCATCAGCCGCAGACAGGTAAAACCCATCAAATGCGATGACGGCATTCTGCCGTGCGCTCGGATAGACATAGACCTCGTCCGTGCTATCGTAGTAGCCGGTAAACTCGGTTGTAATGGTGTTGTCGATATACACGGCTTCTCCTTAGTATTCGATAAAAGCGACCCGGATAGGGTCATAGTTGATGATATGCTCGTCCATGTCGATGTTGCGGATGGTAAGGTCTACATCCGGCACATAGCAGGTGGCGGTCTGATAGGCATCCTTCAGCGGGTTGTAGTACTGTATGGTACACTTCCTCGCCTTCTCGTCCGTGAAGCCCTGTGAGATGATGCCCCATAACTCGCGCCATTGGGTATCGTTGCAGTACGGAGTGTTGAACTCTATCTTTGTCCGTGCATGGTCAAGGACATTACGGATGAGATAGCCGGTCTCAGCGACATAGCTATCCAAATCTATCATCTGATTCGGTGTTATCTTGTAAGTTTCGTAGGCGATAAGGGCGAGTGGGATAATCACCCACCCACTCTTATCAGCCTTTCTTACTCGGATTAAGTAGGATGAGATGGACATAGCGATCACTCCTCTATTTTTGCGTCCCTTCGTACTTCTCAAAATGGTCTGTTACTGTCATATATCTACTCCTTTTCCTTGCCTAAGTCATTTGCCATGATGGAGTCTCCTTAACCGTTACGATGCCGCGATGGGATATGTTATGTTGAAGGCCATTATATTTTCGAGGCCAGAAAAGATCACTTCACCAACTTGAAGCTCCCCCGTTATAAGCGCAGGGCCGCTTGTGGAAGCGTCTACGCCATATCCCAGCACAGTCATCCCCCCGTACGGCGCGTAATTTGTGTTCGCCGTGGCTAACATCGGCGCTGTATCAATGACAGACCCGCTTAACACAACAAGATGCCCGTCTGTTATTGCAACAAAGTTGTCAATACCAGTATAATTCCACGCATTTGATATGTCCGTCCATCCGTTTGAGCCGCCGCTTGTCGCACCTGTCCACAAGCGGATGCCTGTGCCATCGTGGTAGTAGACAGGATGCTCAAGATACAACTCCATAGCAGTGCTTGAAGTGGCCACCCCCAAGAAGATATAAATATATCCATCGTTAGAACTCGGAAGCGTCTGCGTTATTACGTTCATAACGGCAGAACCGTTTGCCTGTGGAGTACATTTGAGGTATATCGGGCTTCGTTGGGTCAAAGAGATGGCATAACTATATCCAATCATAAAGCCCCCTATTTTCATCCAAATTTTATCAACAGTAAGGTCATTGCCAGAAGTCGTAGACCCATTGTTGTCAAAGTATATAATTGGCCCAAATGGATCTATCGGCCTTGTATTTAATGTCTTTTCCGTTGATGACCTTGTGGATGATGATGTGTTAATCGGCACCCACATTGTCCCATCTGCCGAAGTCAGCCAAATCCTATATTTATATCCTGTGTCTGATGCCTTATGTGTCGCTTGGGCAAGTCGGATTTGCGATGAGGGCAACATAGATGGATATGATATCTGAACATTTCCTGAGCCAAGAAGCGAATTTCCATTTACAGTCTTAATATTTGTCCCGGAAACAAGAGCATCCTGTTTGTTGCTCACTTCGGCTTTAAGGGCAAACTTATCCTTTAGCTTTTCCACAAGAGTTGTTATTCCTGTTGCATCTAAAAATCCCATACTCGCTCCTAATCGTTATAGTAATCGTCTATCGTTACATTTGCGGCTGGCATACTAAATGTCCAAGT
>Ga0326512_10000382_pt1 | contig 38562 bp, 59 predicted proteins | sample 1_2617_0518_D_FD_203652 | JGI IMG/M metagenome (GOLD analysis project Ga0326512, IMG submission 203652) | Bovine rumen microbial communities from UC Davis, California, United States - 1_2617_0518 | ecosystem: Host-associated > Mammals > Digestive system > Stomach > Rumen | place: USA... | reverse complement strand
TATTCTATTTCTCAAAACATACCAAAACATAATACTTTTTTATTTCTACTCTGTCATATTCACATAAGTTTATCATATATTCAAAATGGTTTCCATCCTTTATCAATAAGTTTGTTTAGTAGTTCTTCCATTTTATCAGTTCTTAATATAAAAGTCGGAATTTCCGATTTTCTTATACTTTAATCATTATCTTCTAAATCATAAGCTCTACAAGGCTCTACCAATACCTTTCTGATTTCTTCTTTTGTTTCTGTTTGGTCGTATCGTTCATCATAATATTGTTCTTTATCATATTCATTATCTCTTACTCTACCTCTTAATCTTCAAATGTGATTATCTTCCATTACTTTAATATAGAAATTAAAAAGCTGATTGGTTCATCTTGTATTGATAATAAAGCTAATATCTCAAGATAGTTGTCACTTAGGTCTATATAAAACCAATCAGGATTATCTTCTAATTTATCATAATTTATCTTATCATTCTGAACTAACCATTTAATAAATCAGAATTTTTTACTTATTAAGATAGTTTCGTGTACTCATAAGATAGATACTCAAGACAAGTTAACATTCAAATTTGTGTATAAAGGGTTTTCCTTGGCTAATTCTAACAAATATTTTTCAAGTGGTTCAATTAGGCACCTAAGCTCTATTAGTTTATCCATTCAGCTTTCTTTCATTCTTTTATAAAATCTAAATTAAATATCTGTTACCTCATCCTTTAGGGATTAAGCAACCATAGACTCCTAGCTATGTACACTTGCTAGGAGGTTAGTTAGTTTTTCGACAGAACTAACAAACTCAATCTGAAGTGTGCTTACAATCCTTGATATTCGCATAACTTCCTAAAAGCTAACTAAAGCCCCATTAAGTAATGCAAGTGATTGTAAATTTCCTCTTGCTTAAGGAGGAGATAGACACCTAGATATATATATAAATGCAACAAATTCTTATATACTTCTTAACTAGATGTCTATCTACTCCCTAAAAGGAGTAGTAGTAAGTTTATTGCAAGCAGTTTATCCTCAATGCTTAGGAGAAATGTTATTTAAACTCATTGAATAAGACTGGTAGATATGCTTTATTTACTACAAACATTTCTGAGCTATTGTTGTCTCATCATTTGGTTCTAAACTTCTCAACATTTACTAACTTACATAGCAGTTCTCATCTATCTTGATAATAGAGTTTATCATCTATTCTGTATACAATGTAATCAGCTTTACTTGAGAAGATTCCAGATGCTTTATTATTACATCTATATTCAAATCAGACATTTCAAGTTTCTCTACTCTTTAAATCATTCTTAACTTCAAAGGTTTTATAACGTTCTATTCAGTTCTCTAGATATGTTACTTTAATATCCCAATCTTTAAATATTCATTCTGGTGCGTATTCTAACCTTACAATATTTCTTCATACTAACTTCTGAGCCAGTTCAATCTCTATCTGTTTTCATTTTTCTAAATCCGATTCAAAGCTCATGGTTATATTCTACTTTTTAAATTCTTTCTTCCACTTTCTAAGTGCTGCGTTAATAGTAGTTTTCTTAAGTCATACTATCTTACCAATTTCTTTCCCAGTAAGTCCTCTATTATGCAAAGATAAGATTAAATCTTTTTTTAATTCTGTAATAGGAACATACTTCATAAAGTGTTTATTGTCTTTAGTTAGTACATCACACCAATCTTTTAATGCTGCGTAATCAGCTCTTAAACACTCATTACTGAACTTTAACACATTTTTTTTATCATCGTAATCAAACTTTCATATAATATACCCAACGAAAAGGATAAGTAAACTGTACATAATTAGTCAAATTGTTGCTGTCATAATCATGGATTAAAGGTTAAAAAAGTTTTATATTCATTTTGTAATTTTTTTAGCTTATTACTTGCTTTTAAATGTTCTGTTGGAGTATCAGCTTTAAATACTTCATCTTCTACAATTCTTAATTGTCTTAGATATCATTTGTTTATGATATTTCTTTCTTCCATACTAGGATATGTTATATCTATCACATAATGACTTGGATTATATTTCCTCTCATTAGCCATTTTGTGATTAACTTTTTCTTTAATGTATGTATCAATTGCTCTTTTAGATACTCTACTTCATGGTAAATACTTATGTACAGCAACCTCTTTAGTATGTCAGAACTTAACCATTCTTTGATAGAAAAGAGGTCGGCTGCATTTATCTCACACATATTCAGTCCAGTATTTTTTCCATTCTTTTATAGGATTATTAACTACTCGACTCATATTGCTTTATTCTATGTAGGTAAAACGTTTCTTAACATATTCACTACACCTAACTCATTTTACCATTCTACTAGGTCAATAGAATTTAGTTCACTTACTCCACTTCTGATAACAATACTCTAATTGGACTTGCCATACTCAGTCAAAATATTCCTGTGGTATATCTTTATGATATAGCTTATTCATCTGACATAACCCATAAGCATTACCAGAATCTCATCTTATTTTAACATCCCAATTACCATTTTCACATTCAATCATGTAAACAAAATCCCATCATCATAATTTAAAGGCATAGTTCACATATTTTTGTTTAATATCGTTGCTATCAAATCAATGATGGATAATTGTGCCTCATTGATAATCTTCTTCTTTTATTTCATTTTCTACAACGATACTAACTGCTGTTTCATTATCATTTACAGCAGGATTTGTTTCTGTAGTTGTCTCTACTAAATTAAACCCATGTCTTTTTTATAATTATCTATCATTTTTCATTCTTCTTGTTCTTTAGTCGCTTGTAGATAGATATTAGCCTCATGTAATTCCTCTTGTTGTTTTTTTAGAGATTCTATCTGTAATTGTAGATTATCCCATTTAAGAGAATTAGCTTCAATGCTTCAGCTTAATGTTGAGATATAATCTTTTTGCTGTTGTTGTTGCTTTATGTATTCTACAGCCTCATTTGCATTCTTAACTGCAGTATATCAATAGGCTATCATATAACCTAAGATAATAATTCAAATTAGTGCAATAATTGTTGTTATTCGGTTTTTCATGTGTCATTACTTAATATAAATTCAAGACTCTTTAATCATTCTTTATATTCCTCTGCAGTAGGGATATAAACATCATACTGTGCTACAAAGTCTTTGATTTGTTCTACATACTTACTAAACTCAGCTGTTGTTAAGCGTGATGTAGATAATATGTAAGGACTACCTCATTTCGACACCCTAGATAGAAACTGGTAGCTCATTATCGAATGTATTTCATCTATTGTATAAGCACCTTTTAATCATTCATAGATAGCTGGATATACTCAACCCCATAAATATTTGTTCTGGTCGTTTGTCCTTTTATCTCAATCAACTCTAACAACTTCATATACTCAATCTTTTAATCATTGTAGTTGCTCTCGAGTGATATGTTTATTAACAAATTGTCATGCTATCTTCCTAAATATCATATTTCTTTAGTTCTATGTTAAATTGCTTTAAAAAACGTTCTATTTGCTGTGCTTTATCTATAAAGTCTTTCTCAAAGTTCTCATCTTTCCATCTTATATCCAATTCTTTACTATCATCCTCTTTCTTGTTGTACTCATGTAGGATAAACTCAAATCAATTAATCCAGCACCAGTGGTTATATATTCTAAATTGCCAACTACTTCTTATCTCTTTAGTAGACCACCATTTACTCTTAGTCTTACATTCAACCACTGTCTTCTTAGACTCATTATAGAAATCAAATAACCCATATAACTTATATCCACCTATAATCAGTTCACACTCTTTTTGAGTATCCCAATCTTTGTATATTCATTTACTTAATCAGACTTCATACTCTTTACCAAATCTCATAGCATTTATTACGTTCTCACAGTAGATAGGTTCTTCTCCAAGAACATATCTTGTATAAAAGCTATGGATATCATTGTCATAAGCATTCATACTGCTTCAAGATAAATGCTCTAACATGATTACTTAGTATATAAAGCTCTAATCTTAGCCTCTAATATTTGGTCTACAATATACTTAGTCTTTACTGTAGCTATTGCCTCATCTCATGTCTTGAACATTCACATATTTTCTTCAAACTTCTTGAAATCAGCATCAGTCATTTTCTTTAATCCTCAATTAGTTACATTTTTCTTAGTATTCTCTGTAGTATCGAAATCTAGATTGTTATCGATAATTCAGAATAGACTCATCTTTAGATATCTCTCAGTGTATGTCATACAACCTCATATCTGTTGTGCTACGTTTGTAGCTTTAATCTCTGGTATAGCTGTAGCTCATTCAACCTCTATAGACTCTCAACTCTCTACATCTACAACCTTTAATAATCAGTATTCTCAGTATTCATTTCTTTTAAGTGAGAATAGAGTTACAAGTCCACAAGTATTACAAGCCTTTTGAACTAAGATAGATACTTGTTCTGGTGTAAAATACTCATAGTTTGAAAAACTGTTCTTACCAGATTTTTTCATATCAGTTTCAGCTATTTGTTGCTTAGCATTTGCTAGTTTTTCGTAAATTGTCATAGTTAGTTTGCTTAATAAATAAATTAATCGTTATACATATCGTATTCCTCTAATTGTTCTTCCCTTTCATCGTAAGCTCTCATTCTCTGTTCTTCCATATCTCTCTCAGCTTTGAGTTCCATGTAGTGTTCGAACTCTTGCATTCTACCAGCTCACTTTAGAAGTCTTTTATATCTCTTAATCATACTTCTAAGGTTCTGTTTCTTAAGTTTTCTAGCTCAATCAGAAAGTTCCTTATGTGTTTTTAAATCTCTATTTTCTTTTAATTCCCTTTCTAAATAACTTATTTTCATTCATGTTCAGATTATTTGAACATCTGTAGCAGTTAGTGTTTGCATTAGTCTTGTTGTTGTAAATAAAATTGTCTTTCTTTATCTGTAAATTCTCATATAGTCATGTATTTACCAGTAAGTTTTTGATATGTTGTTCCTAAAGGTCAATTTCTATTCTTCCTTATATGAACCTTTAAGCAATCATCATCAACTTTCTCTAGCATTAATACTACATTACTATCTTGTTCTATAGCTCAACTATCTCTTAAATCAGATAGTTTAGGCTCATCTCATCATCAGAATCTATTTTCTATTTGCCTATTCATCTGTGCTAGTATAACGATAGGTATCTTTAATAATTGTGTTAATTTCTTTAATTCCCTTGTTATATTAGCTATTTGATAGTTCCTGCTTTCTCATTTAGATTCTATGAGTCATACATAATCGATATAAACTATATCTACTGCGTTTTTGTTGTAAGCCTTTCTAATCTCAGCTACTATCTCTCAGATAGAGAACTTATCATCTATTATCGATAGCCTACTCTCATATTCATCCATTGTATCGATAGCTTTACCTAGTCTTTTTGTTTCATCTTCTGTAAGCTCAAAGTATCATTTAATCTTGCTTATAGATATCTGTCAAAATCTTGAATAAAGCCTTTGGTATATTTCCTTAGCTCACATTTCTAAACTAAAGAACATACATTTATGTCAAGCCTGTATTTGATTAGCTATAAAGTTTAATGCTATCATAGTCTTTCAAACTCAAGTCCTTGCTGCAATTGTTATCAATTGTCATGGATACCAACCTCAAGTTATATCATCAATTTCTTTATAACTTGTAAGATATCTCTTAATCGAACCTTGTAAGTGGAAAGCATCATTTATAATCTCTTGTTTAATACTTTCGTTGTCTTGCCTTTTAATTGTCTCAGTCTCATATAATTCATTAGCAACCTGCATTATCTCTCATTCAGTTCATCAATTCATAATAACAGATTGTAATTTCTTAGCTATAATCCCTTGTTTCTTTTGTTTGCTTATTTTCTTAAGTTCATCTAAGCATTCTTCAAAGTTTATAGTTATTGAAGTAGAGAACCAATTTTGTAAATCATCTCGTGTTTGGTGTTCTGGACTATCTCAAGACTTGATAAACTCTCAATTAACTAATTCGACATTACCATTGTATTTATCAAGTAACCTAAAGATTAAGTTGTAGATAGTATCATTGAAATCAAAAGGTGTTAAATCAAATTCAGCTTTCCTATTCCAATCTTCCATTAACGCTTGTAACACAATTTTTTCAGCTCAAGGGTTACCTATCTCTTTATTTGGATTAGTCATATTCAAGTATCAGAAGATAAATTAGGTTTAATAACTTTCTTTTTTACTCTGTCTTTCCTCATCCAAGTAAGCAATGTAAGATAGTGTGATTTGTATTTATCTCAATGTTGTCCTAAGTAATTGTTTAATCTATTCATGTAATCATCTATGTCGTTTTTGTTGTAATCTGTTAAGAGTTTGTTGTATTCCGATTCACTCATTAAGATATTTTCTAAGTATCTCTTTTTTCAGTCTTCTTTTTCTTCTACTTCTTTTTCTTTAATATCATCTATATCTAATCATATCTTATCATATCATATCATATCACTCCCATTAGTTCCAACACTTCCAACACTTCCACTATCATTTTTTGTGCTTGTTGTCTGTGATTTCCGTTTTCAATCTCATTGTGTGTATTGATTACCAGTGTGGTGTTGTCATCATAAGCTATTAGCTTCAATTCTTTTTTTATATTCTGTATCATCTTCTTGTCGTTCATCGTTCATAATCTCTAGTAATCATTCAGTTTTTGGTGTTAAGTTCTCCAACATAACTCCATTAACTTGTAATTCAAAGATAGCTTTGAATAAAATTCATGCTTCCTCATTACTCATACTATCAATTCTTTTTTTGTAGATTTTTCTCATGAGGAAACTTTTTTTTTCTTTCATTAGGTTTTCATGATTAAGTTAAAAAGTAAAAGGTGTGTAGTAGTTAGCACATACATACAAATACCTTTTACTCATTATCCTCTTATCATGAGGGCGACATTGTCTTTTGAAAAAAAGAGTCAATTTATATGTATGTGTTGTATTGGGCGACACTACTCATTCCCTAACAACACAGACATATAAACTAACTCCTGTGTCGTAGTGTCCTTTGTGTTAAATAACACAAGAGGCTCACTATCTCATACCGTAAAGAAAAAGCCTCTTACAATCATGTAAGAGACTTATAGTAAGTTACTTTTAGTCTTTTATTGCTCAGGATGGGACTCGAACCCACAAGCCAAAGGCTTATGTATGTATGTCTTATCCTTTGCTATACATGATTATATTATGTTCTTTAACGGTGGAAATTATATCCAGAAATTAAAATTTTTCAAGAGATTTTTTATTAGTTTAAAACCTGCGTTTCTCTATTTTTTGAAAAACACATATTTCCCAGCTGTTAAATCCAGCATTTTTTTAGATAGAAAATTCAGCAAAAACTTTATTCTGTTCTGTTGCTAGTATATTTCGGTTTCTATGATAGTATCATGCTGTAGTATTTATTTTTTCATGTCCCATAAGTTCTTTTAGATAGAAAACATTAGTACCAGAATCTACCATTTTAGTTGCAAAGCTGTGTCTCAATGTATGACAAGTTATTGTTTTAGTTCGTTTTAAAAACTTATTCAGCTTTTTAAACATTTCAGTTATTGCTTGTTTTCCTATCATCTCTCAAAAGTTTTCATATCCATGACTACATACTGCATAATCATTTTTTCTAGTTAGCTTTTTCTGTAACCATGGTATATCTTTTTTCTGTTCTTCTATGTATTCATTTAAGATATTTATACAATCTTGATTAAAGAATATCCAGCGTTCTTTATCTCATTTTCATAGTATTTTACATTTTCAGTTATAGATATCTTGTATCCTAATCTGTCTCATTTCATTTAATCTAGCTCATGATACAAAGCATATAGCTATTATCAATTTTAATCTTAATTGATTAATCTTGTATTTTTCTGTGTGCTGGATTGCTTTTATTATTTCCTTAATCTCATCTTCTGTAAAATAGTCTCATGTTCTGTATTTTACTCTATTGAGTCTTACCTTGTTACTATCTAATCATAAATCATATACATAGTTAGTAAACTCTAAGAATTTTTTAATCACTACTAGCTTTTGATTGATTGTTCAACTAGATAAATGCTCTTGTATTCAATATCTCCCATACTTACTGCCTCAAAGTGAGAATAAGAAAGCCTTATATTCCTCTATTGTCAATTTATCAATATCTTCTAATTTATCTCCTTTATTTGCTTTTAACCAATGGTAGAAAGCCATAAAATTGTATCTGTAAGTATACAATGTTTTATCCTTTAATCATTGATTTTTCCAAAATTCAATAAAACTATTGATTAATTCCTCTGTGATAATCATTTTTATAGTTCTTAAAAGATAAAAATCTTTCAAGCTAGCTTTAATCTATATAGATATAATAATTATATTATAAGTCAATATTGATTTCAAGATAAAATGTAGTTATTTATTAGTTATAAACTATATTTTTCTGTTTATCAAAAAAACCTATGATATAACACCATAGGTTTTCAATCTTTTTTTTGACAAAATCAATAGCTATATTAGGCTACTGTTGATAGTCTTTATTATACTCATTATTATAATTTGTTTTAATTTTTATTCTTGGTCTTCAAATCATCAAAGTTCATCGATAATATTGTAAATTGCCTTACAAGATAACCACTCTCATCTGTGACTTCGACATCATAATTTCATATCATCACTTTTAACTGTTTCTTCAATATCGATAGAGTTATTATCATCTCTTACACAATCTATTAATCAAGCGTTTTCTAATTCATACAAAAAATCTTTTCTAGTCATTTTTAAATTGGTTAAATAATAAAAGTTATTTAGTTTTTTTTCTTACAAACGTAAAATCTATTTCATCTTTTAACATATCTAGGATATCATCTAATTTTACGTATTTGATAGTATAGTCCCTTGTAGAGTGTCAAGCTCTAAAATTTGCTTTAGTCTGTCAAGTAACTATTTTAAGAGGTATGTAGTTATATCTCCTCTTAACTGTTTGAGTGTCTAATTTCTCTCTAATAGCCATATCCTTTAGTGTATATGTCTCTATCATTTCCTATTAAATGTATATAAAAATTAGTATTGATTAATTATATAAAAATCTTTAATATTCAAGTTGTATTTTCTTTCTGTAGTAGGTTAGAAGAATACAATGAGTAAAAAAAGACTAGAGAGGTATTATTACCTCTCTTTCTTTATTAATAAATTAAATAGTCTCCCTCACAATCCATTGATTGCATGAATTTTCAAAATTCCATATTTGCATATTCTTCTCTATGTTCTGCAAGACATAAATACGCTGTATATAGCTTGTTAAGTTCTCTTATTGTATCTTTATCTAGGTTTGTATTATCTTTTACTATTCTGTAAAGTCTAGTAAATATAAGTCACATTTTATTATTAGAATTGCATAATAAATCATTTTGTTCTAATGTGTCCTCATACTTCTTTTTGTCTTTTACTATCTTCAATAACTCATTAGTTTTATAAAGCATTTTAAAAAGCTCTTTATTATCTTTTTCAAGTTGTTCTATTTTTTCTTTATCTGTCATTTTTTTATTTGTTAGTAGTTAAAATTAATCTTCAGTTTTTACTTCAGATATTCTAATAATAGTGCTATCTATGTCTGCATAGTTAGTATCTCTATTTACTATATATCAATATTTCTCTCGTTCTTCTATCTTATCATTAAAAAATTTTATAGCATTAGTATATTCTTTGAAATGTCGAATATCATGCTCTCAATCTTCATTTTCCATTGTTATAATATACATTTTATTATTGGTTAAGATTTAAAATTTTGTTTTTTATCTCTATACCTTGTTTTTCTAATTCTAGGATATAATTGACTGTATCCTTGTAAAAATTGCAATCTGTGTAACTTTTACAAGACCAGTCAAAAACTATACTTCAAATATTATTTACATAAACATAGCAATAGATTTCATCATCTCATCAATACTCATTTCAGTCAATTCAAAATGTTATATCCAGATTAAATTCTTCAGCTATATCATTGTAGAGTCTTTTTAACTCATAGATATCATAAATATCATTTCAATCATATTTTTCTTTTGCAAATTTATACATATCATTAATATATTTTTCTGTGTGTGTCATTGTTATTATTGGTTATCAATTAAAATTTTAAATCAAATTTCATAAGTTAGTGTATCGTTTAATTCTTTTAGGTTCTTACTATCTTGTATAGCATGATAAACATTTCTATACGTGCTTTTGCTACAATCTCAATTGTATACTCATGCGTATAGTTTAGATAGTAAGTTGTCAGTTAGTTTTTTTAAATCATTGTTTTTTTGGTGTACTATTCATAATAAATTATCTATTAATACATACATGGTTATTATTGGTTAGATAAATAAAAATCCATACCTCTATAAAAAGCTCTTAAAAAATCTACAGCCTCTCTAGTGGTTAAATATGTAGCTATTGGCTCAATTTTTCAATTTTCTTTATTTTTAATATCAAGTGTCCAGTATCAACTATTGTCTTTTTTATTTATAATTGTATATTTGTGTTCTGTCTTAATAGATAGCCTATTACAAACCATATTTAAGTCTGTTTCTGTAAGTCTCATTTTATTGATTTTTAAAATATAAAAGTTTTTAGTCTTCATAAAAAGGTAGTTTTCTTTCTCTTGCGTAATCATCAGCCATATCACTAATATCTCCCATTTCTCCCATACCTAAAGGTTGTTGATTTGCATATTCGCAATATTCACAAATAGCTGTTTCTAGTTCATCTTTATTTTCAAATTTTTGACTATCTAAATATTCGTAGTATTGCTTATAGTCCATATCTACTAATTTGCTTTCAACTCTTTTCCTGTCTTCTTCTGTGCTATAAAGTAAAAAATCGTTTATTGAATAGTAGTCCTCGTGGATTATGTCTTGGAACATTTGTCAGTGTGTTTTTAATTCTTCTAGTTTCATTTTGTAGTAGGTTAAAATCTAAAATTATAAGTATAAAGCAATAGCTAGTGCTTTTAGCTCTCTATCGCTTGTTATTAAATCATGCCTTGCCTTATGCCAGTATTTAATAAATTCCTTTCAATCTTTACTTTTTAAATATTTTTCAGCTTTTTGGATTAATTCATCTCATAATCAAGAATTATCAATTATGTCTTCCAGATTTTCTAAGTCATATAAAGCATTATAGACTCTATCGTATTCATATCTAGTAGTATCAATAAATACTCTCATTTTTTCTTCATAAGGTATATCTATTATTTTTTGTTGTGTAGTCATTTTTCTAAGTAGTTATTAAATAAAATGTTTTAAATCTATTTCTATATTGTCGTTATACATTAGATTTAAAAAGATATAAATTCCTCTTAAATGATAAAATAGGTCTTTATAGCTGTCAAATTGACCTATAATTCACAGTCTGTTTTTACAGTGTAAAGTTATTTTTCTTTGCTCTATGTAGTATAAATATCAGTTGTCAATTATGCTTTTATTTATTCTCTCTAGAGCTTTATTACATATTTCTTTGTAGTCTATCATTTTTCTATAAATAAGTGATAAAAACTAGGTCTTGTCTAGTGTATCTTTTTGTTTGATTTTTTGCGTTTATGCTATAGTAGTATCCTAATTTGCTTTTAAATACTTCTATAATATTTCAATCATTTTTTAGTTTTACTATCATTTTGTAGTAGGTTATTATATAAAATTATCTGTTACATATTGCTCTAATTCAGTCCAGAAAATCACTGGATTTCATCTTATCTAAATCAATAAAATTGATTTTTACAAAGTGAGTAACGCCTTTATAAGAATTGAAACAAAATTCATAAAAAGTATTATTTTTGTTTCTTCTATCTCATCTTATCTCATACCAATCAATAAAAGTTTGAGACTTTAGTATTTTAAAATACCAATCTAGTGCTTTTTTAGTCATCTTGTAGTAGGTTATTAAATAAAATAGCAAGGGATTTAATAATCCCTAGCTAGTATACATTTGTTATTTTTTCGGATAATCTCTCATTTTTTTCAATAGTGGTCTATAGTCCAGACTTCAACTGGATATCACTTGAACAGTGATTTTTCAATCTTTATGTTATTATCAAACATTTTTTTAAATCTTATTAATACATTGTATTTTCATGTATTAGTAAGTTTATTTTCTAATTTCATGCTGTAGTAGGTTATTATTTAAAAACAAGTTTTATTTATCAATTTTGCCATGTAGTTTGAATAATTAACTATACTATTGTGGTTTTTTATAGCGTGGTCTAGTATCATTTTGTTTTTAATATAGATTTTTTTTAGTTTTCTGGTATTATAATAAGGTTTTCAATACCAGTTTATTAAATCATTATAACTAAAATTTTGATATAATTCGCTTATCATGAAATTATTATAAAGGTATCAATGATAATAGCTTATATCATTATCTAGTTTTTGTAATAATTTTAATATTTCCATGTTTCTACACTTAATAGATAAAATAAGGGATTGACTAAGCAATCCCTATTGCTTTTTAGTCTAGTAGGTAATTGTAGCTTTTAGTGATTTTTACATTGTGTTTTTGTCAATTTTCATCTACAATATCTCAATAAATTGTAAAAGTGCAAGAGTTTCAAGTCAATCAATAGATATTGATTAATTTATCCCAGTCATTAAAAATTTTGATTTTTGTATAGCTAGGTCTTGAATACAAGTCAAAAATACTTGTTTTCCAGTTTCTAACTGGTGTAAGTTTTTGATTTACTGTAAAAGTAATTCAATTGATTTTTGTAGTAGTCATGATTAATAAAATAATGAGTAAAAAAAGACTTTTTAAAAGTCTATAGAATAGGATAGGATTTAAAAAAGTTAAAAAGCTAACCCTTGTTTTAGTCAATATAAATATTCGTACAGCTCTCAATCTGTCTTGAATACGTGTGATATATATATTGTATCCTCAATTTTATCTTCTAATACATTGTAGTTTTTACCATATAATGTAAAAGGTAAGTCTTTATTTTTGTGATATTCGAATACAAATGATATTTTTTTACCTCTTGCGTGTATAATTGTATTTATTGTTTCTAGTAAGTCGTTTATAATTAGTTTATAGTCTTTATACCATAATCTAGTAGTTTTTATTGTATCCATTGTGTAGTAGGTTAAAACATAAAAAAATATAGTTTTTACCTATCCTATTGTATAGACTCTTAAGAGTCTATAGTGTAGTAGTATATTGTTAAGGTTCAGCGTGTCGTGTTTATCTACTTATTTATAAACACTGGATTTTGTGTAGTAGTGTGTAGTAGATACCTTGTAATAGTGGCTATTTATTGGATACATAGCACAATAGCCAGTGGCTCATATATATCCTAACTATTAAAAGGTTGTGTAGTAGCCTTACGGCTGTGTGTAGTAGGTTAGAAGACTAATTGCTTTTATTGTGTAGTCAATTCTACACGCCTTTATATGTTATAGGCTCAATCAATCTTACGCCAGCTATTATAGTCCAAAAATTAAAAAAATCAATAGAATGTATACAATAGCGTGTCTTTATGACCATTTTTTGTGAGTAATACCAATTATAGAGCCAAAGAATTTAATTGATAAAAAATAATAAAAATCAATAAAAAGATATAAAAAACGCATAAAACGCTGGATATTTTAAAGTCTATATAATACTAATACTATACAATATAAAAGATATAATTTAAAACGCATTAAAATCCCAGTTATAACCGTAGTAAAAAATCGATAAAACGCTGGATATTAATAAAACTGAATAATTCTACTACTATATACAAAATACTATTGAATTTTTACTTAATTGATAATACGTGCTGGATTTATATCAATATAATAAAAAACGCTGGATTTTATAAAACGCTGGATATTTTTACTCAATTCTATCTATATATAAATACATACTTATTTGTTAAGACTCTATTGTCTTCTATCATGCTTTTATTGTTTCTAGTTTTAGATTATATTGTGTGAGTGTGAGGAAGTAGAAACAGGCTAAGAAGACAGTTCTTACCTAGTGTTCTACTCTCTCCCATCGATAAAATAGCATAATATTAATACCTTGCACATTATAACTTGTGCAAAGTAAGAGAATAATAGCAATTGATACCTAGTATTTTAAAATAGTATTTTACTATGTTTTAAATTTCAGCTTTTAAAATCATGTAAAGCGTACAAGGTGTGATAAAGTGAATAAAACATAGACAAGAACTGGAAGAAAAAAGAAGCCCTACCCCCCAAATCTGTGCCTTGTAAAATTTAGACTACTTCTCCCTCGCTATTTTTTCCCATCTTTTCAGCGTGGCATCTGCGTGGCATTAGCGTGGTATTTTTTTGGGAATTTTTTTTGAGCGTGGTATTCAACGTGGTATTTAGCGTGGTATTGTGCGTGGTATTCCACGAAAAATGTAAGTTTGTAATTGGTGTATCTTACGATATAATATGCGTGGCATTTAGCGTGGTACATACCACGTTGCATTTATATTAGTAATTAAAGAGATGTGAATAAAATGGTTCATGAGTAAAAAGGAGTTGCTTATTTATTTAGGGAAGAATCCTAGCGACAGGAAGTTAGTAGATAGGATGATAATGAGATGAGAGGTAAAAAAGGAATGAGACACGTATTGATTAATAATGGATTGAGAAGATAAGTCAGAGGAAGCATATGAAGAAAAATCCAGCGAAAATGCTGCATTAAGCAAAAATGTTACATTAAGCGAAGATGATAGAGAGGAATATTTAAAGGAGATTAATGAGTATAAGAGAGAATTGTGAGCTGCGTATAATAAAATAGATGAACTAGAACAGAAAAATTGAAGATTAGAAGAAAAGATTGAGAAGTACGAGAGTAATAAACCAGCGTTAAATGATTCTGATGATAAAGTGAAGAAGTTTGAAGAATTGAAAGTAAATTACGAGTATTTATGTAAGAAGAATTGGAGATTAAAGAAATGATATGAATTAGCATTAAGATTAACGTATAAATATGCAGCAAAGAACATGAACATAACAAAAGAAGAATATGAGGAACAGTTAAGTGAAGAAATAAACAGGGTTTTAGAGGAAGAATATGGTAGAGAAGAATAATTTTATATTTAAAAACAAGGATGTACTGAGATAACATACAAGATTGTGATAAATTTACATTAATAGACCATTGGGAGAATACAAAAGACAAGTATATTAAATGTTATACACTAAAACAGTTATGTTATATGGAGAACAGAAGTGCAGATTATCTTAGGAGACATAAGAAGATATTGCCAGTAAGAGTAGATACAAGTTATAAAGCTGCAGCGTATAGGAATTGAGAGTCCCCTACTCCGTATAGTGTAAGATATATAAGATTAGATGAAATAGAAGCAGCGTTAAGTAGGATGGTGTGAAAAAAGGTGCATATTGACTTAGTTTGAGAGTAAATTATGTATATTTGATTTATAGACAATAATGTCTATAAAATAGTAAATAACCGTAAAGAAACTCTAAAGTAGAGACTATCTCGTTAGTTTTAATAACGAGATTTTTTTATAATGAAGAAAACTAAAGAAAGTATCGAATTAAAACGGAACAAAGTATATGAAGCTGCATACTCTAAGGCTATGTGGGAAAGGAAGAAGAAAGTAGAAGATGAGAAAGAAAGGAATCAGAACAACTTAGATAGGAAGATAGCACAGATAGATAGGAAGATAATGGCAAAATTAAAGAGGAAGAAAGAAGACTGCGACAAGAAGATGAAGAATGAGATAAGGAAATTACAGTGAAAACCAGAGAAAGAATACAAAGTAAAGAAGAAAAAGCTGAATAAATTAGAGTTTGCAATGGAGATAGCACAGGAGAATGCAAGATTAAGAGATAGTGACAGTGAATGAAGATGATATTGTATTAGTTGTGACTGTTTAAAGGAACGATGAGAACACGCATGAGGGCATTATATCCCAAGATGAGTAAAAAATATATGTCTTAGTCCTATAAATATTAATCTCCAGTGTCATAGTTGCAACAAATTAATGTGACCTTACAAGACAACACCTAGGGGAATATCAACGGCTATTAGATATAGAGAGAATTTAATAAAGAAATGTTCACTAGAGGCAGTTGAACAGATTGAGGGAAAGAAAATTGCTTATTTTCAAAAATGATACGAAACTAACTGAGATTACGGTCAATGAGACATATATTTAGATGATTTTATCGACCAATTAATCCTAGAAAACACAGAAAGATGGTCTAGGAAAAGTTTTTATGCACCAAGGAAGAATTGGAAGAAGATTTGGGAAGAAAACAAATCTTAATTTAATCTTAACTTAAAAATATGCCAAAGAGATATCCACATGAGGAATATGACAACGACACTGACATAAGAGCGTTAGTACCGAAAAGTCCAGAGGTAATAAGGGACAAATGAAGACCACAATTAAATGAATGAGCTTTAAGTGCTTTAGAAACAGCATTAAAGCTAGATTGTCCTATTGATGAAGCGTGTGCAATAGCAGGGATAGGAAGAAGCACATATTATAAGTATTGGAAAATGCACGCATGGTTTAGAGCAAGGATGCAAAAAGCTATGGATTATCCAAAGGTATTAGCGAGAGCATCTGTACAGAACCAGATAGCAAAGTGAGACTGAAAGTTAGCACTAAAATATCTTCAACTAAGAGATAAGAGAATGTGAGCAGCACCAGTGATGGATGAAGAAGAAACTAAAGAACAAGCACCAATTGTTCAATTTATTCAAGTATCATCAAACAAATGAGTGAACGCAAACAATACTGAAAACCAGGACTCTCTGAATGATATAAATCAAAAGTCTGTCTCTGATACATCTGTGACTATCTTAGAGAACAGCAATGAGACTGATACGACATGGGAGAATGAAGCAGAGATATCAGAGAGATTAAACTTGTTGAGTTCCAACAATGGTTAGGGAAGAAGATTCCAACCGAAGAAGATGAGGAGATGTATAGGAAGCCTCTATCAATGAACATAAATACGATACATGATAGGAATAAAAAGCTGAAAAAGAAGATGAGTAAGGATGATTATGAGGAATATTTAAGGCAGATGAGAGAAAGAATAAAGAAAGAACGCAGTTCTAAAGCTAATATGAGTAAATAAAAAAAATTTTTAGATAACACTATATGATAATATAATGGCGAACATAGAGATACATCTTACTGAGAACCAGCAAAAAGCCTTTGAATATCTATTAGATGATAAACACACAGCTATAGGATATGGATGAGGTGCTGGATGAGGTAAAACTTATCTATGAATAATCTGGTTATGGAGAATGTGTAATGAACATCCATGAGTAAGGTATGCTCTAGTGCGTGATACAATTAAGAACATCAAACAGACTTCAGTTATATCGTTAGAGAAGTTCTATAACGACTATAAGATACCAGAAGAAATGAGATGACATCTTAACAATGTATCAAACGTAATAACATTCCCTAATGGTAGTCAAATACTGCTTAGGGAGTGATGTTATCTACCACAAGACCCTTTATATAATAGGTTTTGAAGTTTAGAGTTGACAGGTGCTTTTGTAGAAGAAAGTGCTGAATGTCCTTTGGATTGAATAGAAATATTACAAACCAGAGTATGAAGATTTATGAACTCTAAATATGGAATTACAGGTAAAGTCTTAGAGACATTTAACCCTAATCCATGACACGTATATGAAAGGTATTATCTAGGGAAGCATAAAGATTGAGACAAGGCAATATTTATCCCATCTCTAGTATATTCAAACAATTTCATAGACAAGTGATATATAGAGAACCTAGAAAGAGCTAGTGATAGAGTAAAAGAGAGACTTCTCTACTGAAAGTGGAATTTTGATGATAACAGCTGGTTATTATTCAAACAATGAGACTTAGATAGGTTAAAAACTAACGAATCTCATTGAGACCAATACTTTTTAATCTGTGATGTTGCTAGATTCTGAAAAGATACGACAAGGATATCTTTACGGAGAGGGAATACATGGATAAGAGTATGGACTTATGCCAAATCTAGTGTAGAAGAAGTAAAGACATCAATAAATCTGATTAAAGAACAGTACGAGATTGAACCAAGGAACATAATAATCGATGCTGACTGAGTATGATGATGAGTAGTTGATTGAATCCCATACAGTACATGATTTGTAAACAACTCTAAGCCATTAGAGACTGGTGTTAAGCAGAACTATGCTAATCTTAAGTCACAATGTGCGTTCTTACTACAAGAGAAAGTGCAAAGATGAGAGATAGCAATTAAATGGGAACACTTAGACCAAGATAAAGACTGGGAAATCTTAACTCAAGAGATGTTGAATGTCTATATAGATGAAAAAAGTATTGACTGAAAAACAAGGATAGAACCTAAGGAGAAGATAAAAGCTAGGATATGAAGAAGTCCAGACTTATTAGATACAATGATAATGAGGATGTATCCTTACCTAAGATATTATGATGATGATATGATAAATAGTTATTTAACTTCAATAGTAAGGTAAATGGTTAAACTAACAGATGAATTAAGACAGAAGATAATGTGAGAGTACAGGCACTGATACGAAGCTAACAGGTCTAAGAACTCTCTTTTTATGTCTCAAAAAGATATCTACTCTACAAAAAGAAATGATGAATTATTAAGAAGCCAATTATTCTGGAGTACCTCTAGAACAATGCAGGCAACTTGTATCATCAATGAACCAGATGTAAGCTGGGAAGATGAAGATGTATTATACAAGATGGAAGCTAGAAACTTTACTGATATGTATAAAACAGATTATACAAATGAGAACTGGGGATTTGATAGATATATGGGTATTGAGGATGTATGTAAATACTGAAAGGCTGTGTTCTTATTTACATGATTTAATGCAAAGAAGAATGTTCCTACAGTACAAAGAATAGACCCAAGATTTGTATATCCATACAATGATGGTTCACTTCTAGTAAAAGACTATCCATTCTTTTGATTCGATAGAGTTATTACTAGAAAACAATTAGAAGAATTACCTGTAGCAGCTAACGCTGATTTCAAAGAAATGATAGTACATAACTATGATGTATATATCAATGGGTTAGAAACAGAAGATGCTTTCTTAAGAAGTATCTCTACTTGTTATAATTCTACTACAGGACATTACACAATACACTATCACTACACATATATCTATGATGAAGAAACACAAGAGAACAAGCTATATTTAGTTCTTATGTTGTGCGACCAAATCCTAGATATCTATGATGTACCAGAAACAGATAATGTAATCCCTATCGCTGTATATGGTTTCGCTTATGACTCTCAAGATTGGTGGGGAACATCATTAGTAAATATTATTGAAGACTGACATAGAACAGAGCAACTCTTACTTAATCTCTATAAGATTAAGGTAACTAGAGAGGCAATGTGAGGTAATATCTTCATCGATGAACAGGTATTTATGAATAACGTAAATACATTAAAGAACCAGTCTATTAAGAATAGATGGTTTCCAGTTAAGATGAGAGATATTACAAAGCCTATCTCATCTATGGTATATGAATTGCCACAGACACAGATAAGTTCAGACCTATATAACTCTTTATCAATGATAAAGAACAAGGCATTAGCTGAATCATTTACTAATGCTACAGCACAAGGTTTATGATTATCTGCTAATTCAGACCCTAATACAGCAACAGCTTCTAAGATTCAGAAAATCAACGCTAATATGATTACATCATTACAGAATCAAATATTAGCATACTGAACTAAAGACTTTGCTGAATTATATAGAGACTTTATGTTATATCACTGGAGAAATAGCTCAAAGAAAGTGATAAGGAGAGTAAACAACTGATTAAGCTGAACATATAAGAAGATAACTAAAAAAGATATTAGATGAGACTTCTCAATAATGATAGTAGACCCTATATTAAAGGACATTCTCTATCAAGAGAAGAAAGCAGCATATATTGAACAATACAATATGCTAGTATCTAATCCTCAGACTCCACCTTTCATCTTAACAAATATTCAAAGAGCAATAGCTTACTACAATGGATTAGATGAAAGCGAAATCGACTCAGTAACACAGATGGATATGGAAGAATATCAATGCAAGCAAGATGTACTCTTACTTAATCAAGATGTATCAATCTATATCCCAGCGAATGCAAACATACAGATGAGACTATGGTATTATAACAAAGCTGATGATACAGATGCTAAATTCAGAGCAATACAAGCCTTACAATATATGGTTAGTCAATGACTATGAACAGAAGAAATGAATATGGCATCACAGCCTAAAGTAACAGACTTTAAGGCTGCATGAGAAGAATGAAACCCACTTACTGATATAAACTTTGATACTGTAAACAACTGGGAATCATGAACTTGAATGAGTGAATGAAGCAGAGCTAATAACTATGGTAAAGATAGCCTAAATGTTAGCTGAATGCAGAATCTAAATGTAAGTAACGGTATGGGTTAGATTTATATTCTATATTTAAGAAATGGTATTTAAGAAATGACAAAAGCCTGTTAAAAAGACAGCACCAAAGGTAGAAGAAATAAAAGAGGAAGTAATTGAAGAAGAAACATCAGTTAGTTCCGTTGAGGAAGAAAAAATTACATCATCTTTATTAGAGAAAGCAGTAAATGTACTAAAGTGAAAGAAAAAAGATGAGAAAGTAATTTGAGATGTATGAGGAAGCAAGGTTGTAAAACCTGTAGGTAGAATAAGATTTGAAGCACAAGTTGCACCAGTTCCTTTGTTTAAATTACCAGATGATATTAGACAATATCTAATCAACAATTGATTCTCTAGTGATGTATATAAGAAAGATAAGGAATGGTTAGAGAAACATCACGCTAATATGGAAATGATAGAAAAACTTAAAGCGTTTTTAACTGAGAAATTATAGTATGACTTGGCAAGTTCTAAGAGATATAAATGACTTATTAAAGGAAGAACCTCATAGAGAGGAGATAAAGGTTGCTGAAATCTCTAGATTAAAAGCCAAGAGATATAAGAAAGAGGTTTACAGACAGATGATATACAATTATCTTAGGAAGTATAACAAGTGAATATGACTCTTAAGTAAAGAGGACATAGCGATAATGACAGAATGATTTAATCCTATGGATAAAACACTGTTCTTAGACCAAGTAAAATATTGTCTTGAAACTAATCGAGGGAAACCAATCCAGCGAATAGTTCAGAATAAAAAATCCATTTTATTTAATAAGTAAACTAACTATGGCACTTGAAGAAGAATTGATGAACGCTGAAGCTAATGCTGAAGCTAAAGAAGAACCTGTAGAGGCTACTAAAAATGAAGAAGACCCTACAGATGAAGAAGTTGAAGCTATTAAAGAAGTTATGGCTATGCCATGATGGGAAGCACTCAAAAGACTAATGAAAATTAGATTAGAGAAGCAAGAAAAGAACATCATTGTTTTAGCTAAAGACAACTGCTTTAATGCTAAGACTGAATGATTCTCATTCTATGAGGTATTATGAGCTTTTATGCAAGGTATGGGAGAAATGGAAAGACTTGCAAAGGTAGTAACTGCTGACCCAGAAGATATCAAGAAAGCACAGGAAGCTATACAAAAAGCTGAAGCAATCATGAGATGAGAAAAAGTAGAAGAAAAATAGGGATTAATACTCTCAAATAATCTAGTCCGAAGTTGCAAGACTCTAAACTAATCAATTGAGACAAGTTGAAGTCTTTAAATCAATTCGTGTTTGTAGAATTACACGACTTTAAATTCTATTTATTATCAGATGACTGATATGGAAAACCTTGATAACACTGAAGAACAGAAAAAATCTTGATATGCTGCTTTGAGAGAGAAACATAGTCAAGAGATGGCTGAGCTTCAAGCAAAGCTAGATGCTGAAATTGCAGGTAGAGCTGCAGATAAGAAACTTTACTTTGGTAACATGATGAAAAGTAAGGGTTACGAATGAGATTTTGATTCATTTGCTGACAAATACAGTTCATTAAGTATCGATGATTTAGCTTCTTTGTATATGGGACAGAACTGAACAGTTCAAACTAATACACAATCTGCTAATCAAACTGAAAATACAGAATCTATATGAGCTAAAAGTGTTATCGCATGAGCTAATCCAACAACAGAGGTTGGGGGAAAGAAAATTAGTGAGATGAACACTGATGAGCTAATAAAATATGCGAGAACACAACCTCGATGACATAATTAATAAGTTGGATTGGCTAAAACTCTTTTTAGCTATTACAATTTATAAAAATGCCTTTTGACAGATTTAACGTGGCAACTGATTCAGCTGCAAACATTATGAAAACTGGAAATATTAACGATGTATCTAATGTTAATGATTTCTTAACTTACTTACTCCAAAAATCTTTCTTAGAAAATGGAGAACCATCTACAGTATTTATGCAATTCTGAGTTAAAGCATCTCATCAAGGATACAAGTCTATTACTTGGCCTAGATTATGAGTAATGAAAACTACTCTAGCACAAGCTGCTTTAACTGAATGAGTTACTCCAGATGGACACACTAATGTAGTAAAAACTGTTACTGCAGTTCCTACACAACTTGGAGACTACTCTATCATTTCAGATGTATTGGATGTTGAAACATTACTTCCTATCATCGCTGCACAAGGTAGAGAACTAGCTAACAACGCAGGAAGACTTATCGATGAATATATCCAAGACACTCTTGCTAATAGTTCTATTGGTGCAATGTATGCAGGTTCAGCAACTTCAAGAGCTGCTCTTACTGCTGCTGATACTATGAACTTAGACTTAGTTCTTAAGGCTTGTACATTCCTTGCTTCACAAGGACAAACTGGAGAAAGATTCAAGATTATTATGCACCCTAACGTATTCTTAGATTATGCTAAATCATCATCTACTAATACTTGGTTGAATAAACTAATCTACGAAGACTTCAAAGGAATTAAAGATGGATTCGTAACTGCTGGTGTAAATTACGACATTTATATTTCAGCTAACGTAAAACCATTCACTGTAACTCCAGATGGATGAGACCCATTCCAAGTATTCCCTACATACGCATTCAGAAATGGTGCATACGGAGTTGGAACACTTCAAAATCTTCAAACTTTCTACAAACCATTTGGTGCTGCAGGAACTGAAGACCCATTGAACCAAAGAGCAACAGTTGGATGGAAATGTATGTATGGATGTGCTGTTCTAAACGACTTATTCATCGTAAGAATCGAATCAAGAGCAGGAACAGACTACGCATGGCAAGAATCATTAAGCTAGTTAGTTTGCTTATATATAAGGAGTTGGAGAAATCTAACTCCTTAGAATAAACAAATTGATTTTATATTGAAATACATTAGATGGCAACAGTACAAACCAGATTAAACAAATGGAGAATAGCAAGGCTAAGAGGGCAGAATCAAGTAAACTACGATGTATTATTAGAATGGTATAACGAATGATATAGTGAATTTCAGAAAATATGTTTAGAGTATGTAGCAAATAATCTACAGACTACAAACATATCAATAAATCTTATTGCGTGACAAGATACATACAGTTTACCATTTTGATTAAATAACGCACAAGATTTCTACAGTATTACACAATTAACTGTAGCATTATGTAAAGATAAGAACTGAAACCCTGTATATAGAAAATGTATGCCTATAAGTCTTACAGACTATAATATCAAAGAAAGTTGATATCAGAAAGGTTCTCCTATAATTTGGAGAAGAATCTCTAAGAGAAATCCTAGGTACTCTTTTATCAATAAATCAGAATTTAAAATCTTTCCTACTCCTACTGAGAATATTACAGCTGGGATAAATTTACAATATAATTTTTACACACAGGATGTAAGTCTCAATACTAATGAAGATACATTATGAGTACCACGGTATTTCTTAGATGTAATTAACAGATACTTAGACTTCAAACTCTATGAAGCAGAGAATCCAGAATTAAGTGATAAGTATTATCAGTTATTCAAAGAGACATTGTATGATAACATACATGGACTTAATAGAGATAAAAGACCAGTAGAAGAAGAAATGGCAAACACATCATATTTTAGTCACTATTAATATAATCAATGGCAGTAGGAGAACCAAGAAAAAACTGAGTGATATCACAGGTAAGTCGGACAGATTGAACAGCGTTAGACCAATATTACTGATTAGAGCATAGTTTTATCTACTCAGCAAATATAAATTGTGATGATGAATTACACGGTATTAAACTAAGCCAAAAAGTTATAAATAGTTCAAGTTATTCTGATTGTCAATTAGTAAGTGCTGGAGAACATTGAGTCTTTGCTATACCATTGAACTGATGAACAGTTAGTAGAATATCTTGTAATGGTTCTAGTATATCTTGAAGCTGAACAAGTATGAGTGTAAGCTGAAGTTATGATGTAGCTTGAGCAACTATATTTCAAGATAGTTTATATGTATGATGGAATGCTTCAAGTGCTGGATGATTCTATAAAGTAAATAATACTGGTGCTTGAAGTGTAGAAACATTGTTACCTTTCGACCATCCAGAAGCAACAGATGAAAGTATCTCAAATAAAGACAATGTATTGTGAAACATGGAATGAAATATCACAGCAATACTTAACTATAACAATACAAGATTAGTAGTTGCTGCAGGTTCTACTATTTGGGTATATTATCCAGAGTTAGACCAGTGACCTATATCTAATATTAGAGGTAGTACAGGTTGGAAAAAGGTAATGGATTTTGAGGCTGGAGTAAAGATAGTATGACTTACTTGTACTTTTGAATATCTAAAAGTATGGGCTGTAGATGAATGATGGAATACTAAAGTATACTACTATCAAGGTAACAATAACCTTAGAGATACATTTGTTTATAACGTAATAGATTTAACAGGAGAAAAGGTAACAAGAGTATACTCTATTAATTCTGTTGATTATTATGTATCCAGCGTTGATTGAACAGACTGATATGTAAACTTTAATAAAATGGTAGGTAATGTTCCTGTTCCATTGTTCAAACAAAGAGCAGGATTAACACCAATGGATATAAATACTAAAGACCCTTATTTTGTTTGACCTTGTTCAATAGATGCAGCTTATCAAATGTGAAGTTATTATGTAGCTGATGCTTATTGAATATTTAAGTTCAACTATACAGCTAACTCTTACGATAAATGATATATGAAATGGAAGTTAAATAGTTCATCAGTACAACCTGCATGATTATGTATATGTGCTAACTTCTTATATTTTTCTGATGCTAATTGATGCCACGCAGTAAGAATATACGACACAGGTAAAGACTGATATCAATTAGAATGAGTATTGATTAGTAGAGAATATGAATGACAATACTGATGATGTGTAACTAAGATGATAGATGAGATTAGACTAGCTTATGAAATGAATCCTAGGACTAATTCTAACTGATGGATAGATGTATATGTAAGTCCTAATAATCTTTGGACTTCTACATATCCTGTTTGAGATGGTAGTGACTGATGGTATCATGTAATGAGTCTAACACAAGAGAATGCTCTTACAAGAATAGAAGTTAGTTATGCTTTAAACAACTTTATAAACAATATGCCATCAGCATTTGGATTCGATTGGCAAACGCTGAATTACTGTATCAAAATAACAAGAGGTACAGAACAGACAGCTACTCCAATAGTTAGATGAATAGAAATAAGATATCATACTAAAGATAAAACTAATTTAGTTGAAGATATACAATAATGACACGAAAACAGATAGATTGAAATTATGATTATCTGGTAGAACCTACTGAGTACAACATAAATGAGAATGAAGCACACAGTACATACGACCAGTTCATACAGCTAAGAGATACGTTAATATTTACTAATAAATATTACAATGATAAAGCTGGTAGAAAGCTGTGTGTATGAGAGAAAATGGACTGAAGCACAACTAATACAATAGAAGTTGCTTTACCAAATAAGTTCAAACAGACATTCCAACCAGATTGGAAGACTAATCCAGAGCAAAGCATAACTACAGGAATCTTAGGTAAATATGTAACAGTCCCAGATAGCACAGTACCTACAGAAATAGTATCACAGGCTTGACCTTTATGCTGTATGATTCAAAAAGACTGACATTATCAACTAATACATAAAGAACAAGTATTGTTAGAAACTACAACTAATAAGGTATGCTGCTATATAGATATCTATAGAAAGAATGCACAATGAATACGAGAGATACCTTATAAGTGATGAGTTGCTGTATTTGATTGGGAATGAGGTAGAGAAGATAATAATACACACTTTAAAAAGACATATACATGAACATTTAGTGGTACTACAAGCTGAACAGACCCTAATGGTTCTTGTAGTGGTACTTGTAGTGTTGTAGTACAATTCACTCTATGAGATATAATTCAGAAAATGACAGCGTTTGGATATATGGAAAGAGATTTAAAAAAGTGAGATTTCTTAGTCCTAAGGATGAAAGATAAAGGTGCTAACGAACAGACATGAGAACCAGAATGAAATGATTTAAAACTCCAAAGAGATTCAAATTACTGGAGTGTTAAGTGGATAGACCCATCAGAAAATATTTAATTTATAAACAATAGAAAATGGCATGAACATGAAGCTCTAAACAAGTAGACCCTATTGCATATAGAGTTGAGGAACAATGACCTGTTACTGAGACTACTCAGAATTGGAAGTTTGAACCAGAGAAATTAAAGAATGCTGATGTTAATATATCAGCTTACTGAGATGATTCTTCAGAAACAAACTATAACAATCCAGACCTTTGGGGATGAGAGAATACAAAGTATAAAGGAGAAAACACAAAGAATACTACTGTAGAATATAATCCTAATGCTACAATAGAGTGATTAAATCCTAATTATGCTTATTGACAAAAAGCACAGATGGTAAACTCTTGAGATGCTGGATATATTCAAAGAAGAAACGATGAAATAGCAAGTGCATTATATAACGCTGGTAAGACATCTATTCAAGATGTTGCAGACTTTTTAAATAATCAAACTTGATTTCAGAACTCTACAGAGAATGAAAGGAAGAATACAATAGCATCAGTATGGAAAAGACTATGAGAAATATGATGAGACAACAGTTCTAACGGTAACCAAAATTGAAATAACGGTAACAATAATAACTGAGCTGAGAACAATTCATCTGTAAAAAATATGGAAGCTGATTTGCTTAAAAGCAATGAGTGAACCTTATATTGAAAAAACACAGCAGACATTAACTGAGAAGACTCAGCTATAAGAACATTAAATGATGCTTATAGTGTTGAACAAGCTGTGAATAGACAAAGGATTAATAACTTAAAATCATTACAATGATTGTCTTCTAAGGATATAGCTACAAGTATTGTTAATTGATATACACCATACTGAGACCAAGGTATGAGAGATTTAATGCAATACGACCCTGCTAAATACGCTGAAGTTCAAAAAGAGATTAAATTAGCACAATGACAAAAAAATATCAATAGTATTACTAAAGAATGAAGTGTTGATTTTACTTCTCAAACAAAGTCTACTTCTAGTGCTATTGATAATGATATTACTAGCTTTGCTTTTAATAACTCAAGTTCAATGGCTGATGCTTGAGAGATTATGAGTACAGTAAACTCTACACTTAATACTAATTCAGTAGCTACTACAGCTAGTGAACAGATGTCTAATATTGAATGAGATATTGCTAAATTACAAACAAGATTAAAGAACATAGATAGAGAAGCTAGAGCTGCTTTTAAATCTGATGTCCCACAGTATTTAGTTAATGCTTATAAAGCTAATAAGCAACAAGAGATTCAAGACCAGATAGATACATTAAAAAGCCAATATAATATGGCTGCTAACAGATATCAAAACGAATGGAATAACATTAAATGGCAAGCTGAATATTCATTAAAAGAGAGACAAATCAAAAATCAAGAAAAACAACAAGCTATAGATAATTATTTCAAACAGCAACAAATCTCTCTAGATTGGACTAAACTTGATGCAAAATATTGAAATTATAAATTAAATGATGTTCAGACAACTACTAAGACACAATGAGAGATAGATTCTATAGTTGATAACTTAGTAGAAAAGTGTGAGAACTGAGAATTAAGTAATGCACAGTGTGCTGCATGAATACAACAGAACTACTTACCTTATATATGAGTAGATTTAGGTAGTTTATCTGCTTATTCTAAAAAACAAGGTATCTGTAACGAAACAGATAAAGCTAATTATATACCTAAAAAATGAGATTTAGTAGTAATGTCTTCATCTACTAAGCCAGAGAATTGACATATAGGTATTGTTATATGAGTAGATGAGAACACAGGTACTCTAAAATACATGGATTGGAATGGAAGTGTTAAAGACTGAGTATGAACAGAAACAGCTGAAGTAAGAACTACACAGATAAATAATTCTAAAATTTATTGATATTATAATCCTACTAAGAGTAATCCTCAAACTGATTGAAATGTCGGATTTAATGAAAACTTTGCTGATATTTATTCAAAGTTCTTACAAGGACAAATGTACACTGAATGAAGATTAAATACAGCTATAAGGTCTGTTTGAGCTAAAGATGAAGAAGACTTAAGGAATCAAGCTATGGCATGGAAGAACTCACAGAAATCTAATGAAACAGCTATGATGATGTTAAACGCTGTAGAATATCTTATGAGTCAATGAGCTAATAAATTTCAAAGACAATTAGCTATTAATGATGGTAAAGAGGTTCGAGGTATATGAGATGTTGCATGATGAATTGATAGATTTTTTAGATGAGATGCTTCTAACTATAACGCATATTATAAATACATTAAAGATAACTTTACATTAAATCATCTTGTAGAACTAAAGAACAACTGAGCAACATTCTGAGCATTGTCTAATCAAGAACTAGATGCAATTAGTAGCTCAGCATTAGCTTTAGCTTCAGATATGTGAAGTGAACAGTTTAATAAACAGCTATTCATAATCTATAATAAACTTAGGAAGAACGTATGAGAATCTCAGCTTACTCAAGCACAATTTGATGAAATGATATGAGCTGAAGATGATGAGAAGAAACAACAATATTATCTAGCATTATATAGTCCAGAAAAAATAACAGAAGACCCTAACGAAGTATTACCAGAAGAAAATCGAGATTAGTGTATTTATATCAATAACATATAAAATTATGAATTGAGAGAACAAAAGTATGTTTACTCCAATGACATTGGATAAAACAATAGAACAATACAACTCTACTAAACAGAGATTAAATACTGAGAGAGGGCAGCAAATGACCTCTCAAAGATTTGCTAACATGGAAAACAATCTATCATTATCAATAAATTCAGATGATGAGAATATTAAGAAGCAAGGGAATCTAGCTTCTAGGACAGGATTAGTAGCACAAATGATTTCAGAAGAAGCAAGTAAACACTGAAAAGACTTCTCTACTATGACTGACTGAGAAATCCTAGATACTTATAAGAAGAAGAATCCTCAAAGAGCTTGAATTATTGATTGATTTATTAATTCAGACCAAGACCCATACGAATTGAAGAAAGCTATGTGATGGAGTAATACTCCAGCAGTTGAAGCTAATAAAGAACCAGAGAAAACATTTATGGATAAAGCTAAAACAAGCGTAGTTTGACCTTTCGCTAGAGCAATATCAGCTTTATGAGAATGAATATACTGAGTTGGTAAATGAATTGCTAATATACCTAATAGAGCTGATGAATTTAACCAACGACAAGTTGATAGGGGGTATATAGACCAAGTTTGACCAGAATGAAAAAACCTAGATACTAATCTTTATCAAAAGATTAAATGGTTCGGTAGATTAGCTTGAACTCTTTGACAAGTTGTATGAGATGTGGCATGATGAGGTTTAATGTGAATAGCTGAATGATTATCAACTAACCAAGAAAAAGAAGCTGTTAAAGATGCTGTAGCTGATGTAGCAGCTGCTGTAATAAACAGTGAACCATGAGAGAAAGTACAAGAGATGTATAATTCTCTAAGCGATGAACAGAAACAAGAATTATGAGATTGGTTTACTATGTTAGATTGACTTTCAGATATTCCATTATCAATATGATGATGAGCTGTTGCTAAACAGGCTATTAAGCAATGAGCTAAATGATTAGAGACACAGGTTGTTAAGCAATGAGTTAAGCAATTAGATAATGTTATTGATACAGCAGAAACTGCTGCTAAAAATTACAAAGTAAATAAAGCTGTTAAGAACCTAGAGAAGAATACGGCAGAAGCTGAAGCAACAGCAGGTAGAATTGTACAATGAGATATTAAAGCACAGAAAGAAGCTGTAAATGCACTTAAAAGTGTTGATACTAAAGGTGTAAAAACATATAAAGATTTATGAAATAAGATTGATAAGAAAGCTACAGAAATAGCTAAGAAAGTAGATAAAGAACTTAGTAAGTATAATGATAAATATTCTGGTACTACTTCTAGAGTAGAAGAAATTGCTGATTGAGTAAAAGAGACAATAGAATACACTCCAGCACAGGATGTTATTGATGATTTAACTAAGTTATATACTAAGCTATGAGATAAGAAATGATTAGCTGAAATGTGATATTGGGAATGAAAGTTAAACGCTGAATGATTAACTCTAAAAGAACTTAATGATTTAGCAAAGAAGCATTGAGTTGAATTTAGAAGAAAAGCATTTAATGAAGACTGAAGCTGGAAGTATTCAGATATTTGAGATAAGTATGAGACTAACAGACAATCTATGAAAGAATATATTAGAGAATTATTACCAGATGATACAACTAAGAACCTAGATATAGCTTATCATGAGTTAATGGATACTAACTATTATGTAAATAAGATGTCTGAAAAAGTTAATGCTTTAACTCAAAAGATTAAGAAAAGAAATATTATTGAGAAGTTATGAGCAAAGGCTGGAGATATTGTTAATATGCTTAGTTGATGATGAATAAAAGCATTTGTTACTAAATTTATTCCATCTAATGTATGAAATAAAATTAATAATTCTCTTGATATGGAAGCTGAGTTACCTAAATTATTAAGCAAGTTAGATGACTTGAATAGAAAGATAGATTTAGCACAAACTCCACAGGAAGTAGAAGAAGTTGCTAAGATAGTTGAGGACACTTTCAAGTAGAACCGAAAAGTTCTAAAACTATGTATAAGAATATAACTCCTTTAAAAGTTAGTTCTAATGTACAAGGTAATACAAATAAGGAAATACTTGATAATATAGTTAGTAGATTAGGTAACGTTAATGAAGAAACTACATATAAAGAGCTTACAGATATAAATAAATATATCGATGCAAATAAATTTGAGTTATCTAAAGAAGAATATAACACAATGAAAGACTATTATAAGTCTTCTAAACAAGTATGGAAAGATATTAATAATGAAAAGAAATATCAACTTGAATTAGAGAAACAAGCTAGATTAGGAACTAAACAAATAGATTATTGGAGAAAACAGGTTGCTAAGATAGAAAAGATGGAACAGAATATATTAAAAGCAAAAGATAAAGTTAAAGCTAGGAAAGAATGGGAAAGAGCTAGAGAAAGAGCTATAGAACAGATTTGAGAAGAATTTGGTGTAGATGCTGAAACGGCTTACGATATGTATCAATCATTTATTTAATAAATAGAATACAATGGCATATAAAGATGTGATAAATGATATAGCAACAGATTTCTACTGAGATAGATTAGTTGAAATGATAAATGATAATAAAGAGCTTAAAGAACAATTCTCAAAGATGCCTAGACCATTACAAGAGAAGTTAATAGACAGTATGATTAATAAGATGAAAGAAGACACTTTTGAACAAATCTTTTGAGAATGAAGTGAGTTCTATAAATGAATACAACCTATCTTAGATAAAGAACAGCTTGAAAATATCTAAAATATAACTAAAGAGATAGCATTTATTTGCTATCTTTTTATTATGGAAGAAAAGATAAATAAGAAACTAAGCACAATAATGTGGATTATTATTATCTGATTTATTGTTATTATCGCTATTCAAATATATACAGAAATTAGACTAGAAAGAATTTGGAATCATTTGGTTTGAGTAATTATTAATCAATGAATATCTAATGCTAATTGATTTGATGAGGTATTAGATTATTTAAAATACTGAATTTAAAAAACACAGGAATTTATCCTGTGCTTTTTATTATATGACAAAGACTACATCAAATTAAACTTATCTCTTAAGTATTTTGCAAGTTCAGCATATTTCTCCTGTTCTTCTTCTCCTGCATACTTCCAAGCATAACTTAAGAAGTCTACTACACTTTGATATACTTTCTTATCTTGTTCTTTCATTAGCTTTCTTGCTTCTGGATACTGGTCTCTTAACGCTGCAGCATAACTAGCTGATAACTCTTGATATGCTTCTGGTAAATCTCATCGTGTAGATGTTAATACAGCAATTACAGCGTTTACAGCTTTCATTAAAGCTATTCTTTGCTTTTCTTCTTCTATACTTGACAACATACAGCTAATAGGGAGTATTAGATAACAATTACCGTACATTCAGTTGTTTATGTAAGTCTTAATATCTTTAATATAGAAGTTTTCTCATATAGCTCAATGATAGTTATCTTGACTACCATATTTACTATCTTGTTTTTCAGCTCATCATGTAGCTTGGACATACTCTACTCACTTTAGATTCAATCTATGTCCTGTGGTTTTAGGATACTTATCTCTATAAACATATCAGTCTACTTGGTCTTTTCAGAATTGTGCATATTTAGTATATCAAACTAAATGTCACTTATCCAAAGCCTCTAATACATCTGGATTACTCCAATATAATTGAACCCAGAATACCTGTTCTTTATTATATCTTTCATATCATATTTCATTCCACCATTTAACTACACAATTACACGCTTTAGGAGTAGACCATCAAGAACCTATAACGTATCATAGTTTAGTACAATACTCTACTACTTCTACGTATAGATTATTAGTTTCTTCAGTAGTTAAGTCTAATCCAAATAATCTGATGATTTGATTTACAGCTCATACCATAGTACAAGCTGATTTAGTTTTAGTATTCATACCTTGATTACCTTTAGGTCGAATATCGTGTTTAATAGTAGGGATTATATATTGAGTATCTTCTCAGAAAGCATACTCATCATCAATATCCCACGCTGGATTTTTTAAGTCTATCATATTGTATTAAGTATATTGATAAATTTGTTTCTTTCTTCTTCTAAATACGCTAACCTATTATTCCATTGTTCAAGTTCTTCTACAAGCGACTTAAGGCTAGGTTGTTTCGTTAGGTTTTTCTCAATTTCATCAATTCTATCATTTACCTTTACAATTTCTCTAGTTAAGTCTTCTAACCTTGCTCTGATTTCTTTTTCTTCTTTTGTTTCGTAGAATTTCATTTTAATACTTCAGGGATATAAAACATTGAATCATCTGTAAGCTCTAATATTGTATAGAGTTCATTTCTTACTCATGCACTTAATACAGGCTTTACTAGATTAAATACCTCTATTAGTTGTTCTCTTGGGCTTTGTTTATCTCAAAAGAACTGATTTAATGCTACGTGCTTTCTCCTTGAAATCTTAACCTTGTTTTCTTCAGCATTAGTATTGTATTTCATACGGTATCTCTTGCCTATCAAATGGTGTATATCTTGCTCTGTTTTCTCTATATATCTCTGCAGGCGATAACACTTGCCATTAAGAGTAAGATACTTATCATGATAATTAAAATCTTTATCCATCTCATCGTACCTAGTTAAGAGATAAACTATTTCTCTTTTTTAGACATTTCCATCTTAATCCACTGGATATCTACCAATATCTCAGCTAGCTTAGTCTCTATCTTAGAGATATCTATTTCTTCAGTTTTCTTTTCTAGGTTCTTTATTCTTCAGTTAAGATTACTCCATGTAGCACCTAATCAGAAAATAAAGATAATAAGACTAACTATAGTCTCTGGGTTACTTATGTATTTCATTACTTCATCCATCAGTTTCTTCATTATCAATTAAAGGGTCTTTTTTAGATTCTCCAACTTTTTGTCAAAAATAAAAACTAACAATAGCAGTTACTACAGTCTCCCATAGTTTGTTAGTCATTTCTTGTCCTATCCAATATTGATAACCTGTAAAAACGCATAAGCATATCATAACAATTAAGAATACTAGCTTAGTAACTGATACTCTTTCTCGGATGTTTTTCATATTGTCTAGTTAGTTGTAAAATCACTGGTAGTATAATTCAGATTAGTGTCAAACTAAAAAATTTTATGATAACACTACTTTATTGTATAATGCAGGTATCATTTACATTTAAGGCATTATATGGAAGTAAAAGAAGTCTATCTTGATTTACAGAGAGTAGAGAAAAAATGAAAATCTACATTCTTAATAGAAGATGAAAGATTTGATAAACCAATTACTCTAAAAATCTGATATGAGGACAACGATTACAAGAAATATGATGCTAAAGTTGATGAGCTTAAGAAAGAATTTGACAAATACATTCTAAGAGAAAGGTTTGATTCATATAAAGATGAGTTCTTAACAGAAATTAAGTCTCAGTCTCATAATATAAACAAACTATCAAAAGACTTAGAATATGAGTCAAAATTAAACAAGAAACAATGTGAATGAATAAAACAGGCTAAGGCTGATATTAAAAAACAAAATACAGCGTTAGAGAAATTAAACTGAGCAATTGTTCAACTAGAGGAAAGAATAACCAAAATTGAACAAAAGCTAACGAAACAAACTAGGATATTCAAGGATAAAATCTTCATATCTTGAAACGAAGAAGTTATGTTAGGTTTGTATGATATACCAGACTGAGATTATCTCTGTATTACAAGTATAGAGATATGAGAGCATAACGAATACTGTGAGAATAAAGATGGTATTATGATAGATAAGATACACGTAGAAGACTGATTTACACCTAGATATCAATTATATTGAGGTACTGAATTAGATACTCCTACAGCCACAGTATATTACACTTTACTATTAATGCCTATGTAATGTATGTTTATGTAAGTGATAGATGAAACATAATACTGAAGACAAATAAAAGACAAACAAAGTTACGAGGTAAATATAGAGAGTTTAATGTGAATTACTGAGAGAATGAAAATTTAATCTTTGAGTGATGACAAGTTATTAAATATGAGAACTCTAAGCAATACATAGAAGATAGTAATAGATATCATCTGAGTAAGGAACTAGAGGAAGAAAAAAGGAAGAACAAAGACTTAGTAAAGATAGCAAATGCTAAGGTCACAAAAGAGTTAGAACTAGAAGAAAGGAATCTAGAGGCTAACGAATATCAAAGAAAGGTTTATATGTTAAGAAATATGAGATGATTGCAACAATAGTTATGACATGAGAATGGCAAGAACTCCCAATAGATATAGGTGCAGAGATGTCAAAGTTATCAGACAGGATTACACCTAATGATAAGATAACTGATAGTTTCTGAGCCTTATACGACTCACTATGTCTAACAGCTAGTGAAGACAATGTAGGTACAATTCTTGTATCAGATTACACTGATGAGAACCAAGCTAATGATTGAACACAAGCTGATTGGGTAGAACTTTGACCTAAGGGTAGAATTGAACTACCTTGGAATAGAAAACTACAAGCTCTAAACAGACCAATGGTAATGTGAACAGCATGAGATATTTTAAAAGTTGTCGCAAGATAATGGATGAACTAAAAGAGAAAAAGCTGAATATTCTGAAAGGTAAGATAAAGGAGATAAACGAAAAAGAATCAAAAGAACAAGAATTAATACCTGTAAGGAAGACTAAATCTAAGAAAGCAATAATTCCTCAAACAGACCACGAAGAACAGATAGCTTTAAGAAGAAAGAAAGGACTCTTAGTACAACTAATGTACTACATCAATAAAAGAGATTTTAGACTTAACAATCAAAAATAATGGCTAATGCAAAATTTGTAGAATGAGAGAAAAGATATACTGGTGGTACAGCTATAGAAGTAACACCTAACAAAGTAATCAACCTCTTATTAAGAGCAGAGAATAATCTACTCCACGTAAATGATGATAACGAACTTTATTGTGACTTACAGATAGCTAACTGAGCTAAAGTAACAGATGACTTTGAAGTATGAGTAACTACAGGAACAGTACAAGCTAGTGATGGTCGACCACAGAACTGATTACTACTCCACTATGAAGCAACAAGCTGAGCTTATGCACAATGGCTATGTGGTGCTGATGGTAAAATCTACTTCGATAACTGAACAGGAACTTTCAAGAAAGTATACTACTCAGAAGATGTAGATGCACTAATCAACCAACTAAGAAGTGAAATAAGTGCAGTATGATACTCTGGAGAATATGATGACTTACTCAACAGACCTGCAGTAGCTCACATCTCATATTCAGAAGAACAATGAGAATGGATAGTAGAGTGAACCCTAAAAGATAATACAATGGTAATGATTACACCATTTAATTGAACAGTACCACCTACTCTATCTATCGACTGAGCTTCATACATTATCTTATGAAATGAGGGTTCAGCATTCAATGTTTATGGTTCAGAACCATTAGTATGAATCTATCAAATAGATAAGACTAACAACAACCTAAACTATATCACTACATTCCTAAGAAAACCAGATACAGCACTAAGTGCAACATCTACAAACACAGTAGAAAATAAAGTAGTAAAAGCAGCATTAGACCTTAAAGCTAATGATGCAGATATCTCAACAGTTGGTAAATCTAACGACTACAACGACTTAGATAATAAACCTACAATATGAGCATGAGTAACTACAATAAAAAGGAACGGTACAAGTTTAGGTACTATTGGTGCTAATCAAACAAATAACGGAGAAATTAATATTGCAGTACCAACAGCAACCAGTGATATAACAAACGATTCTGGTTTCATTACTAAGTCAGTAAACAACTTAGATAATTATATGCTAACTACAAATGTACAAGCTGGATTAGATAGCAAAGTAAATCTAGCAACTCAATACAATATGTGTGGTATAACTGCTAATGAGGATGGTTCGCTAAACGAAGACTTTGTAAACTGAGTGCTAAGCAACACAATGCAAGTAATCAGAAATTCATTAGATAAGTTATTCCTAAGAAAAGCTAATAAGAACGTAACAGACCAATTACAAGCTGAAAAAGCTAGTATAACATACGTAAACGAATTAGTAGGTTCTTCTCTCTGAGTACAAACAAGAGTTGTTGAATCACTACCAGCAGTATGAAGTTCACAATACATATACTTAGTACCAGATGACCCTCAGAATCCAACTAACTATGAAAAATACGTTTGGGATTCAACAGCACAGGATTATGTAGACCTATGACCTACAACTATTGATATGAGTAACTACGTAACACTAGACTCTAATCAAACTGTATGATGAACTAAAATATTTAGTATAAGTCCATTAGTTCCTAGTAAATCTACTGCTGCAACTAATACAGGTACAGCAATAGCAACAGAAGCACAAGTATATGCTAAACAAGATAAACTAACAGCTGGAAGTAATATCCAAATAAACTGAACTACCATCTCTGCTACAGATACAACATACTCATCACTACCTGCTGCAGCATGAGGTACAGATGTATCATTAGTAACAACAGGAGAAAAATCTGTATGGAATGGTAAACAAGATGCTATAGCAGACCTATCAACAATAAGAGCAGGTGCAGCTAAATGAGCGACATCTATTCAACCAAATGATAACGTAAGTTCCTTGGTAAATGATGCATGATATTTAACAGCTTCTAGCTTAGCAGGTAAAGCAACAGCAACTAATCTCTGACTTGTAAAACTCTGAAGTAATACAGTACAAACAACTGCAGCTAATGCAGTAACAAGTGAATGAAGTAGAACTTATGCAGTACAGCTTAATAGTTCAGACCAAATGGTAGTAAACGTTCCATGGCAGAATACAATCCAAGCAGTAGATGATAGACTAGATACAACTTCACTAAATCCAGTACAGAACGTAGTAGTAACAAATGCATTGAATGGTAAACAAGCTACATTAGCAACACAAACAGCATATTCATCAGTATGAAGTTCAACAGCAATTCCAGTAATAACAACAAATACTTTAGGACAAGTAACATCTATAACTACTGCATCTGTAAACTGATTACCAAGTCAAACATCTCAAAGCTGAAAGTTCCTAACAACTAATGGAACAGATGCTTCTTGGGATACAGTATCAGAATTTAATCCTAGTAATGCAGGAACAACAGGTAATGTATTAACTAAAACAGCTAATGGTTATGAATGGCAAGCTACACAAGAATCAGTAACTATATCATCACAACCTAATAACTTATTTGCTAACTGAGCTAAGCTACGAGCATGAACAGAAGCTAACTATAAAGCTCTAGCAACAAAAGACTCAAATACAGTTTACTTAACAATCTAACAATGGAATATCCAAAAGAACATTGAGAAAACTGAATATGTCCTTATGGACTTGTAGTTATTTCCTGCAGAGAGTGTCTATTTGATACTCTTTGTAGGTTAAGAAAAGAAAAAGAGAAATCTGATTTATCTG
>Ga0326512_10000381_pt1 | contig 38564 bp, 54 predicted proteins | sample 1_2617_0518_D_FD_203652 | JGI IMG/M metagenome (GOLD analysis project Ga0326512, IMG submission 203652) | Bovine rumen microbial communities from UC Davis, California, United States - 1_2617_0518 | ecosystem: Host-associated > Mammals > Digestive system > Stomach > Rumen | place: USA... | reverse complement strand
CTCGATCATTGAATCACTCTCAAAAGCATAGCACTATGAAAAGAGCATTGACAATTCTCGTCATCGCGTGCATCGCGATTGTCGGATGTAAGCAAAAGAAGAGCGCGGCGGAGAAAGCCGCAGAGGAAGCGCAGCTCCAGTATGAGCAGACAATAATTGAAAGCGCGCGAGAGCGCATCATACGCGCGAACGCGGAACTGGAAGCCGCCGGAATGATGCCGATAGACACTGCATCCACATTCGAGATGTTCCGGATGCTGCACGGCAAAGATCTGGAAGAGACGATCCGTATGACGCTTGAGACCGTAGAGAGATGAAGACGCGTCTTGCTCAGATCATAGACTACAAGACTGGCGGACGCAAGCGAGAGTTCGCTTCGCTCTGCGGCTGGACTCCGCAATACCTGACGAAGCTGCTCTGCGGAGAGAACTTTGGACTGACTCCAGTCCTTGCGATTGTCCGAGCCGTGCCGGAACTGAATGCGCGCTGGCTTCTGACCGGAGACGGCGATATGCTGGACACTCGCTTCCGGCTCCAGGACGAGACGCTGCTCTACATCCGCGAACTGCTCGAATATGAGAAGTATTTGCCGATAATGACTGCGGCGGAACTCTCCGACTTTGAAGAGTGCGTCAAAACACGCGCTTTGCCGTCTCTTTTAGCCGCAGAGCGCGGCTCGCTGGAAAAACGACTATCTGCTCATCTTGCCGAGATAGACGCGAAATTCGCTGCCGCAAACGATAAATCTGAAGAACTATGCAGACTCCGGACTCCGAAGCGATAGTGCGCCGCTTCTTCCTTGCACTGGACACACTGAAAGACATCCGCCGGATCCACGGAGTGACGAACTTCACGGAGCAGCACGGAATCAATCGGCGGAATCTCTACCAGCTCCGCAAATCGCCTGAGCGCAACATCTTCCAGTGCGCCTGGCTGCGCTATCTCGTGGAAGACTACGGAGTGAACGCGAACTGGCTTCTCACTGGAAGAGGAAACATCTTCGGCAAGTAGTTACTTCGAGAGTCCGATGTCCGGAATCTTCAGCACCGCCGCTTGCTTCTTCCGGTCAAGAATCTTCGCATATATCTCAGTCGTTTTGATTTCCGCGTGTCCGAGCAGTTTCTGCACGGTATAGATGTCCGCGTCCAGATCGAGCATCATCACGGCGAAAGTGTGCCGTCCAGAGTGGAAAGTGGGAGACTTCGGAATGCCGGCGCGCAAGCACCACGCGCGCAGCTCGTGCCGCATATACACATCATAGAGAAAGTCCGAGAAGACGAGCGTCTCCGGATCCTTGCGCTCGCCGAGTAGACGAGACGCTTCCGGAGAGATGTCAAGATACTCTTGCTCTTTGGTCTTCTTCTGCCGAAAGACGATGCGAGTGAAGCCGCCCTCTTCGCGAATCTCGCTCCAGCGCAGCTTCTTGATGTCGGAGAGCCGGAGTCCAGTCAGGCACGAGAAGAGATACGCTCGCTTGAGTGCCGGATATTTGCACTCCGTTGCGGCGAGTTTCCGCACTTCTTCGATAGTGAGATAGACACGCTCCGGATCTCCTTCTTTGATTGCCGAAATGCCGTTGATAGGATTCTTCGGAATGAGTCCTTCCTTGAACGCCGTGTTCATTGTGCAGCGCATCTTGTTGAAGTAGCCGCACTTTGCGTTCTGCGAGAGCTTGCGCCGCTCGCCTGGCTTCGCCTTCGTGTTCGTCTGACACTCCGCCTTAAACTCAAGATAGTCCTTGAATCCCTGGACGAACTCCGGAGTGACATCGCCGAGAGTTGTTGAAGTGTTCGGACAGTAGATTTTCAGATGCACGAGATATGAACGCCAGTTTCCCCAATTGCCGAGAGATTCCAGCGAATATCTGCGTTCGATGAGCATCTCCGTGTAGTCGAAGAGATTCGTGTCAGTAGCGAAGCCTTTCATAAAGCCGAAGCGTTTATTCTGCAAGTCCACGACTCTCTTGCTGCGGACGGCTTCCGCCAGCTGGAGCGTCTGCCGATTCTTTTCCTTGTCTTCGCGTGAGTGTTCCGGAATGAGATAGAGCTTCAGATATTCGTAGCTCCGCTTCCCGTCAATGTAGATGTCAAGATAGAGAGACTCCTTGCCTGAAGGAGTAAGCCGCCGCCGGAGACGGATCGGCTCTTTTGATGTAGCCATAATGTCGGACGCTTTTTGTTCGGAGTTTGTTGCGCTTGTTGCTTTTTTGGAAGCAGCGCAACAAAGATGCAACAAAAATGTCGCATATCCAAACAAAAGCAGACAAACCGAATCGTGCTTCCAGCTTGTCTGCATTTGTTTCTTGTTGTTCCGGCTTTACACTATCCCCTTTCCGTGGCAGTTCTTAGTAAAACTCGCGTATGTCGCGAAATATCAGTGCTTTGCATCTATCTTTTCAAATTTTGAGCAACAAACCAGCAACAAAATTGCTGGAATTGCTTATGACATACGCAGCTCTCCGAGCCGCCGTTTCCGGCTACAAAGATAAGCATTTTTAACAAGAAAGCCAGCCGTGCGCACGACTGACTTTCCGCGACTTTCGTCTATCGCCATTGAGCATCCGTTCCGTCACTTCTGCATCTCCGCTTGCAATCAGATCAGCAGCCGCTGTTTTCTTCAGCTCCCACAAGAGTGTCCGAGTTGATATGCAAATATAATCATTTTCGTGAGACTACGAAAATGATGCGTCAAAAATGATATGTCGCGCCGATGCTCGCTCCGACTCCGATGCCTGGCTGGAATCCTTTCGGAGTGTAGAACGCGCCGCCAGTCACGCCGATTGTCGCGCCGAATGTCCACTTCTTCGGAGCAATCTGCTTCTCTATCGTGATGATCTTCTCCTTCTGATAGATGTCTATGGAGACAAGCTCCGGATGCCAGCCTTCCACGACTGCGCGATAGTTCTCCGTCTGATATGTCTTCTGCTCGATCTGGACTGGCACGGCAAGAGTGTCCGTGTGATGCAGCGTGTCAGTGACCGGAAAGAAGAGAGTGTCCGTGCGGACGCGGTCACGCCACTGGACGAGTTTCGTTGTGTCGTGGATCGTCTGCACTATCGTGACAGTGTCGCGCTTTTCTATCGTGATATAGTTCCGCTTCGCGATCCGGTTTCCGAGTCCGAAGCCGAATATCAGGCACAGCACGCAGAGAGCCGTGATGAGCGGATAGATGTCAATCTTCTTGTCTTCCATACTGCATCAATAGTCTCCGCCGGCGGACGGCAAGTCCGTGAATCCGTCCGCTTGGCAGAGCCGCATAACACTAAAACTAATAACCAATTATCTAATGAAAATTCCCTGCTCGAATTTCTCGGACTTGAGACTCGCTATCCCAGCGAGTTGATGTAATGCACGATGCCTTCGATGTGAGTCTTGACAATCGCCTTCTTGCCCTCTTCGGAAAGCATCCACTTGCAGTCTTCGACATTGTCGTAGAAGAAGTTCTCCGTCAGCACTGCCGTGCAGAGAGTGTTCACGAGCATAGAGAAGCGCGCTTCGTAGTCGCGGTCTCCGTCCGGAGCTTTCTCCGTGCGGATCTTCATTCCTTTGAAGTTGCGCTCCGCTGCATCGTAGAGCTTCTCTGCGAGAGCATCGCTGGAAGTCTTGCCTGGAGAAGTGTAGCAGCACCAGCCGCGTCCGGACATCCACTGCCGTCCGTTTCCGGCAGCGTTGCCGTGTACGGAGATGAGCATCACATTCTTCGTTCCGAGTTCGTTGCACTTCGCGTTCACGCGATGACATCTCTCCAGGAGCGAGACATCGCGGTCTTCCGTGACGAGCAGCTCGGCATCATAGCCGAGTTCCTTCAGCACGAGATAGATTTTCGCGGCAATCTCGCGCGCCCATTTCCATTCGCGGAGATCGAGTGCCGGCTTTACTTTGTTCAGCGCGTAAGGACTGCCCTTTCCGGCAGTGTTCACGCCGTGTCCGTTGTCAATCAAGATTTTCATTTGCCTTCAGTTTTTTCAGCGTCTTCGATGTGGATGCCGGAAGTGTCTGCGTCCAGCTTCTTGCCGAGAAGAGACAAGAAGAACTCTTGCAGTCCGGTCACTTTCTTTCCGTGCAAGAAGAGCCAGTTTGTTATGATTGATATCATCTCGTTGCCGATAACCACAGCCAGCAGAATCCAGTTCAGCGGCTTGTAGTCAAATGCTACGGCAAGAGACGCAGCGAGAATAACCCAGCACGCATACTCCACAGCCTTGTTCACAGTCCGGCGGAGTGCGCGCGAGAATCTCACGACTTCGCCCCTCTTGCGAGCCGCTTCAATTCCGAATATCAGATCTGCGATGATGAGAACGAAAGCGACAATCAGGAACGGAGTCATAATAGTGAGAGTTTCGTGTAAGAACGCCAGCGCGAGAACGGAGACGCTTCCTTCGGCTACTGTTGCAGCCGCAGTGTTCGTTGTTTCGGCGATGTTCATAGTCAAATGTGATTCAGAAGTACGATAATAACGCCGCCGGCGATGCCTATCAAGTCGCAGATGACATCGTGCCATTCTGCCGTATGCTTGTCCGGATGCAGATAGTCGTATATCTCTTTCGCGATGCAAGAGATGAGCGAGATGAGAGCCGGAATCCATACTGGACGGATCCAGCCGAAAGCGCAGACAATAAGTGCCGCAATGGAGATATGCAGCAAGCCGTCAGTGCGGATCCATTTCCACACGGACTTGAGGAAAGCGAGAATCTTCTGCCACATACGCTATTCTCCTTCTCCCTCAGGACGGACGGCGGCATCTTCGGCGGCGCGCTCTTCCTCAAGAGCAGCACGCAGCTCTGCGAGCCTTCCTTCGTTATCGTTATACTCCGCTCGTGCGGCTTCATATCCGGCGAAGTCTTCCGGATATTCTTCCGCAAAGGACTTTCCGAGCTTGCTGCACTTCAGTGCGTGAGCATCGGACTTGGACATTTCCGCGAGAAGCTCGTTCTGACGCTTCTCAAGCGCATTGATTGAAAGCTGTGTTTGCATAGTAGATATGATTTAGTTGATAGATGTCTTTGCGATGCTGGCGGCGAGCGCGGAACGCGGCTTGCTTGTCGCGGCGATACTTGCTTATGATGACCGCCTTCTGAAGATTCGGCTCAAAGTAGAGATAGCCGCGCCAGCGAGAGAGAATGTCTTCAGAGATGCGCTTCCGGATGTTGTAAGTCGCGAAGTGGCGCATCAGACCGAAGTAAGAGTTTATGATAGTGACGAACTTCTCCACATTGCGAGCGCGGCGGCGATGAGTCTCCGCGTACTGTGTGTTGTAGTAGTGGACTTTGTTCATCAGTTTCGCAACAGTGCGATTGTTGATGTAGAGACGATTGAACTTGACTACGCCGCCGAGAAACTTCACGCCTTTGTCGAACGACTGGAGCGAGAACTTCTTCTTGTGCAGTTGGAGTCCGCGCTGCTCCTGGAACTCCTTCCGGATCCACGGCATCAGATTCAGGATGTCGGACTTGTTGTCCGCCACGAGAGTCGTGTCATCCACATAGTTCACGACATCTGCGGACGAGTGCTGGAGAATCCAAGCAATGACTGGAGCGTTGTAGAAGTTCGCGTCAGTCTGACTCCATAGATTGCCGATAGCCAGTCCTAAAAACCAGTCAAGATTGTAGCTGCTCTTCTGCGCCGGAAGCGGATTCCACGCATAGATAGGAGACTTCCGCATCGCGTGTTCCGTAGGGACTATGAAAGTGATGATACGGATGACATAGAGAAGCCAGTCCTTGTCCGGCTCGTGATATTCGCGCTGGACGAGATCCACAAGATCGTCATAGAGCCGCCGCTTGTCTATGCTCATAAAGAACGAAGACAAGTCGAACTTGCCTATCCAGCACTCGCTGCGATAGCCGCGAGATTTCCGGAAGATTGCATCGCGCAGATGCACGAGAGCGGCGAGATTCCTCTTGCCGATGCGACAAGAGTACATATTCTCCGGAATTGTCTTGCAGCGGTCAAAGAGCGGCCCTATGCGCATCACTACCCAATGCTGCATTATTCTATCGGAGAAGTCCGCCGCGATGACTTCTCTCAGGCACGGACGAGTGATGATGAACGCGATAGACGGCTTCGGCACATACTCGCAGTTGTAGACATCACGCGCCAGCTCCAGCAGATTCTCGCTCTCGTTCACGCGAAACTTCAGAGCGTTCATCGTGCCGGCTTTGTTCTTCAGACACACAAGATATGCGACATACACTGAAGCCGCGAACTCAGAGAAACTGATGTTTGCCACTCCACGCTGTTTGTTTTGAGAATCGGAGACCGGACGCACAGTGTTTGTGTTGTACTTGTTGTTGTTGTTCAGTTTGCCGTTGTTGCCGTTGAAGATGAACGCGTTGTTGCTGTTGTACTCGCCAATTTTCGCTGCTTTCGATATAGCTCTGAATGAGAGCGCAGCGACCTTTTCAAAAACAAATCTATTCTTGGCTCTCTGCCGGAGAGTCATCCTCTTCAGGAGCGTCTCCGGCACTCGCACCACAAAGTTGGAGATAGTATTTCCGCCAGCGTCTTGCGTCTGAGCGCAAGTCTTCAAGTGCAATGTCGCATTTTGCCTTTGTGTCTACGGACATCTGATTCAGAGCGACTGCTTTCCGAGTCCGGTATTCTATCTTGTCCAGCTCGCCAAGCGCATAGTAGATGATGCGCGCAGCCTTGCCTTTGTTCGTCTCTCTATTCGCGTCCAGCACGGCGCAGATGAACTTGTCAATGCCGTCCGAGAGTTTGTCCGCCAGCGTGAAACGATAGCGTCTATCGAACTTCGTGACTTTCTGCTCCAGGTAGATCGAGAAGAGATACGCCTTGTGATAGATTTCCAGCTTTTCGAGATTCTTTGCCATACTGAATCAATGTTCGCTTGAAAGAATCCGCGCGGCAGCACTACGGCAATGCCGCGCGGAATAAAGAATGTTCGGAATAGTCTACAAAGCGGAGACCGGACGCACAGTGCCTGCGCCGTACTTGTCGTGGATGCGCAGTGTGCCGATGTAGCCGTTGAAGAGGAACGCGCTGCTGCTGTTGTACTCGCCACAAGTCCACGGATAATATCCGTTTCCGTAGATAGTATCTCCGCTCATCTTCACGAGCGTGTCGTTGATCGGATCCGGATCCGTATCGCTGCCGTTGTAGCGGCGGTCACGCATCAGAATCAGCATCTCCGTCACGGACGGAAGCCACCAGTGTCCGCTCTCCAGTCCAGTCGTGTGTCCGGCTACGGTCACGCCGTAGTTCTTCACCACGGAAGCAGCCGGATAGCGCGGCTCGTCTATGCCACGGACATCAGTGCCGAACTGAGCGGCGAGCCAGGCTGTTGTCTCCTTGCCGTCACGCAGCTGCGCTCCGAACTTGGACGGAAGCTGGCACATCTGCTCCTTCTCCATATACTCTTCGTATGTGGAGTATGCGGCGCGCAGATCCGCGCAGTATGCGCTGGACTCGAACGATGCGCGATTGACAATCGTGCTGTCTCCGAGAGGAATGTTTCCGGTGGGAGTCGTTCCGTTCGTGCCGTAGTAGTCAATGAACTTCTTCAGATTGCCGCCGCCGAAGGAAGTGTCCACATAGTTGTTTCTGCGGACATCCTCAGTTCCGGCGAGATAGGCATAACTACACTGGTAGTTCACAGTGTCTTCGACATAGGAGACATTCGCGCCGCCGCCAGTTCCGGAGACGGAAGTGACAGTGTCCACGAGATAATAGTTATGTCCGAGAATAATGTTCGCGCCGTCTACGGCAGCTACCCACGCTTTGTCATCAGCGTCAGTCAGAGTCTGGAACTGAGCCGAGATAGAAGCGGCGATAGCGGCGAGCGTGCTGTCATTTCCCCAAGACACATCCACTTCTTCGGAGAGTGCGCCGTTGTTGTGAACGATGATTGCCAGCGTGCCGGCAGTTGTCGGATCAATGCCGCGCAGACATACTTCAAAAGTATGCGCCCAGCGATGTGAGCCTTGATTCGAGAGAGAGACGATGAGCAGCCGCTTGCCCTGACGAGCATACACGACTGCAAGCGGAACGAGTTCCGCGCCGAGCTGATTCTTCACGAGAGTCTTCGCCACGACAAAGCGGATGCGTCCTTCGCTCTTGTCATACACTACCAGATCGCCGATCTGAGCAGCATCTTTCTCCACGACAGCATTCACGCCGTCATACTTGACGGCACTGTCTTCCGTGATATAGGACACGGCAGACTTGGCTGCGGAACGGTTAGTGTCCGCAGTGTATGCAGCTTTCGTTGCGTACTTGTTTACTTGTTTTGCCATTGTGATAGTGCGTTAAGAGTTTACTGATTGTTCCAGTTCGAGACATTGGCATTGCCGAGCGACTTGTAAATCTTGTTGTTCGCGATGTCAATGTAGATGCGTCCAGCCTTGAACGGCTTCTGACTCGGCGCGCCGGATCCGGAATCCACGATGTTGTTCTCGCCGTAGCAGACAAGATCTTCCACTGCGAGCTTCGGAAGCACGGCTTCTCCGGAAACGACTTTGATGATGAATGCCTGGAGATTCGCCACGCGCGCTTCGAGAGCAGTGATTGCTTCGATAAGCACCTGGACATCATCTCCGTCTTTCGTCATAGCGTTCGCGAGAGTGCCGGCAGCGGCGGCGGCAGCAGCTTCAGCGTCATTCTTCGCTCCGACAGCATCGTTCTTCGCGCTCACGGCATCATTCTTCGCATCGACTGCGTCATTCTTGTAGCCGAGAGCGAGATCGCGTGCGTCTTCCGCCGCCTGAGCAGCGGCAGTCGCAGTTGCAATGTCTGCCACGAGATCGTCAAACTTCGCGTTGATCTGCGCCGGAGTTGCGTACTTCACGACTCCGGTATCGGAGTCCCAAATCAGCACTTTGTCATTCGACTTGACTTCGTCTATGCGCTCGAAGTCAGCAGCAAATTTTTTTCCAGCCATAGTGATAAAGTAGTTTTATTGTTGATATTGATTTCAGTCTCCGATAGGGATGAAGCGGCGGCGATGCGTCCGTGCCGTTCCCTTGCGGCAGCGGCATTGCTCCACGATGCTCCAAAAGCGCATCGCTTCAGTCAGATACATCTCGCCGATTCTGCGAGCGTCCGCACTCACGGCAGCGACAGTCCTGGAGTCAGCCTGAGAAGACTCGTCTCCGAGCTTGTTCACGACTCCAAACGGAGTGACAGCCACTGGATGATTCCGCACGAAGCGAGCATACGCGAAGTATGCTTCCGCAGCCTTCACTCCTTCAAAGCGGCACTTCACGCCGTGACAGTCTTCGTAGTAGCCGCCGTTCAGCAGCTTGTACTCGTTCAGCGGCAGCTCGTTCTCGTCCGCAGTGATGATTGCGTTGTCTCCGGTCTCGTCCAGCAGCTGCGTTCCGGCATCATCCAGTGTGATAGTGCCGATGCAGCGGACTCTCTCGTACAGCTCCGCTCCGATGACCGGAACAATGTCCAGCAGTTCGGCTTCGCGGATGTAGATGTCCACGCGGTCTTCTTTGATGTTTCCGGCGATCTGGCGGATCTTCCGGATGTCTTCGATAGTGATTATCATATCCGCATTCCTTCAAGAAGTTTGTCAATTTCGTCTTCTTCGATGCCGTAGACCGTAGAGAGGATGACGGACTTTGCGCGCTCGTTCATAGACGCATTTCCAAGAATCTCCAGCACCTTCTCCACATTCGCTCCGAGCCGCTCCGCGAGAGTGGCGTTCACGCGATAGAACTTTGGCACGATGTCGTAGTTCTTCTCTATGTTGATAGTGGGATCGTTCCACAAGTCGAAGATGCTCTTGAAGACGCGAGAGACTATCTGACGCTCGCTCTCAGTGATCGAGTTGTAGTAGTCGTATGCGTTGCGCATCAGATCTGCGCCGAAGTTCGCTCCGACATCTTCTGCACGGAGAATCGGCGGCTGCGAGAATGCGCGTCCGATTATCTGCGGAGTCTTCTTCTCGGCTTGCTCGAAGTCCTTGTCGAAGTTCTTGCCTACGAACGGCACGAACTCCGGTTTCTGCTCTCCGTTCTTGATGTTGATGTAGAGCAGCTTTCCGGCATTCATATCGCCCTGGAACTCGCGTATCTCTTCGCGCGTCTCCTTCTCTTGCTCGTCCGAATTGGAAGTGTTGTCATAGTCCACTATCATTCCAGCCGGCAAGAAGTTGTGCTTGACATTGCGCTGCGTGATGTTGGACAGTCCTTCCTCGTTGGACATATCCGTGACTGCGGCTTCAAAGACCGGAGTCGGATAGACTTTGTAGCCTTTGTTCGAGAAGTAGAGAATCTGCCCTTTGTAGCCGTTCCAGCCGCCAGCTTCTTCCACTTCCGAGTCAATGACTTCCGGATCCGGATTGAAGAAGTGGAAATACTCTATGTCCGACTGCTTGAACGGACGGAGCTTCGTGTATCTGCGTCCCCAATCCGGATGCGCCGCAAGACGATTGAACTGTCCGTTCTCGTCCAGCTGCTCAAAGCGCAGCCACTCGAAAGGAAAGTGCGATGCGGAGACAATCTCGTGGAGAGCGTTGTAGTTGATATGTATCGCGAATCCGCCGAAGCGAGCATAGTCTTCTCCGACAGCCTGGAGCAGAGCATCCACTGTCATTCCTTTGCTGTCGCAGACGGCATTGCAGAAGTTTGCGTCAGCGAAGCCGCGTCCCACGATGAACTTCGTGTAGACGGACACGCACGCATTTCCGGTCACGGACGCTTCGACAATCTCGGCGATGCGCTGCGGAAAGTCGTTGAACTCTCCGTATGCCTGGATCTTCAAGCCGCGATTGTTGTAAGTGTCTACGCGCTTCTCCGATTGTAGTCTTGATACTTTCATTGTCTTTCCGTTTTGCTATTAAAAAATCCGGCTGCTCAGAATCTCTTTCCAAGCAGCCGAACTCGTTCAGGGATTAGCCACGGCAGCTCGTTTGATTCGCAAGTGCTGCTCCGAGCGTCCAGCTTTACGCAGAGAGCGCGGCAAGTTCTTCCTGAGCTTTGGCGAGCTTCGCTTCGGCTTTCCTCAGAGCTGCGGATGCCTTCTTGAGAGCATCTTCGTTCTGCGCCTTCGCGACTTTCTCGCTGGCTTTGTCGCGAGCGGCTTCAGCAGCCTTGACTGCGGCTTCCGCTGCGGCTTTCTTCGCTTCCGGATCCTCAGCGGCATCGGCGGCTGGAGCATCCAGCTTGGCGATATGCTTTGTGGCGAGTTCGCGCCAATTCTCCGGATATTTCGAGAAGAACTTGATGTAGTCCGGATTTGTGCCGAGATGATACAGTGCCAGATCGTCAGTCAGATTGAGCCGAGTGACGAGACGGCTGCTGTCATTCATATTGCGCACATCTCTGAGAAGCGCGCCGGCTTTGAGATCGAAAAGTCTTTCGTGTTCCATATCCTTGCTTGCTTTGCGAGTCTGAAGCAGTATGTAGGCATCTTTCCAGCAGTCTCCGCATTTCTTGTTGAGCTGCATTCTGAAGTAAGCCTGATACAGTGCTTCAGTGGCATCACGGAACTCGGAGTCGGAGTGGACAAGAGAGTTCACTTCGCTCTCCGAGCGTCCGCCATACCGTGATTTGTAATCCTCAAGACTCATCATAGCTCCTGAATCCGATTAAGGAGTCGGAGTGTAGATGAGTGCTTCGAGAGCGGTCTCAGTTGCAGACAGCGAAGTGCTGTAATAGCTGAGAGGAAGCTGGCTCTCGCGAGCGTTGTCATCGCTGGAGAGGTTGAAAGTGTAGAGTACGCCGTCAGCGTCAGTGGACGCAGCCTGGAGATCAGACATCACGAGACCGTTCTCCCAGCCGTAAACTTCGTACTTCGTTTCGTCATTCTGCGAATCGCTGTTCTTGACGATTGCGATGACCTTGCCGTTTGCGAGCTTATTCAGCTCATCCTTCGCTTTCTGAGTCTTCGTGAACACACGCACGACTGCGCCGTGAACGAACGAATTGATGTAAGTGCCTTTGTTGAGAGCAACAGTGGCTTCAAATGCGTTCTTGTGCGAAGTGTAGCGATAGCCGTATGTAGAAGACTTCAGAACGAGCGAAGAGAGAACGCCGTCATTCACAGTGCTGGCGGAGCGGTCTACATCATCGTAGTTGATGAGAACGATGTCAGCTTCAATCGCGGCGAGCGAGTTTGCGCACGCGGCGAGAACGAGGTTGTTGGAGATATTTCCGCAGTTCATATTGCTTCAATGTTTATTCGTTTTTGAAAAGGAGCGCAGAAGCAGAAGTCTTCCGCGACTGCGCTCCGGTTGCCTGAGATACGCGCGGCGATTAGTAGCCGTAGACGAGACGCTTGTCGTTCAGGAGCTTCGCATCAAGTTTATCCTTGATGAGAATGTAGTTCTTGCGGCTGGTCTTGTCGTACCAAATGTCGAACTCGCCGTATGCTTCTTCGGAAGGAGTTCCCACGCCGAGATTTGCTTTCTCGATCAGGACTGCGCGATGCGGCTTGTAGTAGGTTGCGCCGAGATCGTTGTAAGCCTGGATGTTCTTATCCCAGAACGGCATAGGAATGACCGGAACTCCGAGGAAAGTCAGAGACGGAATGCCCTCTACGAGATTCTTGTAAGTGCTTTCGATGCCCTTGCCGATGAGATACTGCTGATATGCGTCAGCAATGGTCTGAGTGACGATGAACATCATCTTGCCAGCACCACGCATCTCCACTGGAGCGGCATAGTACATATCGCTCAGGAGCTGGAATGCGGCTGCATCGGTCATACCGGAGAGCTGCGCAGCCTTAGTGACGGCAGCGTTTGCGGAGATAGCAACAGTGGGCGCGCCGCCGGAGACGGCAGTCTCAAGCTGCTTGAAGAGACCGTCAATGATGTTGAAGTAGTTCACGGAAACGCCGTTCGTGATGATGCCGGATGCGCTGACATTGGCTGCGTTGGTATCGTTGAACCAGATCAGACGATACATAAAGTCCTTCACTGCATCAGCGAGAACTTTCACTACGATTGCCATATAGTCAGTGTCGGTCAGATCATCCACGCGAGTGCCTTTGTTAAGAGCATAGACGGCGGCAGTGGACTTCAGATCTTCGGCACATTCGCTCACGAACACTTCCCACTCCTTCGGAGTCCAAGTGACTTTGCGAGTGCTGATTGCCCAGCTCTGAGCTGTGGGATTGCACCCCTGACCAGCCTGACCTACGAGTCCAGCACCGGAAATGAATCCGATCTCCTTGTCGTAGACGATGCCGGAGAACATCTGATGAATGAAGTTGATGTCAGGAGCGTGGAGAAGCTCGTCAAAGACAAGCTCATTGATGTCTCGAATCTGCTCGGCAGTAAACGAGAACGCGCTGAAAGAAACAATACTTGCCATAGTAGTAGTTGATTTTGATTTGAGTTACTTAGTCGGATGAAGAGCTTCCTTCACAGCGTTCTTGCGCTCTTCGCGCGTGAGCTGCTTGTTGCCCTTGTTGGACTGCGTGCTGGACACGCGGTTTCCAGGGACATAGTTGCTCTTGATGTTCTTCTGCATCTCACGGATGAGATTCTGAGCTTCGGCGAGAGTCTCGCGGAGCTGTGCGTTCTCCTGGCGGAGATTCGCCACTTCTTCGGACTCCTCTTCCGCATCGCGGATCTCAGTGATAACGCCTTCGGCAATCACGACAGTGCGTCCGTCAGGAAGAGTGAACTCGCCGTCCGGAGACGCGCTCATTCCCACTTCCAGCTCGTCACTCTCGCTTTCGGTAGTAAACAGCACAGTGCCGTCTTCGGAAGTGAACTCGTGATTCTGAGCTTCTCCGCCTTCGCCTTCGCCTTCCTCGCCGGCGGCTTCCTGGATGTCAGTGATGACTCCGTCTGCGATAGTCACAGTTCTGCCGTCTGCGATGACGAATGTTCCGTCCGGAGTTGCAGCCATTCCGACTTCAAGCTCATCGGACTCGCTTTCCGTAGTGAACAACACTTTGCCTTCAGCATCCACGAACTCATAGTTCGCGTGCGAGCCGCCGAGCAGTGCGCCGATCTTGTTCAGAAGCGCATTGGCGGACTCCTTGATTTGCTTGATGTTCATAGCGATAGTTTTTGAATGTTTGTAGTTTGTGTTGTAAGAATTGATCTTGGAAATGAATCCCCACGAGAGCAGCTCCTGAGCAGTGCGCTGTTTCTGCTCGTTCATTATCTCCTGGAGTTCGTCAAAGCTCTTGTCCGTCCGGTCTGCGTAGATGTTCAGAATCTTGTTCTGAAGCATACGAGTCTCTTCGGCGGCTGCTTCCAGATCGTCAGCAGTTCCGCCGTATGCGCAGCCGAAAACTTTGTGGATGAGAGCGAGACAGTTCGGATTCGCAGAGCGATTCTCCTTCGGCGCGGCGAGAAGCAGCGTCACTGCCATAGAGTGACACGCGCCTTCTATATTCATATAGATGTTCTTGCCGGATGTGCGGAGAAAGTCGTAGATCGCGAGACCTTCTTCCACTTCGCCGCCTGGACAGTGGATGTTGAACTTCCAGTCCTTCTCGTCCGGATGCTGCTCAAAGAGCCGCTGAAGTGCTTCCAGCGAGAAAACATCGTCATTTTCATCCCAGCAATACCACCAGCGATTGTCTTCGTTGGCGATGACATTGTGGAGCTTGATAGTAATCATATAAAAATCGCGATTTTGCTTATACTATAAGCGTTTCAGTGCAAAATTAACGGATTAAAACTGAATTTTGTTGGTAAATCTTCTTCCCACACTCCGGAATCACACTTCCTTCTGCATTTTTTGGATGACTTTCCGGACATTTTCCTCGCAAGTGAAGCACTCTCGCGACACTTCCGCGTATGACTCCATTTTTGACACTCCGCGAGCCTGGAGTTGAAGGAATTTTTCGTAGATAGAGACGTAGCGTTCCGCCGAAGCGTTCAAGATGCCGGCATCAGTCATCATCTTTCGCTGCTCCAGCGGAATGCTTGTTGCGAGTTCGTAGACGGTCATCGTTCCGAGTGTTAGAGTTTAGCCGTGTCTTCTATTCTGACATACTCTCCGTGTGCGGATTCGTACTGATCGACTGCGATTCGCGGCGGATTGAGCCGGAGAGACTCGCTCACTTGCTCGCCTATCTTCTGCGCGAGTATGTCGTAGTCAATCGGAGTGCCGTCCACTGCTGTCTCCTGGCTCCTGGATCCGAGCATCGCAGCCGCGTAGCCAGTGTCCGGAACGCTGGAGTGCTTTCCGATGTACGAGATGAGATTCAGCAGCTCCGGAAATGCCGCGCTCGCGTCTTTTGCGATGATGCGCTCGCCGCCTTCGGTATTGACAAGCACGCCGCCTTGCTCGTGAGTGCCGCCCTGGACGAGACCGCCGATGCGAGCAGTCGGAAGCGGCTGCGCCAGCACTGCTGCGAGCTGGATTGCTCCGGTTGCTGCGGCAAGAGCCGTCAGCACGCCAGTGGAAACGCCGAAGTCCATTTTCGGCACTTCCGCCCAGATCTTCATAATTGCGGCGGCAGTGTTGATTGCAATCTGCATCGCGGAGAGAGCCTTCTCGCGGATCGCTTGCTTGCGTGCAATCTCGGCTTTCTTCTTGTCCAGCTCCGCGTCAAGTTCCGCAGACTGCTTGTCGTACTGCTTCTGCGAGATGAGTCCGGCTTTCAGACGAGCGTCCAGCGACTTCTTCTTGTCCGCGTTGTCCTTCTCGTACTGCGAAGTCGTGCGCTCTTCCATAGCGGACATCAGAGAGTTCATCTGCGAGAACACTTCCGTTGCCTGAGACGCATACTCCTTCGCGGATTCGAGTTTCTGCTCGTTGTACTGGACTGTCAGTTCCGCCAGTTCTTGCTCAAGAGCCGCACGCTGCGCAGTGCCTTCGGCATAGAGAGCAATCTCGTCTTCGAGATACTTCTTCTGAAGTTGATACTGCTTCTTCTGATTCTTCCACGCGAGCTGATAGTCCTTGTCAAGAGTCGCGGCGCGCATCTGAAGCTCCAGCTGATTCAGTTTCGCTTCTTCCGCCACAGTGTTCAGTCCGGCGGCTTTGCGCTCGGCGATGATGCGCTTCTGAGTCTCGATCTCCAGTGCGATGCGCTCCGTTTCCTCTGCGGAGAACTGGCGTTCATCATACTTGTAGAGATCGTCCACGATGCGCTTGATGTTGTCGGAGATTTGCTTCTCGTTGTCCAGCCGAATCTTGCGCTCGGCATCCGCTTCACGCTGCGCCAGTTCTTCGAGATAGAACGCGCGCTCTTCATCGGAGAGATTCAGATCCTGATTGATTGCTTCGCGAGCAGCCGTGAACTGATCGTGCATCTCCGAGAGCAAGTCTTCCAAGCGTTTGCCGCCGGCGAGCTGGATTGCGTTCTCCAGGAGCGTGCGCTGATGCTCGGCGATGTCCGCCGCTTGCTGCTTGAGGAAAGTGGCTTGCTCGGAAGCCATTTCCTTCATCGCCTGGTCGTACTGCTCTTGCGTGATTTTGTGACTGCTCAGTTCAAGATCGAGTTTATCCTTCTCAAACTTCTGCTTCGCGTTGAACACGCGCTGCTCGTAGAGCATAGCCGCCTTCCAGCGAGCTTCCGCGTTCTCTTCCGCGCTCTTCGTGTAGTCATACTCATAGACGGCGGCACGCTTGAGTGCTTCTTGCCTGCGCTTGTCTATGTGTTCCAGCTGGCGCATCGCGCGCTCGTATGCCTTATCCGCAGCAGCCTGGCGGCGAGAGTAAGAGTTCGAGATGATAGAGAACTGCGCGTCATTGACGGCTTTGACGGAATCATTGTAGGCATTGAGGATGTTCAGATAGGTTTGATGCGCTTCTTGCGCCGCCTTGATTTGCTCTTTCGTCTTCTTGGCATCCTCGCCTTTCGTGCGGATGAGTTCACGCGCAAGACGGTCTTGCGCCTTCCAGTTTGCAAGAGCAGCCGCCATCTCCTTCTTCTGCTCTTCCATTTTCTTCTGCGTGGACTCTATCGTGAGACGGAGAAGCTCGTTCTCCATTTCCATTTTCTTCTTGTCAATCGCTTCTTGCGATGCGCCGTTCTGCATCATCGCCTTCAGCTCCCTCTGATAAGCGGCTTGCAGATTGATAGCGCGAGCTTTCTCGGCAGCGTCCAGCGAAGCGATAGCGTCTTCCGAGAGAGCCGTCTGCTTCTCGTACTCCTTCGCGGCGGCATTGGCGGCTTTCTGCGCATCAGTGGAGCGGACGAGCCACAGCACGAGAGCCGTCAGTCCGGCTACGAGCAGAGCGACTGCCGCCACGATGAGCATAATAGGATTCGCGAGCATCGAAGCGTTCAGCGCGTCTTGAGCCGTCTTGTGCGCCACTGTTGCCACAGTGCTTCCGGCTTCGGCGGCGGCTTCTTGCTTCAGAGCAGCAGTGGCAATCTTTATCTGCGCGTTCGTAGCGATGCGAGTGAGCAGTCCGGACTTCTGCGCAGCCTGATAGACTTTCGTAGCGATAGCCAGTGCGGACATTCCCACGCCGAGAGCCTTGATAAGCGACTGCATCTTCTGACTCTTCTCCGTGTCATCGTTGAAGGAGTTGCCGAGAATCGTCATCACGCCGATGAGTCCGGCGGTAGCCTGAGTCGCGGAGTCCAGTCCGTTCTTCGTCTCATTTTGGAGCGCATTGTTGAAGTTCGCGAGATCCTCTGAACACTTCTGCATCTCCGGAGAAGACTCGCGATGAGTGGCGATGAGTTCACGCATCTTTTCGATTGTCTCGGCAATCTGCTCTTTCGTCTTCTCTTGCTCCGTCCGGTAGTGTCCGACATCGCGCTGATAAACTCCGTAGCTCTGCTCGATCTCCTTGATGCTGGCGTTCAGCTTGTCCACATACTCGCGCTGCTCTTCCCAGCCTGGATCCGTAGTCTTCATCGCGCGGAGCTTGTCCTTCGCCACGGAAAGCTCGGCGCACATCCCTTTCAGAGTGCCTTCGTATTTCTGCTGCGCGATGATCTGATTCTGCGTGACGCGAGAAAGCTCGTTCATCTCCTTCCGGTAGGCTTTCTGCGTCTCCTTCAGACGGATCATATCCTGATTGTACTGCTGGCGAGTGATTTCGCCGTTCTTGTACTGCGCAGTCAGCTTCTGCATCTCTATCGCAATATCATCAATTGACTGCTGATACTGCGCCATTTCCTGAATCGCGTCAGAGAGATTCAGCTTGACTTCAAGCAAAGTTTGTTTAGTTTCGTCCGCCATAGTATTGCGATATTAAAAATTCTTCGTACCTTTGTGCCATAAGGAGTCCCGTGAGGGGCGTGCGCCGTCTTTGTCGGAGGCTGCTACACCTGATCTTTTCGGAGAGCAAGTGTAGCTCTTTTTTTATGCCAGTGCCGAGAAGATGATGTTGCTTTCCTCAAACTCCCATATCATTGTTCGGTCACTGTTGCGTCCACGCACCTGGACTATGTTGCTCACTCGCACCCACTTTCCACTCTCCTTGTGATAGAGCGCGACATACAAGTCGTTCTGACCGTCACAAGAACGCTCGCGGATGTGTCCGTCTCTCGTCACAAACCACTTCTGATCCGTCCGGAGCGGCGGCAGCGAGATAGACTCCTTCAGCCGGAACACGAGCGTACTGCCGTTGTAGTAGCCAGTCTTGACTTGCTGCGAGTGCGCGCCTTGATGCCCTTCGTAGAGAATGTCGTAGCCGATGATGCGCCACTGGAGTCCTTTGCGGTCATTCTTGTAGAAGCGATTGCGATGCGCGTGACTCCAGATCAAGTCGTGACGCGAGTCGTAGTATTGGAATGTCTTGCCGCGCCTGGCGTAGCCGTAGCGGAGCAGCACGACACGATAGTTGTCATCCGCGATGATGTTGTTGAGAGCCGCTCCAGTCAGGGACGGAATTGAAGCGTAGTAGTTGCCGAGTTCATCGCGCAGCACTTGCAGATTGTTGTCCGTGTTCTCGGATGTCGGCTCTTCCTGGCTGGATGTGTCAAGACTTCCGAGCTGGAGCAGTTCCACATCTGCGACATAGCCGTCTTTCGTTGTGAGCTTGTTGATTGCGTAGTAGTGTCCGAGCGCGAACGAATAGACCGGAACTGACAAGTCCAGATCTTTCAAGTCAAGCACATCCGTCTGCACACGCGCCTTCAGGACTCGCGGCTGGCGGATCGTCTGCTGATATGTGCGATACGCTCCGTAAGAGATGTTCCTGAAGTCCAGCGCGGAGAAGCGAGCATATCGTCCGGTCATCTCGAAGATGTGCGGAGTGATTTCCGAAAACATCTCCGCCGGCTCGTCTCCGTTCGGATTGACGGCATAGCAGTTGATGCGCAGCGTTTCGCTGTCTCCGATCACGGAATAATCGCTTCCGGCGAAGTCCAGCGAGAAGAGATCCTTCTCCGCTTCGAGCGTCTCGTTCTCCACGACAAGCGCGCCGTTGAAAGTCATCAGATTCGTTGTGTCTTCCGCCCACTTGCAGATATTGTTCTGCGCGTACTGTCCGAAAGTGGGAGAGATTTCTTCCGGCTTCGAGCCTTCCGTGAGCATCAGCTTGTCCGTCCAGTCCAGCGCGATGTTCCGGTTGTTGTAGAGCGCATCAATGCTGACGAACTTGATTGTCTCACTATCCGGACACACGGCGAACACTCCGGCAATCTTCATCAGATTCTTCAGCAGCTGAGACGCAGTCCAGTCCGGCAGATTCGAGTAGAGCGGATAGATGCTCGGATAGAGCAGCTCCTGATCCTGATCGTAGTCGCAGATGATGTCTATGTCAATGTCCACATCGTAGACGGAGCAAGTGTATGCGTTGCCGAGAATCATCGGCACGAGCTGGATGTAGTTGTACTTGCCAGTGTTGCCGCCGCTCTGCCAGTTCAAGTCAATGTCGTATGTCTTGTCTTCGGAGACGGAGTATTGCACGCGGCTCTTGTCCGCAGTCAAGTCATTCCAGTCCATTCGCAGCTGCTGGATGAGCGCGCCGATGTTGCCATACTCGTCAGTGGCGTAGACATTGATGCCGCGCACCATTGTCGGAATGTGGGACGGCGCAGTCCGGTATGTCTTGAACTTCGTGCCGCCCTTCAGGACGATCCGGATCTTGTTATAGTCCGTCACATCGAAGCAGTTGCCGGTGTCATCGTACTGCTCTTTGATGTCACGGTCTCCAGCTCCAGTGTCGCAGCCGAAAGTCCACTTGTTCTGATAAGACATTGCGCTCATCTCCTTGTCTCCGGAGATGAGATTGATTCCCTGAGCGGCTTTCGCCTTCTCGTCAGCCTTGCGGAAGAGAATCGGAATCGCGAGCTTGCTGAATGCGTTGCTTCCCACGAATGTCACGCCGGAAGCCGAAGACAGCCGCGTGAGAATGTCCGAGACCTTCAGCACCGGATGTGTGTGTCCGACAGTCTTATAGAGCGTGCCGTTGTAGCCGCGCTTCTGATACAGCACATTCGTAGGATAGTGCGCATCGTTCACGATTGCCGTGTCGTTCCAGTTTACATAGTCCACATCCGTCTGCAAGTCGCGCAGCTTGATGTCCAGCAGCTTCTTGAACGCATTGACATTCCCCCAAGTGAACGAGAACTTGATGACAGTGGGAGTGATGCTCAGGAGCGTGCCGAATCCGGAGAAGATCTGGACTCCGTCACGGAAGTAGAGCGCAGTGTGCTTGCGATACGCGAACTTGCTCGTGCCGGCGGAGAGCTGCGCCAGCTGAATCGCCTGGAGATTGTTCTCCGTAGTGGGAAAGTCCACGCTGTTCGTGCGGTTGCTGACGATTGAGTCTATATCCGTGAAGAACGGAGACTGATACACAAGCGAAGCGGACTTGCCGCTCGCCTGATCCATTAGAATGCCGTTGATATAGAATTGCTCCTTCATAGCGCATCAGTATTGGACATTGATGTTCGGAAGCGAGAATGTCACTTCCACAGTGTGCGTCTCGTTCTTCGTGTTGTAGGATCCGTCAAACTTGGAGACGCTCAGTTCAATCCACTTGCCGAGCTTCTCGTCCCAGTGTTCAATCTTGCGAGCGAATGCGATCCAGCGAAGAGCCTGGAAGTCCGTCTCGTTCAGCAGCTCCGCTCCGACAGTGATGTCGTTCGCCGTAGTGAGAGAATAGGCTTTGGAGTTCGTCTTGGCGTTCAGCGGACTCTCCACGAACTTCTCGTATGTACTGACGGACTTGACGGACGGAGAGTGCTTCTGCTGGCGTGCGAACATAAAGTAGTCCACGCCGCCGAGCTGATTGATCCAGCGGACATAGAACGGCTTGCGCGGATTGCAATGCACATAGACCGGAATGTCGCACTTCGGCAGAATGTAGATGATGTTGCCGTTCTCGTCTTCGATGTTCTCGTCATCGTTCTCCGTCCACAGTTCGACTGCCGCATTGTCAATGCGCACGCGAGAGACGGAGAGTGGAGTCAGTTCTCCGAGTTCATACTGAGTCTCGCCAGTGCTGGAGACGAGAATCGCGTAGTCCAGCGGATAGCCTTCGTAGTAGTCAATGCGAGAGAACTTCGTCAGGACTTGCTCATCGTAGTCCGCCATATTGGAGTCTTCTCCTATCTGAGCGACTGCGTTCACGGCGAGAAAAGTGTATGTCGTTCCGGCAATCGTCAGCTTGTAGCGGATCGAGAGAGCCTTGTCCGTCATTATGTTGTCCGCTCCGAACTCCGCCAGCTCCTTGTTAAACCAGCTCTTGACTACGGCTGCGACATCATACTTCGTCACGCCGTAGCAGCTGTCCGCCACGAGACGCACATACGAGCCGTCAGTCTTGTAGACATTGATGCCGTAGGAGTCCACTTCCGTGTTCTTGTAGAGAACATCTCCGGAGACGCTGCACATAAAATTCGCGTCCTGATATGCGAAGCCGCCACGGACGAAGATCTGAGAGTTGTCGCTGATGTAGTTCTTGAACTTGTCATAGTCCGCCGCAGTGAGCGTTGTGTCGAACGACACTCCGGTCACTTCCACGATGTCATAGAGCAGTCCAGTGAATGTCCAGTCCGTGCGTCCGGATCCCACTGTCGCGACTGCATACGAGTCATTCGTCAGCTTCACGCAGACGCGGATGCTGGATGTCAGTGCGACATCGAACTCTATTGTCGTAGCGTTCTTCCGCTTGATGTAGTTCGGCACTGGAGAGTATGACGGCTCGTAGGATCCGCGAATCAGATGCAGATACTTCGTGCGAGTGAGAATGATTGGATTGAACGCGCGGCGCATCTCGTCCGGCAAGTCCCACAGCGCGACTCCGCCGGCAGCGTTGTCCGCAGCCTTGTCCGCAGTTGTGAATGCGTTCAGATAGTTGGAGCGAAGAAGATTATACATAGCGAATTGTCTTTATTGCGTTTGAACGGAGAGTTCGGAGTTGCCGAATCCCTGGAATCCTTTCGTGAACATATCAGCGACTTCGTGCTGGAAGAAGAAGATGAGCTGCTGCTGGAGCGTCTCCATAAAGCCTTGCACTGCCGGAGTGAAGATGTCCTTGCGTCCGCCTTTCTGATAGAGCTGCGTGCCGTAGCGATTGATGTACCAGCGGAGACGATTCGCTTCCAGCCGGAGCTGCTCATCGTTCATCTCGGAGTGTATGCCGCGAGCGCGCATCCATTCCACGAGCGCATCGTTGAACGCCTTGATGTCCGCCTTGCCGCCCTGATACACGCCGCGTCCGGTCTCCAGCGCGCCGAAGTATTTGCGTCCGAGAATCTGAGCAATCCAGTCGTTTCCGACCATTTCCAGCCGCCACTCAAGAGAGCGCAGCGTCTTGCCGGTTGCGACTTGTTCGGCTGCTTTGGAATTGGAGCGTATCTGCGCGATGCACTCTTCCAGCGCACTGCGGAACACGGACTCAATTGCCGAATTTGTGAGAGCCAGATCTGCCATAGATTCGCTTGTTTAGTTTCGTTTCATACTTGCGCTCTTCGAGATCCGTGTAGAGGATGCCGAAGACCTTTGCATAGTCCCACTCAAGAATCTCGTCCGGATCCTTGCTGTACGCTTTCGCGAGAGCCTTGATTGTTGCCATATTTCCGACTTTCTCTCCAAGCTCCTTCACGCCGGCTGCGAGTTCATCGCTGGACGGAGTGTACTGGAGCATCTTCTGCTCCTTCTCGATCCACGATGTCAGTCCGGCGATGATGTGATTGAAAGCCTTAACTCTCCAGCGCACTGGAAGCAGCCTGGCGGAGAAGCCGTACAGTTCGCGGAATGCGTTCTTGAGCATTCCATACTCCGTCACTCCGCTTGCGCCGAAGATGTCTCCGAGAGCGATGCGGCTTCCGTATGTGAAGTCGCGGCTCTCGAAGTTGATTCTATGAAGGACGATTTTTGACATACTGCTGTCAATTTTCAGAGGGATTCGGAGTTGGAGTGGGAGTCGGAGCTGGAGCTGGAGAGCAGTCACGGAATGTGACATTCATTCTCAGGAAGACGGAGACGGCATTCGCATCGAAGCGCGGCGGCTCGTTCGGAGAAGAGATTGCTGCGCCGATAGTCTGAATGCTCTCGAAGTAGCCGGATGATTCCAGCGCAGTCAAGAACGGCTTGACAGCTTCTTCGCGGATCTCGTCTCGCAGAGCTTCGCGCTCCACGGCATCGCAGTGCATCTCGGCGAGCTTCATAAACGACAGCTCCAGCCGCGCAGTGCGCTTCCAGCCGTAGCGGAACTGATAGCCGCTCTCGTAGTATTCGTCCATAAAGACGCACGGAAACGGAGCGTCATCGGCTTCCACATTCATCATCCGAGATGTCTCGAAGACGAAGTGATAGCCTGGACACGCAGTTGCCGCGATTGCTTGGATCTTTTCCAGTAGTGTCATAGTGTCAAAGTGTCAAAATTGTCATTATGTCCTTGAGAAGCGGCTGCTCTGCCGCGAGTCTCTATGTTCCACGAGTCCGGTCAGTGCGTCCGGCGCATCATCGTGCGCGTTCCGCCCTTCCTTCCGGTATGATGTAATCGCGTTGTAGAAGTCTCTCCAGCGATAGTCCCAGCCGGACGGAAAGAAGACGAGATTGTTCACTTCCGCACTGTGGGAGAAGATGCGCACTTGCTTGTTCGCCGTCTGCGTGAAGTCCGTGAAGCGCGTCATATTGTTTCCGAGTTCACGGCAGCATCTCTCCACATTGCGCCTGAAGCCGCGTCCGCCGTTGTTCGATTCCACGATGCAAGACACGACTGCGTTCCGCGTGAGCATCCTCGCAGTCTCCGGCTCAGTGTACTCCATTGGCTTCTTCGTGAACAGCACATCCAGCACATAGATTGCCGTGTCGAACTCCGCGTATGTGATCGAGCAGAGATAGTCCGCGCCAGTGTCCGCCGTATCAGTGTAGTTCTTGATGCGATACGCTCCAGTCGGAAGCACATCGTATGTTCGGAACGGCTGATACATCAGACCTTCGAGCGGTTTCGGATTCTGCATATACTGCGTCTCGAAGACGAACGGATTGACGCGCTCCAGTTCGCGCAGCTCTTCCACGCTGTGCTTGAACTCCCACAAAGCCTTCTCGTTTCCGTTCTCATCGTAAGAGATGCACGGCAGAGAAAGCACGCGCCACTTGTCCGGCTCAGTCTCCTGGAGATAGCCGCAGAGATCGTGTTCGTGCAGCCGCTGCATCACAATGATAATCGGAGTGCGGCGAGAGTTCACACGAGAGCGGATTGTCGTTTCAAAGCGAGAATTGACTCTCTCGCGGACGATGTCGGAGAGTGCGTCTTCCGGCTTGAGCGGATCGTCAATGACAATCGCTCCGGCGAACGCTTCCGGAGATCCTTCCGCCAGCATTCCGTCCGGCAGATCCATATCCGTCACGACATCGCTCTCCACTTGTCCAGCTCCGAATCCGGTCACTTGTCCGGCACTGGAGACTGCGTACAGTCCGCCGCCGGCAGTGGTCTTCCACATCTTCGCGGCAGTTCCGCTGACTACGGTCTCCGGAAAGAACGCCTGATACCAGTCCGAGCGCATCGCTTCGTTGATGCTCTTGGAGTTGTCCAGCACCAGATCATCGGAATAGGACAAGAGGATGAACTTGCAGCGCGGATTCAGCGCAAAGCCGTACTCTATGAACTTCTTCGAGATGAGTTCCGTCTTGCCGTAGCGCGGAGCGATGTTCACGATGAGACGGTTGCACTTGCCGGAGATGACATCGTCCAGCGCGGATGCGATGAGCTTGTGATGCTCGCCGACGATGAACTTCTGACGATTCTCGAACTGGAAGCCTATGCGTGTAAAGTCAAGCACGCCGTGATAGCAGCGTGCCTGGAGATACTGAAGCTCCTTCGGAGAATATGAATCAAAAGTCTTCATCGAACATCTGCTTCATTTGAGCCGCTTCTTCCTTCGTGAGCGGAGAGAGCTTGATGTGTGTCTCCTGGACTGCGTGAGTCTCTTCCGTCATCAGTCCGGCAGTCTTCATCACTGCCGTGAACGCCTTCGTGTCTCCTTTCCGCATTGCGCGCTCCATTTGCCGCTCGTAGAGAGCGACTTCATTCGTCAGTTCAGCTTCCGTGAAGCCGTACTTCTTGAGAGCGTCAGCAACATCAGCGAAGTCACACTTGCGCTGGAGCAGCATCAGAAGCAGTTCGCGTCCGTGCTTGTTCTTGTAGCGATTGCGCACGGCTTTCTTCTGAGCCTTTTTCGCGGACTCAGAGTTGAACTGCTTGCCGTCTTTGTTGCCTTTCTCAAATGCCATATCCAGTGTCGCAAATGTGTCGCAATTGCTATGCTTTGAACTCGCAGTCAAAATCTTTCTCCAGCTGCTCTTGCATCAGCACTATGAAGCGAGTCCGTTCGCCTTCGGAAGCGAAGTTGATCTGAAGAGAGATCGGCTTGTCTTTCGGCGGTTTTTCCTCTTTCGCTTCTTCCGGTTTCCACAAGTCCAGTCCGAACTCTTCCAGATCGTACTCGGAGAAGTAGTTTGCGAGTTCATCGTAGTCAAAGTCTCCGCCCATAGCATTGGCGGATATGCAAGCACGGTCACACTGCTCTTTCGTCCAGCGGACTTGGCGATAGTTGAACTTCTCGCCGTTCCAGGTTACGAAGCCGATTGCGACAGTGCCTTGCGGAGTCGGAACATCATACTGCTTGACAATTTCGATCTCGCACTTGTTGATGTCCATTATATCGGAGCGGAAGTTGCCGCCGATGATCTGGTCTGAGTTCAGATCGTGAACGATGCCGGACAAATCGCCAAGCTCCAGCATTGACTTCCGGAGCTGCTGCACTTGCTTCTTCGTCCAAGTGCGCGGATTGTGTTCGTACTTCTTCATCGTCTTACTTGTTCAGTGCTTTGGCAGCGTTTTCCATAGCGGTCTCCGGCATATAGAAGACATACTGCTTGTAGTTAGCTCTCACATACTGCATCGCCTGAGCAGCCTTCTTGTTTTTGAGAGTCTCGCGGAACATCCAAGTCCCCTTTGAATTGACTCTCGTGAAGACTTGCCAAGTGAAGCCAGTCTTGTGGACAATCATCACTTGCGGAGTGTGATTGTAGCGGAACTTCCAAATCAGCCGCTGGAAGAAGTTCATCTTCGGAGCGAGACTGACAATGTTGCGTTTCTTTCCCATTTTCTGCAAAGTTAAGATATTTTTGCTTATATCATAAGCATTTATTTTGGTAAATTTTCATTTGCCTGAACTTCCACGCTCCGGAAGCGCATAGAGTCGCGGATGATGTCCAGTGTTTTCATAGTGTTCTGCTGCTGCGGAGTGAAGTGCAGAATCCGCCAGCCTTGCGAGACTGCGAGATTGAGTTTCTCCTGATCCACGAGCCAGCCGGATGCGCGGTTGTGCCTTCCGCCGCCCTCTTGCCAAATGCCGCCGTCAATCTCTATCGCGAGCTTGTAGTCCGGCAGCGCGTAGTCGAAGCGGAACTTGCGATGCTCATCGAACTGGAGTTCCTTCAGGCAGACTGCTCCGAGCTGCTGACGAACAAAGAGAGTGAAGAAGTCTCCGCCGCTCTGCGCCAGCCGCGCTTCTCCTTCGATCTGCACGGCTTTCATCACTCGGCTGGATGTCTTCCTCACTCGGACGCGAGTTGTGCGTTTCTGAGCCATTTCTCGCGCGTCAGAACGGAAGATCGTCACTATCGTCTCGGAGAGCTGCGAGAGCCGGACTCTCCGCTTCCGCTGGCGCGGCGGTCTCCGCTCCTGGAGCCTGAGTGCGCTGCTGGCTTTCGAGACGCTTGATGTCTCCGCAGAACGGCAGCTGCTCGCCGGAAGCCTTGAGCTGCTCGTACTCTTCGCGATTGAGCGACTGCTTCAGCGAGTACAGCCTTCCGTAGCTCTGCCGCTCATCCTCGTAGCCTACGAAGTCAAGATACTCCGCTCCGTCCTTTCCGTGATAGAAGTGTTCGAGCGGAATGCAGATGCACTGCTTCGCTGCCGTGCGTCCCTGGATCCGGCACTGGAATGCGCCGCGAATCTTCATTGCGTCAATTTTGACTTGAATCTTGTTTGCCATTGCTTTGGTCTTTAAGTGATTTGATGATGAATGTGTTCAGTATTATCTCTCCGGCTGGAGCGGAGTCTTTCACGAGCCTGGCGCGGAACGCTGCGGCGGCATCCTTGTCCGCCCAGATCTCCTTCTCCAGCTCGTTCCACTTGTGCGTGAAGTCCTTCCAGCCTACGAATCCGATGCGGCTCTCCGCCAGCTGGACGCAGTGAGTGATGCTGGAGTGATCCCTTCCGAGAGCATCTCCGACTTCAGTGCGCGTGTAGCCTTCTTGAGAGAGCGCGTATGCGAGCAGCACGCGGCAGTCCGCAAGCGGAGTCGCGCGGCTGCGTCCGAGAATCGCCGCAGTCTCCACGCCGTAGAGCCGAGCGATGTGGAAGACGATGCGGTTGCGCAGCGCAAGTATGTCGCTCTTCCGGCTCATCAGCTGAGTTTCTTCTTGATGCCGAAGCCGATGTCCGTCTTCGCGGCACGCAGTTTCCGCTCTTCGTTGCGGATTGATTCGTTCAGTTTCTCCGCATTGGCGAAGAAGTCCGAGAGCCACTTCTCGCGTGACGGCGAGATGCAGTAGCGCATAGCCGCGCCAGTGAGACACGAGTCGCAGAGCGCGCCCTCTCCGAGTCCCAGCGCGAGCGTCAGGAGCGGACGCTGCCGCTCGTCAAACTCAAACTTGTATGCTCCTTCCGGAGTCTGAGTCACTTCGATTGTTATCGTTGCCATAGTCTTGAGTGTTTCGTTCTCTCTCCAGCCGCAGCCGGAGATCCCATATCTGCGCGTTCATCATAGAAGCGCGGAAGAAGAAGTTCGATGCGTAGTTCATAGTCAGAAGAGTTGTCCTTCTTCCCTGACCGGATAGAACATATTCTCGAAGATTGCGTCAAGCACATCCACGACAATGCTGTTTCCGGCGATTGCGTATTGCTGAGTCGAAGAGATCCGACTGACGCGAGTCTTGCCCTTGCTCTCGATCTCGAACTCCGCCGCCTGAATGAGATCGATGTCCGAGTCGCGCACTCCCATAAGCCGGAACGATTCGCGCTCCGTCAGACGGCGGATTCGCATCGTGCGTCCGTCAGATCCTTCAAAGCGGCATATCCGGTCTCCGTGCGTAGTGAGAGTCGGACACAGCTCGCCGTTCTCTCCTTGCACCCTTCCGCGCCGAGTCTTCGACTGCGGATATGATGCGTCAAAGAGTCCGCCCTCTTGGACTTCCGTGAATCCTTTCACGGTTGCTTCCCTGATTCTGAGTGTTTCCATATCTTTAGTGTCTATCTGCCCCCCCCGATTGCGATGAGATAGTGAAAGCCGGTAGTCAGTGCCGGAGCGCATCCTTCCACGGAATAGATGCGATGCTCCAGGGACGGCTGTCTTCCGTTCACTTTGGAGTTCAGGCATATCGTTTCATCAGTCTTCATCAAATTCGATTATCTTCGTCACATTGTAGTGTCCCACGCAGAGAGCCGGAGCTATGCCGTCCGGACTGACAATCTTGCCGTCTTGCGAAGCGTTCACTCTCGCGACTACATCCACTTCAGCGATTTTCGGCATTCCGTCCTTTGCGCCGTTGCAGATTGTCGGAGAGATTCCTTCCGGATCCACGATGACGCTGTTCTGCGAGCTGCTCAGTTTCGCCACTTGGATGATCCGAGCAGAGGATGTATGTTCCAGTCTCGTAGCCTGGCTTCGTTGCGATACAGTTGGCGTACCCCCCCCCATTGACGGAAATATCCTTCGGCTTGAAGAGGAATCCAGTGCCGCGAGCTTCGTGCTTTTCGTTGTGTTCGAGCAGTCCGGCGATTGCCTTCTCGGAGAGATAGTAGCGTTCCGCGACTTTGTCTTCAAGCACATCCTTGAGCCGCAGCTCCAGCGGAACTGGCTTCGGAAAGTTGAAGATCTGGCTGTGGAGAAACGAGACGAGAAAGACTCGCTCGCGATTCTGCGGCACGCCGTAGTCCTTCGCGTTAAGCACTTTGTAGTAGTTGTCATAGCCATACGAAGCGAGTTCTTGCTCCCACTTGGAGAAAGTCTTGATGAACTTCTCGCTGACGAGATTCGAGACATTCTCCAGCAAGAGGAAGCGCGGACGCTTTGCGAGAATCGCTCTGCGGCATTCCCAAAGAAGAGAACTGCGAGTTCCACTTCCTTCTTGCCCCCCCCTCTGAACGCCGGCAAGACTGAAGTCCTGACACGGAGAAGAGTATGTGAACAAGTCGAAGTCCGGCACTTTCGTCCAGTCAATCTCGCAGATGTCTCCGTAGTTCCGGTCACGCCACTGCGGAAAGACAGCATCGTGCGCGGCGATTGCATTGCGCTCGATCTCGCTCCAGCCTACAAGCTCGAACTCGAAGTCCGGATGACGCTCCGCGATGCGCTGGAGTGCCATACACTGCGAGTCATAGCCGCTGAATGCCGTGAAGACGCGGAGTTTCATTGCTGGATTGCTTTTTGTTCGTTGTAGTGGAATCGCCGGCAAGTGCAGTCCGGAGTCCGGTACGGAAACGAACTGATTGCGTGGCAATATCCGACAGTGACGATAGAGCCGTCCCTTTCGCGCATCTCCGTCTGACGGAAATGACGGCAGTTGTTGCAGATTGCTTCCATATCAGTCTTCAAAGCCTGGCAGCGGCTCATCCACGATCACTGGCATAATCAGTCCGATTGATGAGTTCTCTGCGTCATCCATATCTTGAATGAAGACTTTGCGATTTGCCTGAGTGAAGCGCATCTTGATAGTGGAGCTTCCCATAGCATCGGCGAGCGTGCCGAGAAGTTTCGCTCGGACTCCGAGAGACTTGATTGGCTCGCGGTCTCCGTCAATCTTCAGGACTTCTTCAAAGTTCGGATGCTTGTCTATTTTGTAGAGCTTGACGCTGATCTGATTTCCTTCGCGCTCCGCAGTGAGCTGAACGAAGTGGCGCGGCTGGAGTTCTTCGTATGTATCTCCGACTGCATCATAGTCTTCCTTGATTGAAACTACATTGAATCCATATAGCGTCTTCAGAAGAGAAGCGTGGATCCGGATGTTGTCCAGCTTCGCAATGTCTTCCGGATCGAATGTCGTGCAGACGCTCAGAGGAATCCGGACGAGAATATGTCTATCGGATGCGTATGCGTAGCCGTTCAGCAGATAGACAAACTCGTAGTCGTGACATATTGAGAGTTCTGCCGCCTTCTCACAAGCGGCGAAGAGCTTAAAGTTTCTTTTGAAGTTGATCCGTTCCATTTTATTCCGGTTTTTTGAAAAACATTTCATCCATAATCTTTCCGACTTCCTTGTATGCGCCGAGCTTGCCCTTGAAGAAGTCCATATCCTTGTCCGCGTTCTTCGGATTGTCCACTGCTTTCTGAAGAGCCTTGACAGCGCGGTCAATCCCCTGGCGGAATGCCACGATTGAATCGGCGGCGGCTTCCATTGCTCCGTCAGAGTCTATCTCGTACAAGTGGAAGCAGTTCACATTGACATTCACGAACTCTTCGCGCGGCGGAAAGATCTGAGCCACGGAGCAGCGATTCGGAATGAAGACATATCGAAGCTCCTTCAGCTCGTAGTAGCCGAGCGTGCGCTTCGCGTCTGCGGAGAGATGCCACTTGCCCTCTTCGATGTTCACGAAGACATTCTTGCCTTTGTAGCGGAAGAAGCCAGTGGAATAGTAGCCGTGTTCGTCTTCCTCTTCGTGCTTGAAGAAGAATCCGGCGAGTGCTTCCGGAAGAGGAAGCCTGAGTTTTTCAAGATGTTGCTTGTCCATTGCGTTTGCTGTTTTATGATTTGCGATATGATTCGTTCTTGTAGCCGATGACTCGGCAGATTTCGTTCAGACGATCTGCGACTCGCTCGTTGTACTCACTGCGGATCTGGCGCGTGTCCAAGTTTGTAGTGATGATTGTAGGCTTCATTGCCGCGTAGCGTTCGTAGATGATGTCCGTGATAGGAGTGACGGATGTGCCGAAGTTCTTCACTTCCACTGGCTCGCATCCGAGATCGTCAATGATGAGAAACGCGCTGCGCTTGATTGCGTAGTATTCGTCAGTCCGGTCTTCGCGGCTGCGCCTGGCTGCATCACTTATCTCTTGAGCAGTCTTCAGAGACACGCGCGGAAAGCGAGCGAGTTGCGCGTACTGACGCTGCACTTCGACTGGCTTGTCCTTCAGGAGAAACTCCGGAGCTTTGTACGCCTTGTCGCAGATTGCGTTCGTCATATCTCGGAACGCCAGCGCGAGAGTAGTCTTGCCGCAGCCGCATCCGCCGGAGAACATTATGAAGCACTTGTCAGTCGGATCCGTCAGCCAGTCCGAGAACTCGCTGATGTAGTAGCGCACTGAATCGTCCAGCACGAACTGCATCCCACGAGCCGCGACTTGCGCTTTGTATGCCTGGAGCAGCAGCGTCTCCGTCTGCTGGCGCGTCAGCGGAAAGTTAAAACTCCGTGTTCGAGTAGTCAGGGACATACCCTGAGTCACTTCCGCGATGAGAGCTTCGATTGATAGTTCCATTGCCTTTGCTGTCCTTTATTTCGTAGAAGTCTTCCCACTCTTTGTCAAGAGACTGCTGGATGATCTTCTTTGCGAGTTCAATTCTGCCGCCGGAGAGACGAGATAGTGTTTCGTAGCGAGCTTCCGCGCCGCGTTGTGTTTTGATAGGATGTCCGATTTCCTTCCTCATTTTGACGAACTCTTTGAATAGTTCTCGGAGTTCCTCTTCTACAAATGAATAGTCAATCTCTTTCTTCTTTTTACCTACACTATGTTCATTATCTCTCACACCAGCGTCAATTCCTTTCCTTTCCTTTCCTGCTTGAGCATCCGCCGAAGCATTTGCTTGAGCATCTGCTTGAGCATTTGCTTGACTTTCGTCTCGCATTTGCGAAGCATCTGCTGGCACGGATGCTGAACGCTTGCTTTGAGTAGTCTTGCCGCCAAGAGAGCCGGCTTCCTTATTCTTGCGGATGCGCTCTTCTCTTTTGAGGATCCTCTCGGAAGCCGAGCGAGATGTCGCTTCGTTTCCGTGGATCTCGAATAGTCCGAAGTCCTTGAGGATTGATTCCAGGAGAGATTCTTCACAATGAAGACTCCACGCCATATCCGGAATCTCCGACAAGAACAAGACTCCGTTCTGCCGATAGAGACGCTCCAGCAAGCACCAATATGCGCCGATTCCTTCCATTCCACGCACGCGAAGCACGGACTGGAGCTTTGGATCACTCACGGCATCCATATCGTGAGGAAAGTAGAATGCGTTTGATGTTGCCATAGTCAAACAAAAAGTTTCTCACTCTCAGAACTCCTAAGCGTCACGGCAGACACGCAAGAGCTGCGTGAAGAAACGCCGGACTTCCTCGCGGAGAGTCCATTCTGAGAGTGCGAAACTCTGATTGTAGATGACTTTGCCATAGTGCCGTGAATTTAAGGATATGCAAATGTATGAATTTTCTGCTTATATTGTACGCCTTTCAGTCAAATTTTTTAACTGAACAGTTTATTTGACTCCGATAGAGAGCGGCGGAAACTTGCTCGTGTCGAACTTGTAGAGTATATCCAGCACTTTCTTCTGCGTGGCGGAGTCTCCGCAAGCGACAGTGAAAGGAAGATCGAAGATGTGAATCTTGCCTGGCTGGAGATTGCTCGCTTCCTCTTGGCGCATTTCCTTCAGCGCGTTCCGGTCTTCGTCCGAGAACTTGATTCCGAGACGCTGCTCGAAGTCTTGAACTGTGAGATTTCCCAATAGTATTCCCATAGCGCACACTATTTGACAAGAAAACGCCTGGAGCCTGAAACGGACTTCGTGTACTGAGCCGCGAGATCCGGATTGTCCTTCGCGAATGCTTTCGCGTCAAACTTCTCCGAGTCTTTCGCACTCTTCCAAGTGGCGAGAGTCAGTCCGCCGTAAGAGATTGCTTCAGCTTCTCCGAAGCACATCTTGATGCGCTCTTCCAGCTCGTCTTTCTTCTCTTCCAGCGCGGAGATCTGGTCTTTGATTTCCTTATACTCCGAGCAAGCGAGCGCGATGCTCTCGGCTTTGTCCGGCTCTCCGGAGAAGACTTCCTCAAGAGCGCGAGTCTCTGCTGCGCTCCTGGAGAACTTCGTCAGGATGTCCGCCACGCAGCGAGCTTCCGGCTCACGGTCTCCGATGATGCAGTCGCGATAGAACTTCTCCCCTTCTTCCACGAGCCAGCCGTAGAAGTCCGGAACGAACGCGATGTCCTTGTAGCCGAACTCTCTGCCCTGAGTGAGCCAAGCGAGAGAGCCGAGCGGCATCTCCGCCAGTCCGAGATTCCACTGCACCTGGATAAACCAGTGGCGCGGCAGATCCTCTGCGTCAATCGGCTTCTGCGTTGTCTTGCATTCCAGTACGCCTTTGCCGTCCGCCTTGTTGCCGGAGAGCCAAAATGTGCGATCCGGACTGCCGGACAAGAACGGCTTCTCGCGATTGACATACAGCCAGTCAATTGCGCTGCGCTTGATGATAGAGCGTCCGGAAGCGTCCTGATAGAACTGCGCCACTGCGTCTTCGAGATAGTGTCCGGCTTTCATAGCGAAGTTCTCAGTCTTCGCCGGATCCAGTCCTTTCTTTCTGCGCCACAATGAATATGCGCTCTCGAACGGATTCATTCCCACGACAGCGGAGATTTCGCTGCCGCCGATGCGCGTGCTGCGCTCCTTGAGCCAGTCTTCGCGCGACTTCGGTCTAATGATGATATTTGCCATAGTCTTTGTCTTTTGAATCCGCTCCGTGACTCCGTAGAGCAACACGGAGCGGAATAGATAATCAGTTTAACGATTCAGAAAAGCGGAGACCGGACGCACAGTGTTTGTGGTGTACTTGTAGATGCTGCCCAGTCTGCCGTAGCCGCCGTAGAAGAAGAACGCGTTGTTGCTGTTGTACTCTGGATCCGGATCGGCTTCGGAAGTCCAATACCAGTGACCGGAGATTTTCTCTCCGCCGAGCAGTTCGATTGCTTCATCCAGTCCGGCGAAGCGAGCGTCATAGATGTCTATGCACTCTTTGCGAGTCGGACAGCGGAAGTCCAGCTTCGGAGAGCGAGCCGGAATGAACGCGGCTGCTGCCTTCTGCGCATCGTTGAAGTCGAAGCGTCCTGGAAGAATGTTCTTGCTGATGTAAAGTTCTTTCTCGTCAGTCTTGATGACGATGAGATCCGCGCTCTGCGGATTCTCTCTCTCCTTCCACTCCTGGAGCGGAACATTCACGAGAGAGATAGGATCTACGATGAGAATTTCCATATCTATTGCTGATTAAAGATTTCACCAGTGTCTTTGTCCGCTTTCTCCACAGCAGCATCAGATGCTTCCACGGCGGCTGCGACTTTGTTCTCGGCTGCGCCACGGATTGCGGCGGCAGCGTCTGCGCTCTCTTCCTGGACTTGCTCTTCCGGAGCTGTGTTGTCCACATAGTCAAGCACTCCGTCTTCGCGGATGATTGCCTGATCTGAAGAGACAGCTTGCTGGATCTCCACGGACATAGGAGCGTAGCGAGAGAGTAAGAGCTTGAGGACGGTCTTCTTTGCCATTGCTTCAAAGTCCGTTGTCCACTTGGATGCGGCGCGCGTGGAGTCATACTGGCTGGAGTATGTCTGCGAGTAGCGTTTCGCGTGCTTCTCCACTTCTTCGGCGGACATATAGAGAGACTTCGAGAAGCACTTCTCCGGAGTGTCTCCGTTGTTCAGACGGAAGTAAGCGAAGTAGCCGATGATTTTGTCACTCTCCTTCTTGCCGTCCAGCTTGAATGTGCCGGCGATGCGATTGAAGTCGGAGAGTTCGCCTTCGTACACTTCGCCGCAGTTGATTTCGGCGAAGAGTCCGGAACGGATTGCCAGCTGGACGAGTCCTTTATAGCCGAGCTGGAACTGCGCTTCGTAGATCCCTTTCTTCGTGTTCTTGAAGGGAATCAGATACGCGAAGCCGAGTCCGCTTCCGAGAGGAAGCTGGAGCTGCGCAGCCTGGAGTCCGCCGCAGATGAGCGTTACTGGATCACACTTCTGCAAATCGGCGGAGTTCGCCACTGCGGAAGCGATGTTGCGGAAATACTCGTCCGCCTTGCCGCGAAGAGATGTCAAGACCATTGCTTGAGTCTTCTGCGAGCGCAGAGCCACATTGAACTCTGCGAGATTGGAAGTTTTCACTTCTTTGCTTTGATAAGCCATAATTGATTGTGTAGTTTTATTGCTCTCTTACACCTTCGAGCGTTGGTATTTGTAGCGGACTGGAGAGTCGAACTCCACGCGGACTGCGAGCCGTATCAATATCTATTCGTGAAAGGTATCACTCGCGCCGCCCTCAGTTCTCCGTGAACTTGCAAGCGTCCGCCGTAAGTGTCATTGATGTCTTCCGGTCACGCAGTACGAATGAGCGCGAGCGACAGTCTCCTTCTTCGTGTAGACTCGCTTCGACTGGATCCACTCGATCACTTCCTTCTTGGAGAAGCGCGGAGTCGTGCCGAACATATAGTGCGGAATCTGCGTCTTGTAGATGTGATAGAGATAGTCCTGAGAGAGAGCCGTCATCGCCGCCACATCCGCCAGCGTCATCAGATCGTCAGGAATGTTGATTGTCTTCATCGCTTTCCGTATTTGCGTTCATAGTAGCGTTCTTCAGCAGCCAGCTCGTCAAAGTGATCCGCCGGATCGTCATCCACGAAGCCGCTTCCGTCACAAGTGGGACATCTCTGAATGTCTCCTTTGCAGAGACGGCGGCACTGCTTGGCTGCATCTTCCTCGTTGTCCGGCAGTCCGTCATACTCTTCTGCCGAGACGCGGAATGTAGTGCGAGATTCGATGTTGAATGCTTCGTAGAGCCAGCACTCGCCGTGACAGTCCGGACATTCCACTTCGTTGCGAGAGCCGCAGTTCGGACATAGATGCGAATTGATACCGTGACAAAGTTCACACATAGCGCAGTCTATTTTGAAGAGTAGAGATGATAGAACTTCCTGGCGAGCGGCTCACGGCGGAGCAGTCCCTTGATGATGAGACGGAACGCGCCGCAGCCGATAAGCAGAGAGACGCACAGTCCGAGAAGAGCGATGATGCCGTACTCGTCTCCGCCGGCACAGCTGGCGAGACATCCGTAGAGAGAGACCATTCCAAGCACGAAGCCGGAGACAGTGCGTAGAGAGATTGCGTAGATGATTCGTTCCATTGCTTTAGTCCGTTTACTTTTCTTTTCTGATGACATAGTCTATTGCTTCGATTGCGATTTGATAAGCGAGAGCGATTGTGCTGTCTTCCGGAATGCCGTTGGAGAGAATCAGCTCTCTCTTGCTGCGGAAGAACTCGCGCGCTTCTTCGATTGTCATAAGCGTCTTCATAGAGCCAGCCGCTTCTCAGTCCGTTCCAGTATTGCGTAGAATGTAGCCGTAGAGCCGATGTTGTACTTCTGCATCAGATAGTCTCTGACTGCCGTGCGGCTTGCGGACGGATCCGCAGTTGCTTTCTGATAATCGTTGTAGATCTGGAGTTCTTTTGCTTCCTTCTTCTCCTGATAAGGAGTCTTGAATTGTGCTTTTGCCATAGTGAAAATGTTTATGATATAAGCGATTTTGTGGATAATTAAAGCGGACGGCTCACGATGTAGCCAGCGCGCTGGCAGATTGCGATTGCCTTCGGAATGAGCGACTGCTCCGGAAAGAGCGAAGACGGATCCGGCTGGAGATCGAGTCCGGAGAGATCTGGAGACTTCTTTCCAGGCTGGCTCTCGTTCTCGCGATGCCCTTGTCCGAAGAGTTTCTCCGCGATTGCTCTCTCGTCCGCCTGGATGTCGCTCTCGGAGCGAGCGTCTGCAAGTGCTTGCTTCGCACTCTTGCGTGTGCCTACATTGCAGCTGCGCTTGTAGTCAGAGTTTGCCTTCAGCACAGCGACTGCATCCGCGTACTCAGGGACTTTGCTGAAGTCCATTGCCGCGATGATTGCGCCGTTGATGTTGCCGCAGTTGTACTTGGAGCAGAGATTCGCCAGCGTGAACTTCTTGCCGGCATTCTTGGCTTGCCACACATCCATAAGGACGCGCTGCACTGCCACTCTGCTTTCGATTCTTGTGTGTCTTGTCCTTGCCATAGCTATTCCTGATTATTGAGTTTTGATGTATCTTTCCAAAGAGCGATGATTGTGTCTATCTGATCCATATAGCGGAGAGAGTGTTCGACATTATAGGCAAACTGGAGCGTCCAAAGTTCCGTCAGACGGTCATAGAAGAGAGTGAGTTTCTGAAACTTGTTCCACTGGCATACCAGCTTCCGGAATCTCTTGTCCGCATCCTCGCAGACGAAGCCGCGAGCATTGACGAGTTCTTCAGTGATGAGTGTGCGTTCCATATCAGAAGACAATTTCAGTGACAGTGATGCGGCAGATTTGCTCGTCTTTCACGAGACCGTTCTCGGCAGTCCACTTGTGCTTGCGGATTTCGATGATAGCAGCTCCGTCTCGGACATCCTGATAGATGAACTGCTGGCGAGTCTCGCCGAAGGAATCAATGTATTCGTCTCCGTTTTCGTGATTGCGCCCTTCGGCATCCTTGTCCGCCCACACGAGCAGATTCTGAAGAGCTTCCTTGAGAGTGGCAAAGTTGAAAGTCTTGTGATAGTACAAATCTTTCTCGTCCGAATGATGCCAGTTTGTGCGAGTGAGCTGATAGAACTTTTCCATTGCTTTTGCTGTTAAATTGTTTACTTTTCAGTTTAATTTTGTATCTTTGTTCCGCGTTCAATACTGAACTACGGAAGCAAAGGTACAACAAATTTTTGTTTCTACAAATTTTTCTTTGATTTTTTTCAAAGTATTTTTGTTCCAACAAACTGAGATTTTAACTAAATGCCTAATTATGAAAGGTTTACAAGTCAAAAAAATTTTGCAAGAAAATGGAGTTTCCGTAGCTCATTGTGCGCGGATTCTCGGAATATCACAACAAAATTTATCAGCAGCACTGTCAAAAGATGACATCAGAACTGGACTTCTTGAAGACATTGCGGCAATCATCGGCAAAGATGTGCCGTTCTTCTACGGAGTGGACTCGTCCGGATGTACGGCGAGCGCGTCCGGAGACGGAAGCACGGCAGTAGCCGGCAATCGGAATAATGTGAACAGTGAAAGATTCGTCCAGCTCCTTGCCAAGAAAGATGAGCAGATAGATAGGCTGCTCTCGATCATTGAATCACTCTCAAAAGCATAGCACTATGAAAAGAGCATTGACAATTCTCGTCATCGCGTGCATCGCGATTGTCGGATGTAAGCAAAAGAAGAGCGCGGCGGAGAAAGCCGCAGAGGA
>Ga0326512_10000380_pt1 | contig 38572 bp, 65 predicted proteins | sample 1_2617_0518_D_FD_203652 | JGI IMG/M metagenome (GOLD analysis project Ga0326512, IMG submission 203652) | Bovine rumen microbial communities from UC Davis, California, United States - 1_2617_0518 | ecosystem: Host-associated > Mammals > Digestive system > Stomach > Rumen | place: USA... | reverse complement strand
TTTGTGTTCTCTTCCTCGTTAAGAGATCTGTTTTCCTGCTTAGCCATATCAAGAATGGCTTTCATCTCGGCCTGCTTAGCAGCCCTTTTCTCAAGTAATTCCTTAAGATTCATTTCTTTTCCTCCTTCTTGGAAAAAATTGATAGTTTATGTTTAAGCCATTCTTGTGGCGTTAAACCGGTTCCAGTATTCGTGGAGATCTACGGGAGCAGCTTCCTCTTCCTGAGGTTCCTGCCTTATCTCTTCCACGTATTCTGTGTCATCCTCAAAGTCTCGCGTCTCCGTGTAATCACGTACTTCCACGCTTGTCCCGTCATAGGCAGGGGTCCTTGTCTCATCCAGGAGCGAAACTTCATAGAGCTCTATTTCTCTTAGCTCCCTTCTGTCTATGCCCTTGTCATTCTCACGGGAATCCACCAAAGGCCAGAAGCCAAAGGACCATCCACGGAGCTTGTGCTCACGGGCTTTCTGAATGACATCAGCGTCTCTGATTTCACACTGGCATCTGAGTCCAATAGAATCCTCAAAGAGTTTTGTGGTGACTTCGTTTGTATTTGTAAGCTCGTGCATATAGTCATGATTGAGCAGTACACGGATGCACTGATTCTTGGATGCAGCCCTGTCTATTGCCCTTTGGAATGCTCCGGCCTTTACCTTTTCGATAAATTCGCCCTTGTCATCCCTCAGGACCTTGCTGTCACGCTCTACCGCGTTGACATAGCCATCGATATGCACTGAGTCGTTTCTTATCTCAACTTTGAACATCCTCATTACCTCCTTCCTGATCGCTTTCCTCTTCCGGAGCCGATGCAAGATTCTGTGTCATCTCCAGAGTGTCCAGGTCAGCCATCTGATTCATGTTAGGTGTATAGATCTTATGGTCCTCAGGGTAGTAAAGTACGTCCTGAAGTCCTAACTTGATGAAGTCGAGACCGAATGCAGGCAGGTTCTCTTTTGCCCTAATCTCATCGATCTGCATGAAGCCATTCTTGCAGGCTATCTCATAAGCCTTGAAGCGCTTCTCAATGTCGGCCTTGAGCATATCTGAGGTATCAAAAGCAAAATAGTAATTACTTTTCTCAGCTTCCAGCAGAAGGACCCTATTGATTGCACACTGGAACCGCTCCAGGATAGGCATGATACAGGATTCAAGGTATAGCTTCTTATCCTCGTAGGTAGCGCCGCCATTGATGATGCTTGGCGGGATCAAAAAGCACTTGCAGACATCATTCTCATTGCTCAATTTGTTCTCATTGAGCTGCATCTCCACAGCATTATTGGAGCTTTCCTTGAACGACAGGCCCTCATTGAGTACTACAACGTTCTCCGTGTTATTGCTGTAGAGGTTGCGGAACGCCGCCTTGAGTGCTGTCATTGCCTTCTCGGACAATGCCCTTGCGGACTGGATAAAGCCCTTCTTATTGCCGCCGCTCTTCACGATCTGCTTCTCGTAGTTCATGCTGTTGTAGATCGCAGACAATAAAATAGGACTGTCATCAATGATGCTAGTCCCTGAATAACCATTCTTTGTATTTCTTAGGAGCTTAATAAACTGGAATCCCTCGTAAGTCCGCCCGTTCACAATGATCTGATAGTCCTTGAAGATCGGATCAGCGTTCCGGATGAATGAGACTCTGTTGGCTTCCACGTAGTGAAGGCTCCTCACTGTCCTCTTATCCTTGTTCACATATGCATATCCGCCTTTATCAAGCAGCATATCCACCACAAGGGCCTTCTTGAACTGCGACCCGTCGAGCGCATCCCCGGTGTCATCATTGAGAAGCTTCGTCCTGATGTCTCCCTTGACCTCTTCCACCTGTCCCTCACCATCTCTTTTGTAGAGCTTTACGTTAAGGGATGCCACAGTGTCAGCGATCTTGTTCACACAGGCACCGATAGCCGGGATATTGAGCGCCATCTCCTTGGTGACGGTATCATCACTCACGAGCGCCCTTAAGATATCAGCATCCACACTGTTCTCATCGATCACCTGGGACTGAGGTTCTTCTCTCTTCTCTTGTTTTCTCCAAAAAAATAGATTCATGTCTTATACCACCTGAACAATAAAGTCATCGGATCCAAAGATCACATCCTGCTGTATCAGATACATTGCATCAATCTGAGCCACTACCATATCCACCTTACCGATGGACCTTTTCTTGGTTACATATCTGTTTAAGTTGGTGTCAAAAGTGCATCGGGCATTCTCGAAGTTTATCTCAAAGAGCTCATTCGGCTCATACATGAAGCTCCCGTCCAGGATCTTCTCATAGAGTAGCTTTGTGGGCGGGTGTAGCGTGTCAGAATGCTGTCTGATCTCGACAGTCGTATACTTCTGACTCCACTTCTGAGCGCTTGACATGGCATTGTATCTGTCATAGCCGATCGCCACGATAGTCACACCGTACTTCTCTTCCAATGTAAGGACATAATCCTCAATCACTGAGTAGTCCACCACCATATCACCGCAGGCTATGCACTGACCCCTCTCAATAAACTTCTTATAGTCAACATGTTCCGTCCTGGTCTTCTCAAGGACCCGCCCTTCCGGGATAAATACCATCGGCTTTGTGAGTATCCTGTCATCGTCATCCACTGCGCTCATGACCACGGAGCAGTTATCATTTGTCATAGCCAGGTCAACACCCAGCCACACCTTGCGGCCTTCCCATTCAATCTTTTCTGTCCGGCAGGCCCTTACCTTATCCACAGGGATATAGGTTTCTGTCCCCATACCCTGATAGATAATATTGCAATGCTTCGTAAGGAAGTTTTCACGGGCACTCTCCACTTCAATCGCACGCTGCCTCTTCTTGATGAGGTCATCCCATATCTCAGGCACCTTAAGCGCCAGGGGATTTGCGTGCTTCAGGATCGTATCATCAGCCATCCACTCTTTTTTGTTATCCGGTTCATACAAAAGAGCGAACAGCGTATCATCCTTCATATGTCCATCAAGGACCTTCTGACAATACAACACCTCATCCTCAAAGGGATTGTTCATTGTCGGGTACTTGGTGGAGATGATAAAGCCAAGCTTGTTAAGTATCGTAAGCTGTCCGGATCTCATTGCCTCAATGGCGTAGTTGTTCGGAAGTGCTCCGACCTCATCGACCAGGAACACATTCGGAAGCTTACCGTCAAGCCTTGAATTAGAATAGTTCAGCGGGATGTATTTACTGCTTTTTATAAGGAACTCAATATCATCGCGCCTTAGCTTAAACATCATCTCAGCGCCTTCCAGCGGGAAGATATCAGCATTGAACCTTATGATCTCTTCCAGCGCCTTCTTGATCTCCCTTGAGAGTGATCCGTCCGGAGCTACTGAGTAAAAATATGAGAAGTTTGGCTCAAGGAAAAACAACAAAATAAAAAGAACTGCAATTATAAATGTCTTGCCGTTCTTCCTGGCTATCTCAAGGAGCACTGTCTCATATCTGCGCTTCTTGGGATTGTCTTTATACATCACGCAAAGCGCTGCTATTATCAGAAGCCACTGGAACCCCGCAAGGCAGTCATAAATAACCTCTCCAAGCTTCAGTCCCTTAGGCATCTTGATGAGTCTCAGGATCTTATCAATCCTCTTGACTCTCTTCTCATCAATAAAAAAAGCCTCTCTCTGTCCATCACAGACAGCAAGAAACTCCTTGCACTGCTTCACCACATACGAGGGTGCCTCTTCCAGTCCGTTCACAACCTCGTAAGCATAAATATATGACGGGTGATTCTTAATCATCATCTTCCAGGACGTCCAGGATCGGATTCCTGTTTTCCTTTACTGCCTTAACACTGGCTATTGCTATCTTGGCTCTGGCCTGTGGTGATAAAGCCAGCTCATTACAGCACCGGAAGAAGTCTTTTGAGTACTTCTCCTTAGCCGCCATCAGTTTCGAATTGCAAAGCTCCTCAGGATCCTCATTGATGGCTATCTCAATCTCTCTGATCCTGCATATGCTTATCGCTGCCATCTCCAGTACATACAGATCAAGATTCCCAAGCACTCCCGCCTGATCCAGGCCTTTTACTATGTATTCAAATATGCTTATCTGTGCTTCATTGAGGTAACTTGATGGCTTTAGGGCATCTTTTCCACCCCTTAGCCTGGTCTCTGCTTTGTCCCTTTCGAACGCTTCCTCTTTGGTAATCGCTCCGGACTGTTCACTCAATGGCTTTGCTGGTCTTGCCATCCTGTCCTCCTGACCCTCATATTTAAAAATCGCCCTAAAAAAAAGGGCGGCGTGGTCTTAGTAAATCTTCCAAAATCAGGGCACCGGCCTCCGGGGGATACATTTCCCGGCGCGGTGGGATAAAACATACCCCTAAACTAGTTTGATATCATATATCATTTCATACTGCCTGCCCGGCGTTTTTTTCTCTGCGTTCCATGCTACGTTTAACAAGCTCATGCTGTCTGTCTCTTGAGATCTGTTGAGCCTCACACATACCGTGGTGACTTGAACAAACTGAAATGAGATTAGACTCATCAAGTCTCAGATCATAGTTCTCTTCTATAGGTATGATGTGATGAACTGATATGTTGTCTGTCTCTATCGTGTTGAATGTGCCATCGTCTTTAGGTATACCATCAGCACAGCATAAGCACATGAAGTAGTCACGTGCACGAACACGTCTGCTCATCTCAGTCCATGCCAGGGAGCGCCGGAACTTGTCGGCGACTGTGCCATGCCGGTAGTTATTAGCAGATATGCGGGTGGCTTTCTGTTGGCATATATGATGGGTATCGTGAATACGTCCGCAGTATTTGCAGGTCCTTAGCATGGTCTACCTCATAGCAAAGCGCCCGCGGGATAACCACGAGCGCCTGTGCGTTTAATTGTTCTGTTCTGACTGCTGGCGGATAAACTCCAACATCATCTTTTCCAGCTGTGACTTCTTAGATACACCCGCCTTATTGCAGGCTTCAGAGAAGTCATCCGCTATACTTTTTGTCAGCTTGTAAGATACACTTACAAGTCCATGTGCAGCATTCCATTTGTCCTGAGGTCTAATTTTCTTTTCTTCCATTCTCAGACCTCCTGATTATTCCGACTACAATCAGCTTGGCAAAACCAATTGTAATGAAGAATACCGCCAAAAATATTAGTATATCTTTCATTTTATCTTTTCAGATGAGCATGTTATAATTGTTGTAAGCAAGGGGCTTGCGCCCCCGCTTGTTGGTTTTGGTTTCTTACCTTTCTAGATATTGCTGTATCAAGAGAAGTATGAATCCGATTATGAAATCCAAGATTGCTGAAGCTGTGAGGGTTTTCCAGTCGATCTTGGATTTCTTTTGTTTTTTCTTTTTCTTGCTCATCTGTATCACCTCCTTACAATATTATAATAACATACGGTCTACCGTATGTCAACACCTTTTTGCAAGGAAGATGAAGTTTTTCACGTAAAGAGCCACCAGCGCTATGCTGATGGCCCAGGCAACAGAGGTAACTAATAATGGCGTTATGGGTTGGGTTCTAATTATTATTTACCACTTATATTATCTCACATTTGTTTTTATATTTCTTATACTCTTTGCAATATGCTCCCCGCCCTGGTTCATAAATTTGTAAATGGTAGGGACTGCGTAGCCCATAGCATCCGCAATATTGCTCACAGTGACGCGGTTAATGTAGCGCATTGTGAGGGCTGTCCGTATCTCCTCAGATTCCAGGGAGCTAAGTACCCGGTCGATCTCTTCTATGCGTTTGGCCTTCTGGTACTGCAAGACATTCATCCTGTGCTCAAGGTCAGTGATCTCAGCGCAGATCTTAGACATAGAATCTTCCGGGGAAGTCTGCACTTTATCCTTGTCATAGCGAATGCCAGCGGGCAAAAGACACCCCTCAAGCTCATCATGCTTAGCCTTTAGGCGTAACCACTGAAGGTGTAATACTCTTGCAGAATTAAGAAATTTGTAAGCCTGTTCGTTCATTATCTCCCCCTTTACTATTGTCATCTGTTCATTTCCCATGCCATAAGGTTACTTTTGAATACCTGCATAAATATCTTGTCATCACCCTCTTTTAAAAGTTCATAATGGTCTGTGCAGTCAATCAGTAAATCTGCTTCTACGTGTATATGCTCCCCGTTGCTCATGTAGAAGCAATAAGTATGTTCAGGTTTCATCTTCATCCTCCTCACAGTCATACATAGGCATAAGCATCATTTCTATTCCGTTCCCGGTGATTAAAACATCCAGGTATACATTCTGTTCCGTAACAACGATCTTGCATAACTCACTAAACAATGCCCAAGGGTCCATACACTACCTCCTCTTAATGAAGGCCATTGGTTTCGGCTCCGGCTTCCAGATGACTTTAGCGTTGTTCTTCCGGAAGTTGTTAATGTTTGGCTTCTTGCCATCCGGAACGTAGGCCTCTATGGTATTGAAGCGCCCGCCGCAGGAAGAGCACTGACAATGACGGTAAACTCTTCCATCAGTCATGTGGCGGGTATCCAGGCGCTTGTAGATCGTGTCAGCGTTGCATATCGGACATATCATCATTATCATCCTCCTGGCTGGATACGTTCATTAGTGAGGCGATAGTAAATCCGAGAGTACTGCCTAATAAGAGACCAGCTAAAAATAGAATCATGAATGTTCTCCTTTCAAGGCATTGATTTTCTGTTGAATTTCGTCCATTGAATCTGATACTCCATACGCTTCATCATAATGTTCTGTTTCAAAGAAATCCTCGTGCATTTCTCTTAATTGCTCTTTTAGCTCTTCCAACATAGCCACCATATCAGCCTTTAATCTTGCTTCGTAGTCGGCTTTGGGGATTGCTTCTACTTCTCTAAGAGGGCAGTGCTTTTCCCTGCTATCTCCGTTCCAACAATAATCATCTTCAATTGATTCAGTTGTCAGGGCACATTCATGGTAATTATGAAGGTCACAAGCATAGCAATTATGTGGCATTGAGTAATTTTTAATTATTATCATCCCCATCTTCTACCTCTCACTTTCCGCAGAACATATCTTGCTATCATCATTTTCACACTCATATAAAAGTGTTATTATTGCCTTTGCTACTTTTTCTGGAACATTGTAAAACTCATAATCTTTAGTTCCCATTGATATGTTAATTGTCACTTCCATCTTCCTGCTCCTCTTCTTCCTCTTCTCTACAATCAGAAGTCATGTTGTTAAAGCATCCTCTAAGCATATTGTAAAATCCATCAGATAAAGCATTGCTCTGTCTTAGCTCGTTTGCGGTACATTCAATCTCGGTTACTGTTGTTTTTATTTTCATTCCTTATCCCTCACTTTCTAAGAAGGCTTGTACTTCTTCTGCTCTGTATTTCTCGATTCTCTGCTCAACCTTGTTTATATAAGCTTTTTCGATGTAACATCCCCATATCTGATTATTTCTCTCATATTGGAATTGACTGTCCCAACCATCACCGAATAACGCACACGCTTCACCGCTATCACTTTCATTATTCCAACTTGAAAATAAAGGACAAATATTACATTGCATTATTTTTCCTGCTCCTTACTCATAGATATGTATAACTGTTGGAAGTTCCCCGTTCTTGTAGTTGTCATAGATATTTGAAAATATAGTGCTTGCATCCACAAACATATCTTCATCATTACAATCTCTGGCGATCTGCTCACATACCTTTATAGCCTGTTCCAGAATATTCTTTTCTTCATTGGTCAGTGTCACTGTTGTATCTCTATATACACTACTCATTCTTTCTGCTCCTTATCTAAATCAATCAAATACAATATGTCACATAAAAATTCTTGTATATCTCTATGTGGTACATAAGTTAATACGCCAGCTACTTCATTTATCTTGTCACAATAGAACTCTACGGCATCATGTAATCCTTTTTCCGCAAGTAGTTTCTGCATATCGGACCTGTACTCTTCTTCGGTATATTCCACTAAGCTAAACATTTCTGCTCCTAACTCCGATTCAACTCGGTTTTAATTCGGTGTATTACAAACAACTCTAATCTCTCCAACAATCCTATAATGATTTATGTGTGGTTCAAAATTAGCCGTTACAGTTACATATTTACCCATTTGAGAAGCTAATTCATTTGCCAAATCTTTTGTAATAATATCTGTCAATTTATTTTCTTCACCTTTTACAATCAAGGCTTCGGGATATAATCTCTGGAATCTCAAAGTGTCAATCTTATAATTTGTTACCGTAACTTTCGGTAAAGGCATTTTTGCAAGTTCTTCATACTTGCGCTTATAATACTTGGCTTTTTGTCTTGCGTTCATACATCCTCACTTTCCTGTGACTTAAAATATATGTGCTGACCATCGTTTTATACTTGAATATGGAATATAATATGTGCCCTCTTTTGCACCAAATCTGATATAATACATAAGGCTTGTTTTTCCTTCGCTATAATCGTCACAACATACTTCCTCTTTATCACCATTGATATATTCAATAACTAATTGAACTCTCATTCCTTATCCTCACTTTCCTGTGGCTCAATCATTCTTGCACCGCAGTTAGGGCAATAATTGTAATGATTCCTATGCCACTCCCTAACATCAATACCGCAATCACAATTAGAACACCATTCATAAGCACCTAAACCACTTGGCATTACTCCTAAATTCTCACAATGTTCTCTATGACTTATCCAATGCCCTTTAAGTCTTATTGGTGTTACTGAGGACAAAGCCTGTATATCTTCAACATTCACAACGTCCCTAGTCGAAAGTGTTGCACTATCATCTATTCTATATTGAAGTTTCAACACCGCTTCTCTGCTTATTGCATCACATCTTGGTTCTTGTGGTGTTACTGAGGGCATTTCATACAATACATACATAACATCAACCTTGTCGTACAAAGTACAATCATAATCTGTGTCAACAGGGTGTATTCTTTTTACAGCGTTAATCGTTGCTTGTCTGCTTATACAATCAACTCCTAAATCATTCTTAGTAGTTGAACCTGTCGGAATTTCCGAACAGTTCGGCTCTTGCTCTAACTTTTTCATCCTTAATCTCCTAACTTGCGCTAACTTGCAAGCACCAACAAGCAAGCTATCAGCATCAGTATTATTGTTATGGTTTCATAGGTTTTCAATTCGTGGTCTTCCATTCTCATCATTCAAAAGGGTTTGATAATTTCCAAGCTAAAATTTCTGTTGTCTCTGAATTTCGCCTATCGTCAACACTCCGAAAAGCCCAGTCTTTAGCTTCCCACTTCTCATGCTCCATCCATGCTGTGCTGGTTTTCTTTCCAAACAGAACAACGTCAATCAGAAGCCATGTGTTGAAGTTGGGAAGCTCCTCCGGCATCTTATGCCATCCTTGTTCCCTGTCCAGGTAATGACCAAGGACATAGAAGCAGGTAGGGTTTTCTTTGATGTATTCGTCTTCTGAGGCTTTGGGCTCTTCTGATCCGTTGCATCTGGCACCACATAGCCTTGTGTTACACTTCCGGCAACATACATGAGGGCACTGGAGAGCATCCAACGTGTCAGCAATTTCCCAGAGGTTCTGCTTGTTGCAGGTGTGTCCTGAAAATCTGCATACGTTATATGCGTATCTGCATATCAGGTCCTTTTTTGCTTCGCAATCTTTTTCACATCTATGACAACATGTTTGCGGGCAATCACCAGTTGCCTTCTCCCAAATCTCAGTTCTATTGCATCGACTTACATTATCTGTACAATAGTTGTTGGAACGATCTGCTATTTTCTGAAGTTCTTCCGGTATGTCGATTTCTTGATGACATCCAGGGCATCGCTTCGTAACACGTACTCCCTGATATGGCCAATCTCCATAAATGACTCTGTTTGGGCACTCTGTTCCGCAATTATTACATCGCCATCGCTCATATTCATTCTTCCGGACCAACTTGACTTTTTTATTGTTAATGAAATCAAATAAGCTCAACTGACCATCACATTCATAATCTTTCATTTCTTTCATTTTTTCTTTTTATCCTTAATTACCTTTTCCAACCTCACGAGGCCGAGGCCTGCTTCTGTCAACTCCGGATTTTTTGACCGGAGATGCTTTTTTGCCATGGTTATATGCTCACCTCTTGATATCAGCATCAGATTATCAATGTCGCAGTTCATTGGATCCTGGTCCTTAAAAGTCACTAGCATTCCATCAGGAATAGAACCGTTATGCTGTTCCCAGACATATCTGTGAAGAGGTTTCCACATTTCCCATCGCTTCCCTTTGTCTTTGACCTTTATAAGCTTATAGCCATCGACAACAGATATCGTTCCGACTGGTTTAGTGTTAGGCGGAATAGTTCCGGGCTTGAAGCGTGTTGCCTTGGTGCGCTCGATAGCTTCCTGGCTCATGTATTCCTCCTGCTTCATACCTTTATTTCCACTTGGATGATTTTTCTGATACCATCCAGTAACTCCGGACTTGATGCCATACCTCTGTCTGTACACTTTCATCCTTGCCGGAGTGAAGTCGGTTCCAAACTTCTCATTGACCATATCTGCCATTTCTTTAGAGCTGACTCCCCATGAATTATCCCGGATAAACTCATGCATCCCTTTGGGGAATCTTTTTTGATATTTCTGATACTCTTCACTTGACCAGCGTCCAAGACCGTTCTTGTATCCATAATTAGCTCTGAAGCATTTCATCTTTCTGGGAGTGAAGTTTGTTCCCAGTTCCTTGTTGCACAGTTCAGCCAGATCAGGATCCCGCATTCCCTCACAGTGCTCACGAACAAAATCATGAACCTCCTGAGGATATTTATTGTAATTTGCCATCACTTATCCCTCAGTTCTAACATGGCAGGTACATTGTTCCTGTCCACGTTGTAGCCATACTCATCCATGTGGACCATTGTTCTGTATGCCAGCTCTCCATTCTGGATGATCTGATTGGCAACTTTGGACATGCTCTCGGCTCTTTTGATCTCCTGGTCTAACTGATCAGAGCTGAGACTGTCATCGGTCAGCCGCTCCATTGCCTCAAATAGATAATTGTTTAAATCAGATAATGTATTTTTCATACTTCCTTAAGCTCCTTTATGTTGTGGCTGATAATGTTCGCAGCATCATTCAGTGTCTCCACCTCAGAGCGTGTCAGCACGTCCCTGTGACGATCCTTTATTGCGATCAGCCCGTCTATGATCGTGTTGGCATAGACGCTGATGTTCTCATATATTTCCATGTTCCCCTCCTAGATAAATAATCCGTTGTATTTCTTTCTTAGGTATCTCTTGTGGGCTTCTTCCGCTAGATTCTCCTTGTGCTCCATGTAGTACCTGCGCAGGTATGCTTTCCGCCTTTCCTTGCGTTCTTCCGGTGTCAGCTTTGGCCTCCTGGCCTTGGCATCATGTACGCAGTCAGGATAAGGGCAGGTGAAGCAGTCATCATGATTGCAGCTCATTGGCATCCTCCCTGTTAAGTTTTGCTATTACGTCATCTGCCCGGAGCAGGACCGCTCTTCTCAGGAACTCAGCGAACTCATTTCCCTGGTATGCATTCTCAAACTTCTCTACCTCGTTCATGTATTCCAGGAAGAGCTCCGGCTTGTCATTAGATGCGTGCTGGAGGATCTTGATGATCTTCCAGATGTCCATGTATGGACCGTATACTTTTTGTCTCCACTGTGCTCTATCCATTACTAAGCTCCTCTATACTGATATAGATACCGGGTATCTCAGCCCAAAACTTTTCTATAATCTCAGATGCTACCAAAGCATCATCTTTCCAAAAGCCAAGTCTGGTCATCTCATCCTTAAGCATCTTATTGAGGTTGTCTGTATCGGGCTTTGTAGTTTTGTATTCTCCATCACTATGCTTTCTTCTAGGGAACAACCACTTCACAGTCAGCCTTATTGCTCCTGTATAAGGTTCCTCAGGAATGAATTTAGAAAGAGCTCTTCCAAGATTCGACCTGACTGTTTTCAGATCTCTGTCTTCATATATATAGGGCTTGCCATTCTTGCTGATTCCGATCCGGTGCTCCTGTTGTGTCTTAGTCGGTGGATTCATGTTCAAAAAGAAATGCATTTCTAATTTGGTCCTTTCTATCATCATTTCCGTTTTCGAGCGCTGAGCATCCCTTAGGCAAAAACGCCATGTCTGCGTTTTGCCGTAGGGTGCGCCCGCCAGGGTTTTGTCAAAAACCTATTAATAGGGTTTTGTTGACATATGTCAAAACCCTATAGGGTTTTTCTGACACTTCCTGTCAACAATTCCCTATAGGGTTTTGAATTGACAGGTAGTGTCAAAATGATTTCATGGGGTTTTGACACTTTATTGAGTTTCATCATCGTTTTCAGCATAGAAGAGTCTCCCTTCCACCAGCTTAAGATCATCAAATTCTCCCAACCAATTTTTGATAGTGTTCCTTGAAAATCCTTTATCGGATTTGAAATATTCAACGGCATCTGCCAATGTTGGATGAGGATTATGTGCTATGCTTGTATCAATCTCATCCCAGTTCTCCACAAATGCGCAGAGCCTTTCATATCTTTTTCCCTTGATACTCTTCTTGACTGCATTCCCTCTCCTGGAATTGACACTCTTATCCATCCCGCTCATTGGCTGAGCGTCTGCAAGATCTGTTGTTACCTTATGGACTGGATAGTCAAATATCACGTCAATGTCATCAGGTGTCTTAAACTCTCTGAGCGTTGCGGATATTCTCCAGGCAGTCTGACCATCCTCAAGCGACATCTCGACATCTGCAGGATTTATCTGTATCATGTCGAGGATTGCATCTGGGTCTCTTGCGAACACGCCTGATCCACTGGCCCTGTCTATAGCGAACTTTCCACCCTGGGCTCCCTTGGAATGATGATGGCAGCATATGATGGAAGTCTTAAGCTGCGTGCATATCTTATCCAGTTCATTAAAGAACTTTGCCATCTCCGATGCATTATTCTCATCATTGACATTGATCTTGTAGAGCGGATCAAAGATGATTGCATCATAGTTCTTACCTTCAGCCCGTCTTATAAGTCTTGGTGATAGTGTTGCAATGTCTGCCTTCTGTCCTCTCAGGTTCCATATAGACAGATCTCCAGTATCACTGACCCCCATACAACGCTTTACGTCATCCACACGATGAAGGAATGAATCTCCGTCAACCTCAAGATTGATATACAATACCTTTCCCTTCTTGCAGTCGAATCCGAGCCAGCTTCTCCCGGTGGTGATACATAACGCGAGTTCTATCAGAAGGAATGACTTTCCAGCTTTGGAAGCTCCGGAGATAAGCATTTTATGTCCCTGTCTCAGGATTCCCTTTATGAGCTCCGGTGCCAGTGGCGGAAGTTCTTTCAGATCCGAATACTGAATGATATCCGGGAGCGTATCCTTTAAGTTTTCAATGTACGTCTGCCATTCATCAAATGTTTCAAATCCAAGATTCTCGGCAATGATAAACTGTTTTTTCTCCCCTCGGACAACTCCCGGCATCCTGGTCATTCTTGATGCGTTCTTGTTCTGAGTGTCTATGGTGAGACCATTCTCTCCACATATCCGGTATAGATAATCAACCTTCTCTCTGTAGTCCTGTGGTGTAAGGGCGTCAATTCTTACTATGGAATGGACTGACTTTCCTCCGGAGAATGTCATCATTACAATAGGAAGCTTCAATTCTTCCATAAGTGCCTTCTGCTTTTCGATTTCAAGGTTGTCTGACTCAATCAGTGCATATCTCAGATCAGTAACATTGTCATTGTTTACACCATTGCCATCCAAAGGATTGAACCTGATCCAAGCACCTGCATCGTGATTGTAGTCTCCGATAACAGCGCCCATATCTTTTGGATGTTTCTTGATGGCAGCTAGAAGCTGCTTAGCAGTCATCCCATAAGATCCCCTTGAGGCAGGCTTCCATTTGTTCTTGTCCTTGTCATACTCAGCATCAATGCAGAATCCAACAATTTCCTCCGGCTTAAACAATGCCTGGATAAAACGTCTTAACTCATCCGGACCGTTCATGTCCTTAGGAGCTTCGATGATTGATGAAGTATCCAGCCAAGCGGTGTCCTTGATAACTCTGTCATCTCCGTCGTACTCGATCTCATCATCCCAATTAAAAGCTTTGATCTCTCTTTTGACAGGACTGTATCCAAACTTTTTTGCCATCTCAATGATGGTCCCACCTGTTACAATCTCACCTGCGTTCTCTCTGAAGGTGTTCCACTTTTTCTCACAGTCCCCGCTTTTGTAGCGGGTATCTGATCGGCTCCAGGCATCCCAAACATCAGCAGTATAGCCTTCATGTTTTAGTGCCATCCCTATAGTCACCCACTCTGTATAATTCAGAGCGGATGGCGGGATATAGTTCAATGCTTCTGTTAATTCCATAAGTCATCATCCCTCAACAAACTTGGTGGTATATATTCCTCCGGTACAATGTTCAGATTCCACTTTTTCCACCCTACAGCAGCAAGCCTGTTCATCATCTTGCTGGCTTCTTCAAACTTCCAATCGTAAGTATTAACAAAGCCATATTTTGACAATGCTTTTGCTTGTCGTGGTGTGCACAGCCCTAAGCTTCGTCTCGTGCTTAATCGGTCAATGAGCTTGCTGGCCTTTCCTCTGCACATGTCCTTATCTGCTGCGATCTGCATCTTTTCAAGATACTCAAGCTGTTTTTGTGTTGCAGGTTCAGCTTCCCATCCGAAGGTAGGAACATAATCAATCAGGGAGTCATCGCCAAGTGACAATTCAAGCTCAAGAGGATCCACAAGCTTCTTCTGTTTCCTTGCCTTCTCTGCTTCTTCCAGTGCTTTCTGCAGTGCGTTCTTTCGCTCTTCCAGGACATTCTTTTCTGCTACTTCTTCAGCTTCAAAGAGATCCTTTTCATCCCCATCTTCAAGATCCAGCGTTACCTTATCGGCAATCACTTTTTTCTTGCAGATTATATCTGCAGGATGAACGAGGTTATGCTTTCCGGTCATCCATAGGAAGTCAAGAACAAGTAAGTGCTCTTTTCCCGGGAACAGTCTTGTCCCTCTTCCTATCATCTGACAGTAAAGGCTTCTTACTTTTGTAGGTCTGAGCACTACAATGCAGTCAACTATAGGACAATCCCATCCTTCAGTGAGAAGCATGGAGTTGCAAAGCACATTAAACTTTCCATCCTCAAACTCCTGCAGTATCACGTCTCTGTTTTTTGATTCTCCGTTTACTTCCGCCGCTCTGAATCCTTTGCGGTTCAGTATGTCCCTGAATGCCTGGGAGATTGAGACAAGCGGTAAGAATACAACAGTGTGCCTATCCATACAGATCTTGGTCATTTCATCTGCAATATCTTCAAGGTACGGCTCCAGAGCGTGTCCGATCTCGTTCACCTGGAAGTCTCCACAGGATACCTTTACTCCTGAAAGGTCAATGTTTAATGGTATTGTCTGCACCCTTATCGGTGACAGGTAGCCTTGCTTGACTGCATCCCTTAAGCTATACTCATAAGCGAGGCTTTCAAATGTTTCACTCAGTTCTTTCATGTCTCCCCGGTCAGGAGTCGCGGTAACACCAAGCACTTTGGCTTTATCAAAATATGTGAGGATATTCTGATAACCTTTAGCTAGTACATGATGTGCTTCGTCAATGATTACCGTCTTGAAATAATCATGAGTGAATCTTGAGAGCCTTTTATCTGTCATCAATGTCTGAACACTTCCAACTGTTATGAGTGCATTGCTTTCGATGCTTGTCTGCTCAGCCTTTTCTACTGCACAGTCAATACCAAAATTGCTTTTGATTTTGTCAGATGCCTGAGACAAAAGCTCTTCTCTATGAGCGAGGATCAGGACCTTTCCATTCTGAGTCCTCTCCTCGGCTATACTTGCGAATACAATAGTTTTGCCGCACCCGGTGGGAAGGACAAGAAGAGTTCTGTCTTTATCCTCCCACTCTTTATAGATTGCAGCTTTTGCCTCGGCCTGGTAAGGCCTTAGCTCCATTCGTCATCCTCCCCTTTGGCAACCGGGTCAATGTAATTGCCTACATTATTAAAGAAGATGTCATCCTTGTTGCCCTTGGTCTTGGTGATGTGAGCCTTACCTTTAAGTCCTATGGCCTGATCCCATTTCATCTTGAGCTTCTCACCATGCTTCTTAAGTCCTACCGCCCTGAAAAATGCAGATATCTTCCATTCCATCGTTGAAGCCAGCGGGAAGTTGTCTTTGATGTAGCATTCTCCCTCATCTGTATGAATCTTGAGAGTTATCGTTGCCTGATTGCAGGCTGGAGTCTTAGCTCCCTGCTTTGGTGTGTAATGCCCTCTCTCAAATTTGTGTACTTCAAACTCGTAATCTCCCTCTTCCAGAGTTACAAAGTCCTTTTGCGGGGCTCCATCATTTTCGATCTCATCGTCCCAATCCAATACTTTTACTTCTTCATCACTCATCTTGCCTTCTCCTTTTCTTTAAGGTTCAAATGGAATTTCTTCCATACTTGTATCAATCTTCCTGGCATATTTGACGAATCCAGCCCACTTATCGATAAGACTCTTCTGGACAAATTCCGGATTAAGATTTTCAATCTTATCTCCTGTGAAGCACCCGCCTTTGGAAGCGACTGCAAGGATAAGTCTGTCCTCATCGATGCCGTCCTTTTCCATAAGTGCCTTAAGCTTTGTAATGTGTTCGGGTTCTTTCGGATCCGGAGCAGCTTCTTTTTCCTTGATCGGCTCAGGAGCCTTTTCTTTTGTTTTCTTAGGTTTCGGATTGTCTTTTCCTTCGATGATTGCCTTAATTGCCGAGTACTCAAACGGAAGACAGTCATCAAGACCATATCTGTTCTTGGCATCCCAGCAGGGATTGTGTGTGGTATACATCACGCGCTTTCCGCCCTGAGCTTTCTTGCTCTTGGTCTTATCATCCTCAATCACATACGTCTTGTAGTTAGCAAAGAGGACAAGGTCAGCCCATTCCTTTAGCATAGGAGCCACCTGTCTCGACAGTTTCATCTCCCATCTGTCATAGGCTCCCATCTCATCCGGCTGTTCAAACTTGCGCATCTTGGCGTGTGCGGTCACGACTACATTGATGTCAAGCTTTATCAGATCATCAAGTCTGTCTATCAGCTTCTTAAAGTTCTCCTGGGTATATGTGTAGCCTTTCCCATATCCAAAGTCCTCAATGCCATTCACTCCACCCTTCTCACACGTGTATTTGATGCAGAGCATTTCAGCCCAGTCTGCAGTGTCCAAAACAAAAGTCTTGCAGCATGATGGATTCTGAGATACATACTTCACTGCAGAGAAGATATCCTCCCACTTCTCTGGTGCATCAAATCTTGATACATCCATTGCCTTAGTGCTCCCCTCCGTGTCGCAAAACACTGGATCGGGGAACTCACTTGCACAAGTGCTTTTACCAATCCCTTCAGGGCCATAGATCACAACCTTCTTGGCGCTAGGGATAACTCCCTTAGTAATATTCATCTTTCCTCCTTATCTGATCTGAATATTGTTATGCTCTACCAGGCGAACTCCATCAAAAGTCTGACCTCCCTTAAGAGCATCCTTGAGTGGTGTCTTCATGACTGACTTCTCAACCTTGATAAATCTTGCGGGAAGTTCATCAATGGCTGCATCATCGACTTCTACACTTTCACTCTTTCGATAGCTGATAGACACTCTCTCATCCTTGAACTTTGCACCATTCAGAATGCTGTCTAAATACTTCTGCAGAGAATCAGCCTTGTTCTCACAAACCTTCTGTCTCTTAGCCAGGGCATCCTTTTCATTCTTAAGTGCTCCAGCTTCAGCTCTGAGGTTCTTTACCCAGCACGCTATGTCAGAGACCTTCTTTTCATACTGCATCTCAAGAGCGTCCAAGGCTTCAATATCAATGACTTCTCCTGTCTCCTGATCAACACAATTCTCAAGTGCTGCTAATATTTCATAAAGCTTCATATTATTACCTCCACTTCCTTCTTATTGAGCTCTTCCGGTATGATCAGGGGCAGATTTGCCACACAGAGGATCTCATTTACGTCCTTTATGCTCAGGACCCACTCATCAAGTGAGCCGCCCTTGCTCATTTCACTAAGAGCCTTGAATCTCAGCAGCTTAAGAGCCGCCATCTTCACGTTTGTTTTCGGTGTTTCGTACTGTTTTTCCATTGTTTTTTGATCTCCCTTCTTGTATAATTGGAGATGGAAAAAGCGCTAAAGCAACGGCAGTTTCCATCTTGACCATGTTCGCAGCATGGTCTTTTTTATTGAATTTTTGCAGTGTAAAAGGTATGGTTTCGATAATCGAAAGCTTCACTAAAGAACTTGTCCAGACTGCTGTTCTCTTTTTTCTCAAATGCCACGATCTCGGGGACCAAGTTTCCCATCTCAAGATCTGACAGCGCCTGGTGGACTTCCGGTGTTATCTCAGCCGCCTTCATACCAGCCGTGTAAAACTGATGCGCCTGATGGATGACATCATAGACAGTGTTTGGATAGTCAGGGCTGTTGACCCTGTTAATCACAACACTCATGACGAACCTCATTCCATCGGGTCCCTGGTTTAATGCCTCAGCAGAAGCTATCTTCATTAGCTCCTGTGCATCCTCATAACTAACTTCTATGGGCTTTGGGCACTGACGATCATGTGCCTCTGATTCGACAGGTGAAAGCAATATTGCCCCACCTAAAAGAATCCCCAGTATGACTCTTTTCATTTCTCCTCCTCTCCCTTATTTTTTTAAGATCTCCCATCGTTCCTCGTAGGGAACATTTAGAGCATTCATGATGTCTTCGAATACTCCCAGAGGAACTAGCTCCGGATTGTTCCAATACTTCCTAAAAGTGGTGGAACTCCCTACCGCTGTATGCTTTCGGAGATCTTCCTGAGTACGAATGTGACGGATTTCTCTGTATTTGTTGATTGTCCCCCGGAATAATTCTGCATTCATAAGAACCTCGCTTTTCCAACATCAAAGTTTAATATGTTGGATTTTTAAGTTAAAAAAAGGGTTCTGACAGAGACTCCCAAAGCAGACGCAAGCTTATCGAGAGTTTTTGTATTGATAACAACGTTATCCGCACTTTCAATGCGAATAATCGTAGCCCTTGAAACTCCCGATATTTCAGCCAGTTCAGCCTGGGACATACGTTTTTTCTCACGAATTTCTTTTATCTTGTATGCCATGACTACCTCCTTACAATATATTGTTGAACCTATATCCAACATACACCAACATGTTAAACGTGTCAATATATTTTTCTTTTTTGGTTGTATTCGTTTTATATAGGATGTAAAATATATTTGCAAGTATTGGAGGGAGCACAATGACAATAGGCGATGTTATAAAAGAGTTCAGAAAACTAAATAATCTTAGTTTGGAAGAGTTCGGAAAGCTTGCCGGAGTCTCAAAATCCTATGTTTCCATGCTGGAAAACAACAAAGATCCCAGAGGTAATCCTGTCAATCCTAGTCTTGAAACTATAGACAAAATTGCCAGTGCCATCGGTGTTGATGTTGATGCCCTTGTTGGACAAATTGATCAAGATGTTGTTGTAAACAGAAAAAAGATTCCGTTGTCAAACTTTGACAACTCTGAGGAGGAAGCTACAACAAAGTGGAAATTTATCCGCTACTGCTACGAGCATGCATCACAGGAAGAAAAGAATAGAGTTCTTACAATCCTGAAGGTGCGCGAGAAATGGAATGAGTACAAGGAGATGGAAAACTTGTTTTTAAATGATGATTAAGGAGGATCTGTCATGAAACATTCTAAACTCAGTATCGCAACCATTGTTTTAGGTTTTTTATTTTTCCCCGCTGCAATAGTCACAGGCCTGATTGATATCATTAAGGGAAGCAAAGAAGAAAAGCATATCCTTTCTTATGTCGGTCTTGGCATAGCAATTTTGATGTTAATTATTGGAGTTGCAAATTATAAGCCAGGTTCATCAACATCCACCAAACAAGACGCTAGCGTTGAAGAAAATTCAACAGAACAGATAGCTGAAGTAACTGAAGTAACTGAAGTAACTGAGGAACAGCCTGCTGAGGAACAGCCTGCTGAGGAATCCCAGCCTGAGACTACCGAAGACAAAATAAAATCTATCGTTGATGCGCAAAATTTTAAGTATTCTGATTATAGGTATGTGACAAATCCTGACGATTCGGGAGATATCAGCATAACACTCCACTACGATGAGGCTTCATGGAATGAAACTGGTTTCATAGTAAGTTGTCTAAGCGATTATATCAATATATGTCGTGATGCCTACACATTGGATGGAATTACAGAAATTGAGTATTACGTATATTGTGATTTTACAGACACAAAAGGGAATGTATCATCTCAAAAAGCTTTTGCAATAAGTATGAAAAAAGAGAATTTTGATACTTATAACTGGGATAATCTCAAAGGAAACTCAAAAGCATATTCTCAAATTGAATCAGACTGTGAATTCCTTGATATTCATGCTGGAATAAGAAGCCAGGTAAATTTTGACAAGGTATTTTACGCTGGATAACAAAAAACAGCCCCACTACTCGGATGGTGATAGTGGGGCTTATTATATCAGCTACCTATCAGAGATAAGTAACTGGTACAACCTATAAATCAAACAGGAGGCATCCGGCGAACCGAATAACCTCCTGCTTTAATGAAACGTCCTGATTTAAATTTATTATACGCAGTTTATGCGCATAAAGAAAGGAAATGATAATGGCAAATGCTAAGAAGCTGCCGTCTGGTGCCTGGAGAACTCAGGCCAAGAGATCTATCAACGGAAAAATCATCCGGAAGTCTTTCACTGTTCACCCTAAAGAGACTGGTTATGATTCCCGGAAGGCAAAAACTCAATCCGAGAAGTTAGCCAGAGAATGGCAGCTCGAAGCTGAGGATCTAGAAGTCTTGGGTCTCAAAGTTAAAAACGCTATGGAGAATTATATCAAGGACAGAGCAAAGGTCCTCTCCCCTTCCACTATAACGAACTACAAGCGCCTTATTCCGCTTTTTGATTCATTAGCGGACATTCTTGTGAATAACATTAAAACGTCTGATATACAGGCTCTGGTGAATGAATGGAGCGTATCTGTAAAGGCCAAGACCATCAAGAACAGAATCAGCTTCCTTCTCTCCGCTTTGGATTATGCTGAGTGTGATAGGAAATTCAAGATCCGATATCCTCAGAGCACTTCCAAAGAGATCAAAGCTCCTGACACCGAAGACGTCAAAATGCTTATTGAGGCAGCTCCGGAAGATTTTAAACCTGTTCTCTACCTGGCAGCCTTCGGAGCGCTTCGCCGGGGAGAGATTGCCGCCCTTAAACAAAAAGACATCTCCAGAGATATGTGCACTGTTTATGTCCATGCTGACATAGTTCTAAGTGATAATAAATGGGTTTATAAAGCATTCCCCAAGAACGCCCAGGCAGGAACTGTTGACCTTCCTAAATGGATAATTGATGCCCTGCCCTTCTCTGAAGATCCTGAGGCTTATCTGTTTGATATGAATCCCGGTGTGATTTCTCACAGGTATGATAAGCTATGTAAGCAGCTAGGTTTTGCTTTTAATTTCCACAGTCTCCGACATTATGCCGCATCATTCAGGACTGACATCGGAGTCCCTAAGAAGTATATTGAAGAAACAGGAAGATGGAAATCAGGATCCACTGTCCTTGAGCGTGTATATGATAACACTCTCTCATCTTCCCGGAAAAAGTACACTCAAATAGTTAATAACTTCATTGACGATAATTTCAAAGAAGAGAGGAAACTTCCATGAAAACAATTGACGGAAAGCCTAAATCATACAGCCGGATATATAACATATGGCGTTTGATGAAAAGGCGCTGCAGCAATAAGAACGACTCTCATTACTATGCCTATGGCGGACGCGGAATCAAGGTCTGTGATGAATGGAATAATTCAGATACATTCATCGAATGGGCTTATTCTCATGGTTACACAAACGAATTAGAGCTTGATAGGATTGATCCAGATGGCAACTATGAACCAGATAACTGTCAATGGATTACTCATCAAGAAAACGCAAAGAAAAAACGTAGTCCTAATTCTCTTCCAGAAAGTCGAATAAAACAACTTCATAAAACGTGGGAATATTGCAAAGCCGCTGGATGTAATATGGATAATTTCCCAGAACCAAAATATTCATGGGAAGAATAATTCGTGTGCCATTTCGTGAGCCATTTAAACGTCAGAAGTTAATTTTTTAGAGTTAAAATCTAACGCAAATAATCAAATAATAACACCGTCAAGCCTAGTATTTATCGGACTTTCAAGGAGAACACCGCATCAATACTGACTTGACGGATTTTTCCTGTTTTCGGGTTCGATTCCCGTATCCTGCTTAGCCCTAAGCCGCATGGCTTGGGGCTTTTTTATTTTCCGTGTGCCTTTTCGTGTGAACTTCCATCAAATAAACTTCTGATAAATTTCCACTCCGAGTTTTGCCCGGTACTCTTTCATACCCTCAGACTGGTCCTTTGGTCTCTCAAATTTAGTGAGTACAATGTCGGAAGCTTCTCGGACACACTTGGCACTCTTTAATCCAGTAAGCACACTCTTGTAACTTGTGGAAAGCTCCACCCAAAGGAAGTCAAGTTGCATCTCTATGTCACCGATTGACCTGGAGCCCTTGGAGTTTAGCAGTGCCTGCTTCCGTCCTGAGCTCGTCCACTGCGCAAGGCCATATCCAGCGCTGTCAGTTGCAAAGTTCTTATATGCTCCATTATCCACAGCAGCCGTGTATGAATCATCAGTAAAACCCATACGCTTCTCAAAGGTATTCTGAAGATTTTTGGGATTGAGTCCGCTCTCTGCCTTGAGGTTGCCAATAAGGCCCGCTACCCCGTAAGGGTTTCCAATCTTAGGCATGAGATAGTCCCAGATCAGGCGCTCAATATCAATAGCTTCCTTCACCTTAAGAAGGTCATTGACGTAGGACTGGACGATACTGTAATTGTATCCGGCTTCGGTGAGCCTTATCCTTCTCTCTACTCCGTTGCCCCAGTTTCCTTTTCCCTGGACGATCTCCTGAGCCACCTCCTGAGCTGACTTCTTGAGTGGTGCATCATTTACCTTAACTACCACAACGACATGACTTCCTTCCTTTAATAATATATCTCCACGCCTGAGCTTGTCGGGCTTAGCCAGATAGGGAATAGTCGTAAACACTGACACCTCTCCCGTGGCCTTGAGTCCTGCGCGCAAGGTCCTTGTGGTTAAGCAGTTGCCGTTATAGGTAAGTGCACTCTCAGGAATGCCGGCATACATACAAGCCACGGATACCAAAGCACTGCAATCTGTCTCGCAAGGCTCTTTTACCTTGGAAACATCATAATTAAATCTGCGGGCTTTGGTAAGAAGTGTATTGCGCTGATTCTGATCATAGCCGATGTAGATATTGGCTGCAGCCATTTCCATGCAGTCAGCTACCTTATTAGCCATAACGGGATCATTGAACCTTATCATGACATTCCACGGCTTGTTATACCACTCCCTGATGCAGACCTCTTTCCCGGTCTGATCTCCTGCCTGTCCGCCTCTGGCTCTGTTGTTTTCATCTATCGATGCATGAGCAATCAAAACAGCCATATTACACCTCTCTTATTTTAATCTGAGTGCAGCCTTCGTCTTCTGATCAGCTACTCCGGTAATTTCAAGGCCGTTATTCTCCTGGAAGTCTTTGACCGCTTCAAGGGTCTTTCCTCTGAATATACCGTCAAGCTTAAGGCCATAGCCGCACTTGTTAAGGTTCCACTGAAGCCAGAGGATGTCTTTTCCTTCCATTGTGGGCTTCAGAGTAAATCCAGGACATTCATAAGGGCATGCTCCAGCCGCAGCCTTTACCTCTTCCACTGCTTTCTTTTTACTCGTTGTCTTTGCTTTTGCCATAGCTTAATCCTCCACTTCCGGAAGTCCGGCTATTGATGTGAGGATGGAAAGAAGAGCCGCAAGAAGTGACGCGGATACTACCACATGCCAGTTCACATTTTCAAACAGAGCCGATGTTCCGATAGTAGCAATCATGGTTTGAGCGAACGTTTTTACCGCCCGGATTCCCGCTGCCTTAAACCACTGCATAGGATTATCAAATATCTGATTCATTGCTTTCCTCCTCTCATTTCTTTGCCAGGTAATCATGTAAATCGTCTTTTGCTTTTTCCAAATTCTTTGTTATTGGCTTCTGCTCAGTCTCGCAATAATGGACCTCAAACTCAAGAAGAGCGAACACCGAGCGGATAAGAACCTCATTAGTGTCTTCCTGTTCTCTGAACCTGTCATTTCCCAGATGAAGAGACTGGTCAATCTCTTTTAGTTTCACCTCCAGCTCCCTTAGTTTGACATCAATGGCATTGATCCTCTCCTCCAGGGTGTCATGAGGCTTATTCAAGAATCTGAAAAGAGCATATCCCAGAACACAGATATTCATGAATGACAGGATTGTCTGAAAAATAGGCAATAATGTTTGTGTGTCCATCGTCCCTCCAACAATAAGAAGCGATCACTTATATGAAGTGACCGCCTCCGAATACCAATCAAGTAGCAAATTACTCCTGAACTGCTGCGCCTCTCTCGAAGGTCTCAGTCTTAATAACTACACCATAATCATTGATGACATGGCAAAGTTCAAAAGCATAATTGGCATTCTTCATGGCTCCACCAAGTTTGGTGTGGAAGTTGGCAACAGCTTCATCCTGACTGTCATATGAGTAGATAGCCTTTGCATCAGGTGTGTTATCCACGTATTTTGTGATCTCGATCAGATAAAATTTTCCTTCGTACATTCTTATTTCCTCCTTAGTTTGTTATTAGTTGCAATAAAAAACACCTGACTATCCGTCAGATGATCTTTAACATCTCAGGCACACACTAACTAAGCCCCTGCGCCCCCTTCATTCAGTTATGCGATGCACATGTCAAAAGTAGCTTTGACCTGCTTATCGCTTGTCACCACATAGAGCATTGTGGTCTCAATATTGACGTGGCCTGCATACTCCTTTATGTCCTGGATGTTTGCGCCACGCTTGCTCATATCCGTCAGAAGTGTCCTCCTAAATTTATGAGGATGTGCTTTGACCCCGCATCTCTCACCCAGTTCCTTCATCATCATCTGAACAGATCTCTTGGAAAGCCTCGTGTGTGGTTTCCTCTCTGAGACAAACAGCGCCTCATTGTCATCATCACGTGATTCAAGATACTGTTTCAGATAAAAGACGCTCTCCTCTGTCAGATAGACTTTCCTCTCTGCCTTGCCTTTGCACCCGTACAACAATATCTCTCCAGTGTCATCCGTGAGCTTTACATCATCCCGGTTAAGTGCCAGGATCTCTCCTATTCTTCCGGCGGTACTATACAGCATTTCCATCAGCGCCTTGTCCCGGATCGATTTGGCCTGAGTCGTGAGCTTCAATCTGTCCTGAGCTGTAAAAGGTTTCTTGATAATCCTTGGAACCTTCACCTTTGATATCCTTCTTGATGGATCCTTTGAGATGATACCCTCATCAGCCGCCCAGCTAAAGAAAGCACATATAGCATGTCTCAAGGTTTCCCTATATGACAGACTTATGTGCCTTGTTTCCACATACTTGGCTAAGTAGAGCCTTAGGTCGTTCGTGGTTATGTTCCTTATGTCCTTGCCGATATCTACATACAGCATCCGGATAATACGTCTGTACCCGTCAATCGTTCCGTCTGAGCAGTTCTCCAACCTCTTGCATCCAAGGTACGTGTTCAGGATGCTCTCCCATCCATGATACGACAGTGCTATGTCGTAGGACTTCTCGCGCAGCTCATACCTGGCTGACTTGATCAGCATGATGTTCTCAAGTTTCTGAAGCTGATAGTCTGTCAGATGGTCCTGCATTGCGGTTATTACTTCCTGAATGAATCTCTCCATAAGCATATCCTCCTTTCAATCTGTATTTCGGTCAAAAGGAGGATGGTGAACAGTGAAAATGTTAATTGAGTATGGCTGTTGTGCATTTTGTGCTATTTCGCAAAATAGTGATTTAGGTTCAAGTGTTAATTCGAAAGCATCGACGGCTGTATGTAAACATATTACATCGACGGCTCACCCGAATACAGCAGTAAATATTATATGCGATGGTACTTTAGTAACAACATTCCTTTTATTTTCAGATACGTATGGGAATATTTTTATTACGCATTTCCCATTAACTGAGAAGGTTCCATCAATTACTGAAATTACAAATTCATCAGGATTAGTTACATGGCTAGCAAAGCCTAGTAATAATGTACATATACACTATGTTTCTGACGGCGCCAATCTTAGAATAAAGCTTACATATTCAAATGGTTTAGGTACTCCTGTTATATCAATAACTCAACTAAATAATTCAACCGCTACGGTTGTTAAAACATACGGTTATTCGCAAAGTTAACAGTGAGGTATTGCTATACGATTCAGTATTTTTAAACAATAAATAATTCATTGATGTATATGTTGAGATACCTTAATTCAGTTGCGTCTCTATAAGTAAAGGTAACATAACCCGTTGAACTGTCTATTTCAAGAAAAGCCCTTTTAGCTCCATTTCTTACAGTAATCTCTCGATAGACATCTTGACGCGGTCTACATTCAGAAGGTAAAGTATACAAAGTTGTTGAATATCCAGCAGGTTGCTCCCCTGATAAGCTAGTGCCTACGTTTACAACGAACAGTATCTCAACTATACTTCCAACTTTATACACAGTATGTTCTATAACAAAATCACGTAATCCGGTTGTTAATGTTGGGGTATATACTGATACATTTGCTAAATCACTAATTTGCGCAGTAACTGACGATGCCGGTGTGCAATTTCCACCAGGGTTAATGTTGCCTCCCTGAGAGATTGCAGCTGTGGCCTTATACAGTATTCCGTTATAAATAAACTGGGCACCGATAGCATAAGCTCTGCTGGCCGAAGAACTGGACTCAATAGGAGCAAACATCTGGCCGAGAGCATTACCCATACGAGCAGACAAAGCCTCTCCGTTTGACAGAGATGTCTTACTGAGGTCGTTTATGATCTTATTATGGCCTGCTGTGGATGCGCTTCCGAGAATGATCCCGTGATTGTATATTGCAGAGTCCAGTATCTCCATGTTTTCATTTTCGTTGCCGATATCATAGGGATCTGTAGCCTCTGGCAGGTTCAGATTTAAATGTTCAGTAGTCTGCATTATTCTCCTCCTTAATCAATTATCAGAGGCTCATCTCTGAGACCCTGATATGTGAAGTTTGTCAGCTCTTCATGCGTATGAAGGCCAAGAACACCATAAGTATTGAACTTCAGAATGACTTCCAAAACCATGTTAAGCGGGACCATATCATCGAGAAGCTTCTGCACATTAGCAAGCAGATATTTGGCGGTCAGCACGACCTTGACCTGTATATAATCAAGGTCATCACTGATATATAAGTCGTATCCACTAGGCAGAAGGTTGTCCAGGTTCCTGATCAGCACACGGTATGAGTATGGCGGTCTCTCCAGCATCTTGCCCTTGACCTTGGTCCGGCGGTCATCCAGGGACTCATCATCCATAACATCAATATGGTAGATAGCCTCCCAGTGCTTCAGCGCATCATCAGACATAAGATCCGCAAACATGTCACTGTCGAGCTGGTCGGTATCTGTATCGAGATCTTCTATCTGTGGATCATTGATTTCATATATCTTTTTGATATCCGGTATGTTCTTAATCACCTCAGGAGCATCAAACATTCAGTGTTACCTCCCCCATTATCGGGACCTTTTCATAAGTAAGAGTCAGATTGCTTGCTGATGAGTTAATCGCAGTGTCAGCCACATCAAGAACGCCCTCAACTGAGAGAATCCTTGATTCTATCTGTGCAATCCTTACCACTATGGAAGTCAGTGCGTTATCTTCCCAGGACTGTCTCAGAGTGTAAAGATATTCATTTATGGCGGCTTTTACCGAGTCCTTAACTGCTTCGACTGTGTATCCGGTGTCGAGTGTTATCGTTGCCGATACATTGACAGTTGTGCCAACCGCAGCCAGTATCTGCACATGATGACATATTGGAGCCATGCCATCACCTTCGCCACTTGACACTGTAGGATCCACAACGTCCTGCACCTCAGCCACTACTGAAGCGGACGGAATGCCCAGTGTATCATCGAGGATCCATATATTTATCCATGGGCTGTCTGCTGCTCTTCTCTTTGGTTTGCAGGCACCCACATCATCCAGGGCGTCAATAAAGTTGGTATAATCAGCTTTATTTCCACCGAATGCTTTGGCCCCAAATGAATCCAGGATCCTGTCTCTAAAGACTTCCTCATCCTCGTCATCAGTTCCAAGCTGTAATATTTCTGTGATTGATCCTCCGACATAGTCTTCAATGTAATCAATCGGCACGAGCGTTCCCGTATTGGTATTAGCTTCAGCACCTTCTTGATCACAGGTCAGATAATAGTTGTAGGTTGTATCCGGTATAAGGGTCCCACAAGTATAGGTATAATCGCCACAATAGAACTGCGTACCGCGCTCAATCGCCTGGGAAAAGACACCTCTTACAATTGCCGGAGTAGCTTCACGATATGTAAGGCCTACCTGTGGAGCATACAGAATCAGATGCTGAAGGTCCATTGTATCCGGAGTGATATTCGTTCTTATACTCTCAAGCTCTTCATAGTAAGTCTCAAGAGCATCTGCCATCTTGGCGCAGGCATTCCAGGCAAGTGAGCCTTCATCTGTCCTCACATCCGGGCCAAACTGTGACAGCATATCAGCCAGAATATTCTCTACTGTCTTGTTTTCATACATTTGCGGCTACCTCCTTGCTCCCATAAACGGTATTCACAGTGAATTTGATATTCAACTTGTCATTATCGACATTGACATCAAGATCAGCGATACTCTCAATATCAGTGTTGCCTGACAAGGTATCCGTGAGCATCCTGCTCACCTCACTCCGGATATATTCAAGCGAGCTCTCCTTGCCTATGAGGTCACTGATCTCACAACCATAGTCCCATGAAAATTGATTAAAAACGTATTTCTTTGTCTCAATCGCAAGTCTTATCCACTGGATCAGCGCAGGAAGTCCTGAAATGATCCTTCCCGTAAGCGCTCCGGTGGTAAAGTCAATTTCATAGTCTGTCTGTTTTGTTGTTTCTTCTTCCGCTTCAACGATATCCTCATCGTCATCAAGATCAAATGGAAACATCTCTATACCACCTTTCCAAGAATAATAAAGCTTTCATCAACCAGTGCAATAAGGACTCTGCTGTCAGTGGTGACGCTTACCCCGTCAAGCTTGAGATATTCACCTTCATGAAGTACCAGATCCCCGGTGATGCACTTGCCATCAGTCTTGAGTATTCCGGTAAATAAGAAAGGACCAGTTCTGCCCTGGTCCCTTATAACCTTTATTATTTTTTCATAAGGATTTATCATGTCAGCTCCTTACTTGAGTTTTATCTCTTCTTCTGTGGCTCCCTCTTCCATCTTGTTGGAATAACTCAGTTCCAAAGACATTGTATGTATGCCATTCTCAAAAGTATGGCTGTCAGAAGCAATATAGAACTTACCTGTCAGCCCTGTTGCCTTGTCTCTTATCTTAAGGCTCCGTCCGGCAATGCATGCCACATTTCCAAGAGCACTCACGCTGGCCTCTTTAGTGACTCCGACAAGAAGCGCATTGGCAGCTCTTTCAGTATCCTCATTGTCCTTGCGGGTGTATGCCTGCATATATTTGCCGTACTTCTCAATGTTCTTTTTGTTTTTCACGTCTCCACGCTTAAAGTAATCCTTGTAAATCTCTACATGATTGACCATGTTATCAGTAGTATCATGGTAAGAAGCGTCAATAATATCCACGCTCTGATCCAGGATCACTCCTGAGTCAGTCCCCTTAAGTATCACACTGACTTTGCTCCCGGACATGACAGGCATATATTTTTTCTTATTGTTTTTATAAGCTTTCCTGTACGCTGCTACGATGATGTCATACATTGACTGCTCTTTATATACCACAAGCGGGATAAAAAGATTCGGATTCTGAAGATTCACAGTCTTTATCCCAGCCTGCTTACACAAAGACTTTGTTATCATCTTAGGAGTCACATTCTGGAATATCCTCGTGACTTTATTCCTCAGAAGATAATGCATGTAATCAAGGGCCGTATATGATGCAGTACCTATCGCGGCAGTCTTTTCCCTGCTTGTGAGTACTCCCACAAATAACAGCTTCTTATTTTTGTATAAAAGGATCCTGTCACCGAGTGCAAGCTTCATGTTCACAAAGCCCTTGTCATACGGATTCCATGGAATAGTGAACTCAAGCGTCCTGGATGCCTGATTCTCAGTCCCGCTCCAGGTGCATGATACAACATCTATTTTGGTACGTTTTTCGCCTTTTGGCTCCCAGTATACACTTATCATATCTTTGCACCGCCTTACTTAAGCCCATAGGATCACATCTTTTCCTATCAAGGCTACCTCTTCTTTTACTTTCTTAACTCTCGGATGTGCTTTCTTGTATTCCTTTATGGCTGCGTTGATAGTCTTCTTATTGTACTTTCTTGAGTATTCCGGTGAATGATTGTAGTAACCATCCAGTTGCAGTTTAGTAGTGGTTACTGTTTTGTGAGTCATCCAGCTGTGGCCTCCGCCATACACAGGAATAGGATATACAATTGTATATTCAGGACTGGTCTTGTCAGTCATCCTGCCCCATATCTTCTTATATGCCTTGGCCCATGTATCGCCCTTCTTCCAGTGATAAGCAACATAATCATCGGCAAAGATAGACATATTCGGAGCAGAACCTCCAAGGGTACGCTGTTCTTTAATGGAAATATCGTAATTGATATCGCCATTCCCGGAGTCCTGTCCCCAGGTAAAGCTCTCAATCGTACCAAAGATATTGATGCTCTGGCCTAGTACAAGATGTATCGTGGTATTCTTGTCCATGACTTCCACAAGCTTCTTGACGTAGTAGTTTATGGGATCATTAAGCTTTGCCTGTGCAAAATTGTACTTTTCACCGGGAAAGAAACACGACCATGATACCGTCTTGAGCGCACGCTTTCCTTTGAGGTTTATCTCTCCGGAAGCGTGTATGTTGACGGATGTATTCTGCTGCTTGCCATCAATCTTGTAAGATGCAGGATTCACGGGAAGCTTGAAGCCGCTTGCGTCATTTTTACCCCATCTAATAAATATATCCAAGCTCGCCACCTCCTATATTCTGAGCGGTCTGCTCTAATTTGTTTGCAAGAGCTACGGCAATGGCCTCAATGTCATCACTGCTCCTGACTGTGATGTTGTCAGCAAGCTTAGGGATGTTTATTGAGATATTTCCGACTCCACGCCCTGAGCCTACTGCACGGCCTTCATTGTATGCCATCTTTAGAGACTCTGAATGAGGATAGATACGTGTTCCTCTCGGAAGGTCAACAATCTCGGCCCCTCGCTCATGGATTGTGGCAGTACCACCACGGAAGAATGATGTTCCGACAGCAAAATGACCATTACTTCCGGATGATGGGACTTTATCCGCTTCTTCTTTAGCCTTGTCGCCTAATCCGCTAATACTGTCAAATAAGCCGGAAACGAAATCAGCAATCCCCTGAAGAATGCCGCAAACAGTATCAACTGCACTGGATGCTATGCTTTCAAGCCCGCCCATTACTGAAGAGAAAGCATCTTTAACACCATTCCATGCTCTGTCCCAGTCTCCTGTGAATACACCTGAGATAAATTCATTATATCCATTGAAGACCCCGATTACAGTCTCAATAGTTGCTCCAATAAACTCAGCCATAAATTTGAATATATCAACAGCAACCTCGATGGCAAATTTGAATTTTAGTTCAAAAACATCCTTAGCAATTTCAGCAATCCTCAGAAGAATAGGCCGTACTGCCGTCCATGTATCCGATACTGCATCCCTAAAGCCTTCCCATACAGGTTTCAGATGACTCTCCCATGTACTCTTAAGGGATGTTACCAGTTCATTCCACTGATCCTGCAAGAATTTTATAAGGGGCTGTATCTCATTAAAGAATGACTGAGCTGCAGCCTTTACCTGATCCCAGTGCGTTACAACAAGTGCGATAGCAATACCGATGGCTGCAAGGACTGCAATGACGATACCAGCGGGACTAGCCAGTGCTGCCATAACACCATTAGCGGCCTTGATCGCTCCACCTATCTTACCGACAGCAGAAACAACGCCACCGATAGTTGTGACCATCTTGCCAAATACCAGCAATGCAGGGCCAACAGCGGCAGCGATTCCAGCAAAGCGGATTATCATGTCCTTGGTTCCGTCATCAAGGTTCCTGAACCTGTCAATTATCTCTGTTATCTTCTGAATGACTGGAGTAGCATACTGAGCTATCAGCTGACCAAATGAATAAGAAAGAACGTCTATAGATGATTTTAGGCTTTCTATAGATCCACCGGTTCCCTGCATCATCGCTCCCGCCATTTCGGAAGCCGTTGACTGTTTTCCAAGAGCGTCTGAAAGCTCGTTCACACTTGCCGGAGAAGTGTTGATAAGACCAAGCCATGATGCCATCTGATTCTTTCCAAAGATAGCACTTGCAGCAGCTTCCTGCTCCTGTGAGCTCAATGTTGAAAAAGCAGCATTAAGATTATTCTGAATATCTATCATGCTCCTCATTTTGCCCTTAGAATCAAATGCAGTAATACCCAGCCTCTCCATCCATTCAGAGCCTTCTTTTGCAGGTGCTGCAAGTCGTGCGAGACCTGATTTAAGAGCGTTAGCGGCAACATTGGCATCTGTTCCATTATTAGCCATAACACCCATGGCAAGGGCTGCATCCTGAACATCAAGCCTGCCAGTCTTGAAGATCGGCGCTGCTATGCTCATCGCTTCAGATAGGCTATTGACATCAAGTGCAGAATTGCTGCATGCATTAGCAAAAACATCAGCATATGATTCCGCCTCTTGTGCTCCCGCACCAAAAGCGTTCATTGTTGCCATAAGTCCGGCAGATACAACGTCAAGATCACCACCTGCTCCAGCTGCAAGATTCATGGCTGGTGCAATAGCGTTTGCGGCCTGTGCTGCATCCCATCCACCTCTGGCAAAACTCAGGGCTGCATTGGCTGCATCTGACATGCTATAGACTGAAGTAGCAGCCGCATCCTCCATGGCCTTACCCAGATCAGCCGCTGCAAATTTATCTTTACCCATCGTCCCCTCAATGAGGGTCATAGCCTTATCAACTTCAGCAAAGTTATTTACTGCTGCTGTTCCGGCTGCTACAACAGGAAGCGTGATTGCAGTTGTAAGTCCCTGTCCTACCTTGGTAATACCCCGCCCGGTGTTGGTTATCTCTTTTCCGGCCCTCTGCCATTGTTTATTTGACTCAGTAAGTGATGAAGTAACGCTCTGGAGAGGCTGCGTTACCTTATCAATGAGCTGCATGGTTACGTCAATAATTCGTCCTGCCATATCAGTCTCCCCTCATGGCTTCGTACTCTCGTTTCTCTCCTCCAGTTCATAATGAACAAAAGCCCGGATGACTTCTCTCTCTCCGGGCTTCATGTTATAAACTGTTGAAGGCCTCATGTTGTGATCACGGAATAGCAGATACATAAGCTGGACATCTGCATCCGTGTTAATTAGTTTTTTATGATGTCCTCGGCATCTTCCAGGGACATATTCGAAAGCTTGATTATCGCATCAGCGATGAAGTTAGCTTCGAACCTGAAAAGAATCTCAGCAAGCTGTACAGGATCATCAGCTCCAAAGTGCTTCTGAAGCTCCTCATTATTGAGATCCGGATCAACTACACCCTTGGCTACAAGCATGAAATTGGAATCAAAGCTCTTGCCTGAGTCAAAGCTTCCGTCTCTCCTGGTCGCATACTCCCTGATATTCTTGATTGTTCCTAAGTCAACCTCGCGGATAGTCATTTCAACGGGTTCATTTTGTCCAAGGACCTTTGCAAGTCTCTTTGACATAAATGTTCCAGTGGCATACTCTTTTGCTTTTGCCTGATCCGCTTTAAGTAATCCTTCAACCAAATTCATATTCAATTCCTCCATCCGATTTAATGCAAAAGAATGCAGCGGGGATATCTCACCTCGCTGCACCTTGAATGCAAATTATTAAACTACATCATTGATTTCAAAATCTGAGAATGTGAAGCTGTACTCATCCTCAATGAGCTCTTTAACTTTCCAGTTGATAAGTGTCAGCTCATCGAAAACGACATTCTTAAGTGTCACGGTCTCTTTCTTCCCACCAAGATCAGGGTCCTCAATTGTGCTCTTAATAGTCACAACTGTAGTCTTTCCAGCCTTGATATTATCAGCTATGAGCTTAATAAAGTAAGAAGAGATCTTATTGACCTTGAGCTTGCCTTTGCCATCAGTGCCAACGATCTTGTATCCTTTGGCAAGTGTTCCAGCCTGCTTAACTTCCTTTTTCTCAAGTGATACCTTGGCTTCGAGCTCTGTACCTTCACCGAGGAAAGTACCGCCGATCCACATCTTGGCAAAACTGCCATTCATCACTTTTTCGGGTTTATAACTAGCAGCCATCTTTCAACCTCCTTCTTAAATTGTAATTTTCAATGTGACATCTTCGATCACATCAAGGATTCTCAGAGTCGCTACCAGGAATACATTGGAGCCTGTATCTGCCATCTTGATCTCATCCTCTGTCATCTCGCTTGTATCCACACCATGAGCATTCAGATAAGCACGGTTTGCGTTGATGTCTATCGCGATGTTATATCTGCTTACAACACCATCGATCAGAAGTTCATCAAAATAACTTCCGATTGCAGTCATCAGAATCTGCTTGTTATCGTAATTGTTGGACACCTTGCCGATGTAAGTATCCTGGATCATCTTCTTGATATCGAAAGAGATGATGTCCACAGCACTTACGATCTTGATCTTCTGGAACTGTGTATTCTTGGATGATGTAAGAGTTGTCAGAGAGTTGACTGCTCTTGAGGTCTTAACCTTCTCACCATCCCACCACAGGAAGAACTTTCCTGCGTTGACTGCTGTGTCCATCTCGGCCTTGGTAAGCCTTGAGCAGTCGGTGAGTTCCGGAAGAGTTGCATAGGTTGCACTCATCTCGACAGGAGTCCCTGCGATTATTCCGGCAATTCTTGAGCAGTACTCCTCAGCCGTGTAGGTCACATCATTAACTATTGCGGCAGCAGTAGTATAATTGATGATAGCCTCGCTATCAGCCGCTGTGTTAGGGAGCACGGCTTTAACAAGATGATCAGCAGCACGCTCGCTCTTGATGTAGTTAACGATTGCTGTAGTCTGCTCATCAGTTGCCACAGTGGGAACTACAAGATAGTCCCATGTAACAGTCTTGAAGTAGTTCAGCGCATCTGTATAGTCCACGCTATCGTCTTCAATAAAGTATGCAATTACCTTTTTAGGAGAGTTCACATATCCCAGAAGTGCAAGCTCAAGCTGCTTTTTGCTATCAGCAGAGAGAGTTGCCGGAATCTCATCAGCAGATGCTACAACGATGGGATTGGTCTCCGGAACGCTGGACTCCTTGAGGATCATTGCGATTATTCCATTGTTACTGCGCTCTACTACAGTAGCAGCAAGCTCAGTAAACTGGATGTTAATGCTAGGCATTCCACTCATGTTTTTAATCCTCCGCTTCAACTATTATGCTGACATCCACGTCTTCCATAGGGTCAGCGTCTACAGTGTCTGTTATGCAGTCATACCATTCAAGGTCTACTGTAATAACCGGGACATTATTCTCCGTCCCTACAAAATCGAAATCAAAACCCTTGACTCTCACAGTGCGCTCATCTATGTTGTCTGAGAGCTTGACCATGAAATAACGTCCAAAAGCCTTCTTGAGCGTTGTCGCTATCTCAAGAGCTCCCGCCTCATCTATCACGTCCTGAAGGATCTCTATCGAGAAGGTTCCCATGAAGTGCTCAGCTCCGAAGCTGGCTGTATCAGACTGGTCAATGGTGATCTCTGTAAAAAAACACGGTCTGATGAAGCTCTCAACGACCGCATTAGAATAGTACTTGTATTTTGTCGTGGGATAATACTCTTTCATTATCTTCAGACATTTCTTTTTGATATCTGCAAGTGTCATCATAAGAGATTCCCTTCTTTCAGAAGTTCGTCATACATCCTCTTTGCAACCTCAGGCATCTTGTCCTCATATGAGTCTATAGACTTCTGCATGACAAAGCGGCCCTCAACGTGTCCATCCTTTACCTTGGCCCGGTTCTTGTCCTTCTTGTTCTTGCTCTTCTTATAGTTCTCAGATTTATGAGCCATATAAGCGTTATACAAGTCGTGGCCTCGCTCAAACAGATGGAAGTGTGGAGACGTGGCACCGACCTCAACATACTGCCTGGCACCATACCCCTGCACCGGGTATACTTTGGTGTTCCTTAGAAGCTCCAGAGCTTTGCCCTTTCCTGTCTGCGTTTTAGCAGCGGACTGGACGTTGTGCGTGTATTCCTTACGGAACTCCCTGGCATTCTTCCTGAGAAGGTCCCCGGCTTTATCCGGATACTTCTGCATGAGCTTCATAAGATCCTCATTCAGTTCTGTAAGACCTGTCACAGTCAGCTCAACTCCGTCCATCAGTCTCCCTCATCAATCACAACATCCGGCTCTTCCTTGTTGATATGCTCATAACATCTGATCTCCAGCATCTTATGCTCATAATCAACATCGATAGCGCTGTCAATGTCGAACATCTTATCATCCACTCCCAGATACCAGTTTGAATTGATATCTGCGTATTCCTCACGATATCTGATAAAGCATTTATGTGTGACCCTGGACTGTATCTTCTTGAGCTCGTAGAACTCACTGCCCCGTATCGGGGAGATATCAGCCCACACAGTAGCAACCGGATTAAGCTTCTGAATACTCTGCTCCATGGAATCCACATCATCCACAAAACGGAAGATTGTTATTCTCTTAGATAGCCTTCCTATGTTCATCGTCCTTCTCATATGTCACCTCACAAAAGATTTACCCTGTATAAGCTCAGTATGCTTTGAACGGTACGATTTACATAGGTCGGCTTCTCAATCTGATTGTTTCTCTGGTCAAACATATCTGCTATAAGGACCTGATAAGCGATTGTGATGTCTTCATGCTCGTCAATCTCTTCCTCAGTCAGACCCGTATATCCCACTATGTAGTTAAGAGCGGCTGTCATCATTGCTGATATCTCAGCCTCTTCTATCTCCGTTGGAAGATCTATCCTCAGGAAGTCTATGACATTCTGAAGTGTTACATCACTTACTTTCATTTTTTGGTCCCCTTCTTAGGCTTCTCAGCCTCTTTTGTCTCTTCCTTTGCCTTTGGAGCTTCAAGCACTTTCACGTAGCCAGCGGCAACGAGCCCGGAGAGAACGTCCTTGTCAGATATCTCTCCGACCTCGCCTATTCCCATGGTTACGACTCCGGCAAAAGATACAAGTGCCTCAACTTTTGCCATATGCTACCTCCGATCAGGTTGCAGCAGGTGTTACAGCACAAGCGATCATCTCGCCGTTCTGAACCTTAGCATCAACCTCAACAAAGCCGAGTACTTCAACAACGTGTTGGGAAGCCTTAACCTCACGAAGCACCTCAATGTTGATGTCCTCAGAGAGCTTAACTGCAAGCCCCTTCATATCACCGTAAAACAGAACAGTCTTGCTGTTTGTTCCAAGAGCGGTAACGTTGGCGGATGTGTATACATCCTTTCCAAACAGTGTGTAGCCCCATCTTGAATTTGCATCCTTGTTGAGGAGGTAGTTGTTTTGGCCGTCCTTAAGCTTTCTGATGGCTGTTCTTGTAGCCTTGTTCATGATCCAGTAAGCATCAGCCTGGTATACGTCAGGAACCATCTCCTGGATGTCAATGAGCTCATCTGATGTGATGGCATCTTTAGAAGCAAGTGTCTTCTTCATGCCGGCAGGAATACCGGAAAGACCCTCAATCTTGTTAGCTGTTCCGTTAAGGAGCTCCTTCTCGAGGAACTTGCTGATTGCAAGAGCCATTCTGTTAACAACGAAGTTAACAACATCGAACTGAGAATTGTTGATGAGTGACTTGGAAACGTCTGTGATTGCCCTTCCAAGGAATCCTGTGAGGCTGATGCTTCCAAACTTGCCGGATGTGGAAAGTCCGTCAACGAACTCAACAGCGTAATCAGCTGTGATATCGCCCTGTGTGGTCTCATCATAGTAAGGGATTGTAAGAGTGCCCTTTACGTTGTATCTGTCAGCATCTGCATAGATGGGGCAGATATCAGTAACCTTCTGGATGATCTTGTTAGCGATTGATGCAGGAATAACTGCTCCGTTATCGCCCTTTGTCATGTTGACTGCTGTAGGGTCATCCCTGGTCTCAAGCTGTCCGCGGATATAAGCGTCAAAAGCATCATACTCGCGCTGTTCCTGTGTTCTCGTGTCTCTCTTCTCCTCTTCCTTCTCGACTTCAGGAGCGCTCAGCTCAAGCTCTCTTGATGTCTGGATGGCATTGATTGTGTTGTCCAGATCACGGATCTCCTTCTCAAGAGCTGAGAACTTTGTGTTCTCTTCCTCGTTAAGAGATCTGTTTTCCTGCTTAGCCATATCAAGAATGGCTTTCATCTCGGCCTGCTTAGCAGCCCTTTTCTCAAGTAATTCCTTAAG
>Ga0326512_10000379_pt1 | contig 38589 bp, 74 predicted proteins | sample 1_2617_0518_D_FD_203652 | JGI IMG/M metagenome (GOLD analysis project Ga0326512, IMG submission 203652) | Bovine rumen microbial communities from UC Davis, California, United States - 1_2617_0518 | ecosystem: Host-associated > Mammals > Digestive system > Stomach > Rumen | place: USA... | reverse complement strand
AGAGTACCGAAGTACCCCCCCCCACTTTAGTACATTAAAGTTGCTCATGTTCAGCCCTCCGCGACAGGCTCCGGGGAAACGCGGTTGTCAAACACCTGCGAGGCCACGCAGATGCCGTCATCGCGGACAATCTGCACCATCTCAAACTGGTAGTTTTCGCTGTCGATGTCAGCGGCAAGGATGTTGTAGTACCGCTTAAACGCCTGTTTCTCGTCCGCAAACTGCTGAATACTGTTTGCCTGTTTCCCGGTCTGGTCGATGTTCACGCGAGTAACGAAATACATTCTGTCCATGATTTATTTCTCCTTTTTAAGTAGTCTCAATGAGGATGATGTCAACGGTCGTACTGCCGCTCATAGTGCCGCCAAGCACGATTTCACCCGCCGAAGTTGTCCACGAAACATCAGACCGAATTGCGGACGGAGTGCCGAAAACACATTCCACCACACGCATATCAGCGGTAATGTTCGCGTTGGAAAGCGTTGCCGGGAGCGAAGTCAATGTAGCGGTCAGATGAATGGGGATAACAGGTGCGCCAAGGTCGGCGGGGACAAGCTGGACATTGCCCAGAGTAGGCGAAACGCCATTGACAGTAGAAACCGCGCCAGTACCGTTCTGTCCGTTGTAGACATTGAACGTGCCGACAGCCGTTTCCCCAACGTATACGGTGTATGTGTCCGTTGTACCGGGGGAACCATCACCAGAAGTGCGTGTAACTGATGTGATGGGGTCGCCGGGGTCGCCCTTGTCGCCTTTGTACTCATACCATGTATACGCGGTATAGGCGGTCGGTGCAGTCGCAGATGTGCCGCTATAAACGCCAATCCAGTCATCAGGAATCTGCGATAAATCGCTATCTGCTGTCGGCTCAGTATGCGACCACCGAATCCAGACGTATGTCTGGTCGCCCGTATCGCCCTTTTCGCCGTCATAGACAGTAATGTCGTAATGGGTAGTGTCGGCAAGGGTCATGCGATATGTTTTTGCCCTGCCAACAGTTGAAATCAGTTCAAAATTCTGGATGCCGCCGTGACCATCCGCAAAAGATACGAGCCAGTTTTCCAGAATCTGACCAGTCAGCTTTTTCGCGGTATTGTTCTGTTCCAGTACGAATAGGTCATTCGACTGGACAGACGATGCAGCCGCAAGTTCGCTTATTGCTCTATCAGCCATCTGTTGCCGTTTCCCCCTCTTCGTTAGAATCAAGTTCGGCAATCTTGCGTTCGATTGCCATCATGCACCCCAAAAGAGTGTCAAGGTTGTCTTTGCCCTTGACCTCGATACAGTTAAGAGAATTGAGAAGTGTGTGAAGAAATTCGTCCATATCAATACCCCAGATAATGAATGGTTGTGCCGTCTATTGTTTTCGTTTGTATGCTAACAGATGTATAATTGTACATAGTTCCAATTTTCAGCCCATTAATAATCGCGCCACCGCTGGCTCGAAGCGTGTTGCCAAAATCAGATGTACCAGTAACATTCAACGCACCGCAGTTGAATAAGCGCGGCCCCGCGTTACCAGACTGTGTTGCATTGTTATAGTTGTACCCATACCCCGCGCCCGTTGACCATGTGCCACCGTTGGTATACGCACTCTGCGCCCCACTTCTAAGAGCCGCCGCTGTGATGTTCGTGCCGCCGATGTTCAGCGTCCCGGTCAGCGTCATGTTATGCGCTTTGACCACGCCACTGTTCGATGCTTGAAAATATGCCCCAGATGTGGAACCAAGCTGAATTCCAGACGAGCCAAGATATATGCCGTTCTTGTTTCCGTTCCATGTCAAACCGTTGTAACTAATGGCATTGGAGCCAATGTCAAAGCCGCCGATTTTGCCGCTTGTCGCAGTAATCTTGCCTGTGACAGTCGCGCCGTTTCGGTCAACCTTAAAGACCTCTGTGCCGTTCGCCTTGACCGTCCATGCGGTCGAGGTCAAAGACCACGAAACGGAAGAACTGCTCCCGCCCGTTTCAGAGACCTTGGCGGCAATCTCGTTCGACTGGATACGGAACTCAGATTCGATAGCGGAGAATTTGCGGTTTATCTCTCGGTTTTCTTTTGGCTTAAACGGATACTCATGGTCGATTTCTTCATCATTTGGCGCGTCCACATCGGCTGTCATAAGAGAGTTGTAGTCGCGTGTTATGTGGTAAATACCAGAGTACATACCGTTGAGGCTTATGCCGTCGCCTAATTCAGCGGCGGGACTGGCAAGAGCGCGCGTTGCCGTAAACGGCTGATACTGAAAGCCTCTTATCCGGGCGAGGGCTTTGTCGGCCTGTTCCTGTGTGCCCAAAGGATTTTGGATGGTAAGAACGCGACCGGCAGTAGAACCGGCGAAATAAGAAGTGTTTTCATCTACTACCACTTCCACCCCGGAATAACCGTCAAACTGTTCGGATGCGTTCAATCCCTCGAATCGTTTATTGAGGGTGTCGATAGAGTATTCAGACAAGGATTCGGTCACCTCCGAAAACGATGGCAAAGCCGCCGCTGTCTACGAGATAGTTGGTTTCGGGCGGGATGCTGTTGATGGGAATGAGAAGCAAATCGCCGTCATAATTCATGACCCAGTTCCCGGCGTACATGGCGGCGATATATCCCAAGATTTCTCGCATGGAGTAACCGACAGGAGCGGAAATTTGATAGGCATCGGTCATGACGGCCCATGTGCGCTCGTCTACGCCTACGCCAAGGGCGGCGGCGATTTCGCTCACGACAGCGGTATCGACCACCGGCCAAGAATGAGTGGTATCGGGGTAATCCCGCTCGGTCATCAGCATCGCATCATAAGCGTGGATAGTAATGACATCGAGGCCGTCATCGTTTTGGGTCGTTTCGCGGGTGTCGATGTAGAATATTCCCTGCGGTATCCATTCGCTTGTCTGTTCGCCGTTTGTAATGCGGACATACGGGCGAACGAGGGCCATGCGGGGGATTTCACCGGCAGGGCGTATCATGGAGAGATCTAACTCACCGGAGAGGCAGGAGCCTACGCTCGGCACATTCTCCGAGAAGGCACGGAGGGAGATGGACAGGCTTTCTATCTGGCTCTCGCCGAAGCCGCTGTCTGCCCCGCCTTGCGAGACGAGAATGGCTACGCCGCCGAAGGTGATATTCTCACCGGCCTTTGTTATCAGCCGTCCGCTCTCGCCTATTACAACGGTGTATTCGTACCAGTGGTGTTTCTGGCCGGTGAAGATTTCGTTCCAGAGATTCGATACCGTATACATGGCATCACCTCGGAGATAGTTGCCGCAGACACATCTCGGAGCCTTTGTAGTAGCGGTTGCCGTCTATGGAGCGGAGGCCAAAAGCAGAGGAAATGCTACTGGTGAAGCGCATATAGGCGGTGTAGTCGGTGTCCGTGTCCGGGTCGGTATATACAACTGTATTCGTCCCGTTGATGGTATCGTAAAGGGCCGCTGTCTCCGCGTCGGTCAGCGGCCTAAGGCTGAAATAGATACTCGGACGGCGTATCATTTTCCCGTAGTACTCCGTCCCGTCTATCGCGGTCATAGTGTGCGGGTATTCGATATCGCAGACAACTCGGTACGTGGAGAGCAGACCGGAATAATCAACGCCGTTGATGGTAAATGTGACATCAATCATCCTGTTGCCCTCCCAAGGTTGCGCTCATACCGTTTCACGCTCTCGCCCACTTTCTTGCCGTCGAGCATGACCTGCGAGACGATGTAGATTGGCCGGTTGTCCTCCTGTACGGTCGTACCGCCGCGCCGCCACTCGTTCGCCTCGCGGGAGGTGAGGACGGCTTCGCCTTGGTGCAGTTCGGCCAAGTAGCCGTTGAACGGCACGTAGTCGAGGCCACCGGCGTGGGAGCCATTGACACCGGCGTTTCCGTTTACGTTAACATCGACATTTCTCCCGCCGAACAGTCCATCCCATAGGCTGTTGAACCAACTGACAAGGCCGTCCCATGCGGCACTAATGCCATCGCCGATTTTATTGACGATGTCCATGCCGAGGCCTTTAATATCGTCCCATCTTTCCGCGAAAGCATCAACGATTCCCATGATGATTTCCGCTACCGCATTCAAAATCTCCGGTATATTGTCGATGAGGCCAGATACCAGAGCGAGAATCAGTTCGAGCGCGGAAACAACGAGCGCGGGGGCGTTTCTTATAAGAGCGTCCACGAGGGAGCTGACGATAGGCTTCGCCTGTTCAATAAGGAACGGCAGATTCTGTGCAAGGCCGCTTACGAGTTGGACAATCAAATTCGCGCCGACATCGATGAGCATTGGGGCGACATTGACGATAAATTCCCCTAACCTAGTGATGATTTCATTCGCGCCGTCGCCAAGGTTGTTTACGTACTCGCTTATCCCGGTGAGGATGGTGGTAATCATTTCTTCCGCTATCGGTATCAATTCAGGGAGCGTTTCTGTAATTGCGGAAACGAATGAGGTGACGAGGGACAACGCGGCAGACATGATACTCGGTAGAACATTGCTCACTAATTTCGGGAGTTCCGCGGTAATCTTTGGAGCAAGTTTTTCAATCAGTTTCCCTATTCCCTGCAGGGATTGCTCGATGCGGGGGATGATGTTACCCGCGGCAGTAGAAACAGAATTGACGAAGTTGTCAATCAGTTGGTCAAAATCGGCGTTGTCATCCGCTATGCCAACGAGAAGGTTCTGCCATGCGGACTTAGCCGATGCGAGGCTCCCTTGAATAGTGGTACTGGCTTCTTTCGCCGTTGTACCGGTAATTCCCATTTCCGACTGGACAATGTGGATAGCCTCAACAATATCGGCGTAGCTATATACGAGATTACCGGATGCGTCTTTTTGCAGATTGAAACTTGTCGAGAGTTTATCCGCGTCTTGAAGAAGCCGCTCCATTTCAGTTTTTGTACCGCCGTAGCCTAATTTGAGGTTGTCGAGCATGGTATAGTTCTGCTTCGCAAAACCTTGATAGGCGTTCTGGATGGAGGCCATGTCGGTGCCCATCTTGTTCGCGTTATCGGCCATGTCCGTTATGGCGGTATTGGCGTATTCTGCCGCCTTTGCGGTATCGCCGCCGACAGACTGCAAGAGCGAGGCAGAAAAGCCGGTAACGGTCTCCATGTACTCGTTGGCAGAGAGACCGGCTGTTTTATAGGCTTCTGCGGCGTATTTCTGTACGACATCGGCACTATCGCCGAAAAGCGTCTCAACGCCGCCCACGAGCTGTTCGTAGTCGGCGTATGAGCTGATAGCCTGTTTCGCTAGGGCCGACACACCGGTTGCCGCCGCACCGAGGGCGACGCCCATCCCTTTCGCAACACTTGCGGCGGCGTTCCCGGCCTTTTCGAGGCCGTGCTTGAAGCCGTTATCGTCTAAGGTAATCTTCGCTACGAGGTCAAATACGTCCATCGTTTCCCTCCTCTCTGATGGTTTTGAGGCGCGATTTTACGCCAGATATAACATCCGTCGCCGTTCGCGTTTCCTGCGGCTTGAAGATGTCTGCGTATCTTGGGTTAGATTTGCCGAGCCATCCCAAACGCATAGCGTCGGTGATGTATATCCGGTAAGCCCGTTCGTCGTATTCCTGCCGAACACGGGCTTTATAGTAGGAGAGGAAGGGTTTTAGCTTTCTACTTCCTCGGTATTCTCCGTAGCAGAGCCAGAAGAAGCGGACGGTTTCATCTGACCCTGCGACCGAAAAAGGTTAATTGTCTCCTCGTCGTTGAGGATTTCGAGGAGTTTTACCGGGAGCGTCAGAATACTGACGGAGTATGTTTCCGGGTCTTCCCCATCCAGAATGGCGAGGATGCGGATGACCGCTTTCTTGTGGGCTTTCACGGCGATTTTGATGGCCGTGAGTTTATCCCCTCTCCGGGCGGCATCGACCACGTTTTTGTCGGCCATGATTTCTGCCGCAGGTTCAATTAAATCGGCGAACAGGTCAAGAGCCTGTTCGCCGCGAAAATCAGAAATTTTCATTTTTTACCTCAGGGGTCAGCGGAATAGAACTCCATCGGCACGGTGTCTTGGTCATTGATGGAGACATGGCCGGTGATTTCGACGGAGAGCTGTCCCTTGCCGCTCTTGGTGGTCTGCAGGGAGAAGCCACCGGTGGACAGGGCGTTCATCAGTTTCACGGCAACCATGCCGCCGTCCGCTCTGTCGCCGACCCACCAGAGGTCGCTAAAATCGGTCTGCGCGAGGTCGCGGCGGGGGACGATTTTGCTCGCATTGGTGCCGTCGATATCAGCCGCGCCGAGGGCCAGTTTGATATTGGCGGGGCTAACGCCGAGGGAAGTGAAGGACATACCGCACTCCCAACCGTCGAGATGCTTCAACTCTTTCGTATTGACCGGGCAGTTATCGACATCCTCGCCGAGGTCGCTGTAGGTGGGGACGCAGGTGATGCTAATGCCGCCCGTGGTGGCGCAGATGATGTCCGCGTCGGCGGGTTCAGCGGCAGTTGCGGGGTCGAACGTTTTCAGAAGGACACCGGCCTCCAACTGCAATCCCTCAAAGGTATCTTCCGGGATTTTTGTAAATTTACCCATATGGGCCTCCTTCTTTACGCCGATAGAAACTCGGCCTGTATGTTGATGTGAATGCGGCGTATGTCATTTTCTCTCTCGTCTGGCATACGCTGTGCGAATGGCGAACCGCGTGCAATCCACACGCCGCCGCCGTCATACCGGCACACGCGACCGCCGAGGCCGATATATGCGCCGATTTCCTCTGCCTTTCGGGTTATTTCGGCCCAAGAGGTAGATTTGTACCAGATGTCCGCGCCGATGAAAACAGGCGCGTCAAGGTAGTCGACAGCCGTCTCATACGTGATATACGGGTAATCGATTTCCAACTGCTCCATGGTGGAGCTGTCGTACGCGCTCTGCTCGTCTAGTGCCGGGAGGCCAAAGGATGACCAGAAGCCATATAGGGCCTGTGCTTTATCCATTGGGGATGCTCCATTCTTCCGCGCTCACCTGTCGCATATCCAAGGTCGCACTTCCGGGGGTCTTTTTATCGTCCCCGTCAGAAGTGACGCGGAAAACCTTCCCGTCCGATACGCGCCGAAATGCGTCATGGTATTGGAGGTTGATGGCTTTCCGGGTCGTGATGGTATAGACGGAAGTGAGGCCCTGCACCTGTGCGGTACGCGCCTGTGTGGAGTTATCGAGGACGATAGCGGCGTCGAATGTCGCGCCGTCCGTCCATTCGGTGATAATCCCGCCGTACCCGTCCGGGGTAGTCCTTTTGTCGTAGAGGACGCAGGATTCCATTTGTTCGTCGAGTAGGCTCATATCTTCCTCCACATATTGAGGCGCGAGGCAAAGGTCTTTTGCCATCCGGTTTCGGTATTGGCCGCGGTCGCGGTCGAACCTTTGGAATAGGAATAGCCGCCGAAGCTTTCCGAGTTATACGGCGACATGGCGACGGAATCTGCCGTCTCATACTTGGTGCGCCATGCATCGATATCCGCGTCCAAATCCAAGACGGCCTTTGGAATACCGAGCGACCAGATGGCCCCGTCAAAGGTTTCAGCGGTGAGGTCTGTGGCGGGGTACTTGTGTACGCCGTCATTGAAAACGCTCCCGACGATGCGAAAATATTGGCCGTCGAGGAGTTCCGGGGCGGTGATGTTGCCGCCCTCGATGGTGAACGTGCCGAAATACTTGTCACGTTCAAACCAGTTATGCAGTTCTTGGCATAGTTCGGTCAGCATTTCACCGCCTCCTTGTTATCGCAGGTATTGGGACATTACATAGCCGCCGTCATAGAGGGCGACCCATCCGTCAGGCGTTTCCTCGTTCGTGATTCTGACTTCACGCCCAAAAGGAAGCACCGCCAGAATCCGAGCGGACTTTGACGGTGCTTCTCTTACGTTTAGGCCTCCCTCAAAGGCGACCGCGTATACGGTACGCCGACGAGCCATATATCAACCCGCGGCGGCGGCGGTGATGGTGCCCTTGATGACACCGGCAGCGTACTCCACGAGGAACTGGATGCCGTCCATCACGAGACTCTCAATCTGGGCGCGCTCCTCGTTCTGGTAACCGGACTTGATGCCGATGTAGCCGAGCTCGTCAGCGGTGAGGCTGAAAGCGTTGGCGATGTCGCCGTTCATGGTGAGGTAGTAGAGGATGATGTTCTCCTTGGCCGTGGCGACGAAGGTGCCCTTCGTGACGCGGGAGGTCAGAATGACGGTGCCGAGGCCGAGGAAGTTCTCGATGTAGTTGAGGCCGAAGACGGTCTGGGTGGAAATCTGCGCGCCGCCGAGATAGTCGGAAACATCTTCGGGGTTGACGAAGTAGACGGCCTCGGCAGCATCGTCCTCGAACTGCACCTGCAGCTTGCCCCACGCATTGGCGAGGGCTTTCTGGAGGCCAACGCCGGTGGCGGTGACGGAGCCGGTGATGGTGCCGTTGAGGAAAGTGAAGAAATCGGTGCGGATGCCCTTCTGGACATCGCGGAGCAGGGCGGTATCGGTATCGTTGACAGCGGCCTGATAACCGGACTTCTTGATGGCCTCGGCAGAGACGGCCTTACGCCACTTTTTGAGGGTGATTTCGCCCACGGCGGTCTTAGTGGTCGCGTACCGGCTCAGAGGGATAATCTCGCCCTCGGGGACGGAACCGCTCTGCAGGGTGCCGCTCGTGGCGTACACGTACATCGTGGTGCCTTCCATCATGGGGATGCGGCGGGTGACACCGAGAACCTCAATCAGCTTTTCGAGGCTGTTGTGGGTGAAGCGGGTGACGAAGTCGACCTCACGGGCCTTCGCCATCTGGGAGACGGTGATGAGATTGGTTTCGGGGGTAGTTACAACATTGGCCATGGTATGGCTCCTTTCTGGCTTTAATAGCCGAACAGTTCATGATTTTCGGCAATCGCTTTCTGACGCTCCGTAGCATCCTTGATTGCCATGATTTCATCTTTGGTGGCGTACTTCTTGCCGCCGTTGTTGGCGGGAGGAGTGGCGGTATTCGCGCCGTGGGTATCGGTGGAGATGATGAAATCGGCCCACTCGGTTTTGATACTCTCGGTCAGCTTGTCCGCGCCTTTGATTTTCCCGTCCTTATCGAGTTCGACGGAATCGATGTCCGAAACTTTGAGAACGGCCTCAATGCGCTTATCGGCGATACCGGCCTCTTTGAGGAGGGCGCGGTAGGCGTTGCTCTTGGCGGCTTTCGTTTCTTTGGCCGTCTGCTCGGTCTTGTAGGTGTCGAACTCTTCTTTGAGGGCCTCGTATTTTACCTTATACGGGTCTTTGCCGTCCTTTTCTGCGGCGGCTTTCAGAGTGTCCAATTCCTTCTGGACGGCGGGGAGCCTTTCGGCATCCTCTTTGTACTGGTCACGCTCAGCCTTGATGTCGGCGAGGGTGTCCTGATGGACATTGATGATTTCGTCTGCCTTATCCGCGTCAATGCCCAACGCGGTAAGGAATTTACGGGTAAGTGCCATGACACAATCTCCTTTTCTTTGGGGGCAGTACTTCGCCCACGATTGTTATTTATAAAAACGCCGGTGCTTTGGCGTTTTAGACATGAAAAAACAGCCTCGCGGCTGTCATTCGTCCTTTAGGTATCTTTTCGCTATCGCCCTGTACTCGTCGGAGTGTTCAGAAGCAGCAGATTTTATGAAATGCTTTGGCGGGTGCTTATTGCCGCCGACATCGATGAACCCGTACTCTTGGTACGGGGCGTACTCCACGTTTGTGCCGATGTACGCGCTGTCCTTGTCCGTTGCATGGGTAATGCTGTTACGCAGGTTACCGGTATCAACGGGGGCCAGTTTCTTCGCATACCCCTCTGCTTTCAGCCCTATGGCCTCTAAAGCGGCTCGTTTCTGTTCGCCGAGGGCCGCGAGGATTTGCGGGGTATTATTCTCGAATCGTACGCCCATATCATACCTCCGGGCATGAAAAAGCCACCTTCCAATCGGACGGTGGCTCTATCGTTAAATCGCCTTTGGGGTTGTCTTACTGCTTCACCCATACATCGTCAAACGGAATGTAGCAATAAAGAACATCATCCGGGATTCGGACTTCTTTTTTCTTCGTTCCGTTGTCATGGTCGCCGCGGTAACACATTCGGACAGTTAACTCTTTCTTGTCTACGCGGCAGGTGCAAGGCGCGTGTATCGGCTCTCCATTGTCGCCGCAAACAGTGATGTAATATGCGTTGTCGTCCTCTTTGGCGAGGCAGAATTTTTTCGCTTTGGTGAATGCGAGGGCCACATCTACTGCTTGTGTCAGGTTATAAGACGTCATTTCTAAACACATCCCATATATTACTGTTGAATGGTAAATCGTCGATACGAAAGATGGATGTCGCTTTGGGATTCATCGCGCCCATATACCACCCGCAATTCATATCGCCGTTTTGCGGGTCGATGAAATGAACTTCGCCCTGTATATTTTCCGCGATGAATACGTGTCCCATGCCGCTGTCTTCCCAGAAGCCGCTGATAATAGCGCGCGAACCGTTCCCGTATTCTTTCATAAGTTTTTCAACAGTTGCCGTTGCCTGCTCCTTTGTGAATCCGCGAAGTTGGCTAAACGATAGCCCTGCGGCGTGCCATAGCTTATCGTCATATCTTCCGTTCGATTCATACGGGAGAGTATGCCCGGTTCCAATTGCGAAGCGGTCTGTCTCTGGGTAATAGCACGGTAGAGCGGTTACATCGTACCCGCGCCGCCTTGCCTCATACGTTGTTACGCATCTCTGGCAATTATTCTTCCATTCTGGCGTGCCTGCACTGTGGTAGTTCGGGTTAACCGCTCGGCAGTCATCGGCGCGGCTGTGTTTCCCGGGTATTGGTTTGAGGCCTTGCACAACATCGGGGTTTTCAATCGGTTTCGGTGCTGCCTCGCCAATTTCTGCGATTCGTTCGCGCCGCTCCCTACGTTGTCTGGAACCGGAATGCGGCTGCGCTTGGCCTTTGATGTCATGCTCGTCCTTCCACTCTTCGTATGTCATCTTACCAAGGTGGTCGGTGTTTCGCAAGCGCAAATCCGAAGAATCGTCCTCAAACCCCTTTAATCTTGCGATAAGGGTACACCGGCAATTGTAGATTTCACCGGGAGGGCCGTACGGGTCGCCGGGGTATCTGCATCCGTTGGAGAACTTCTTTCCTACTGGTACGTGTTCGCCGTCCAGTTGGCGGTGGGAGTGGCGGGTGCGACCGTCAAGGGTGGCAAGCCATTCCTGCTCCATGTCGATGCCCATGTTTATAGCGCGGAGATAGCTATCGACGCGACCGGCGTTCTGCGCACCTGTCATGCAGGTACGGGCCGTCCGGACGGATTGGTTGAGATTCATCTGTGCCACGCCGCGCATACGTTTTGCGATAGCGTTTATGCTCTCGCCCTGTACGATGCCCTGCATGACGGCAGAGGTTATCTTTTGCCGGTTCCATCGGGTATCTTCATTTATGAAGCGTTCCCAACTATCCCCGCCCTCTCGCGGGTACGGGAGTAGCCTCGGCTCCGGGAGGGTTATCGCGCCATCGCGCAGGAGCCGTTCGACGGTCATGCGGTCATACATGGTGTACGAGGTATCGACTAACGCACCACGCTCAACCTCAAAGGTGGCGTAGTTATGGTTGAGGGCGTATGCGTCGGCCTCGTACCCGTATATGATACTCGCGGCCTTTTCGTTTACCCGCGTCAGGTCTGTTGCTATCGCGTTGACCTGCTCCTGCCACCGCTTGCCTATCATTATTTGGCCGGTGCGCCAGTAGTTGTAGTAGTCGGCTGTTATCTCGCCGTTTGCAAGCTGCGCGCGCTTTATCCTGTCCTTTGCCTCGAAGCGTCGGAAATAGTCCTCCATCTTCTCGGTGGCCTCCCGCGCCGCTTGGGAGTACTCCTGTCGGAGAATGTCTTCAAGGCCCGATAGAAGCTGTTCTGTTTCCGCGTGGCCTATATCCACCGTTCAACCTCCGTTTATACCGTGGGGAGACTGTTCGCGTTGATTTGCGCGATGATGTCCTCGGCCTTATCGCCGTCGCCGAGGAGTTCGAGGGCCTTGCGGGTAATGTACTCGCCGTCGAGATATTCTGCGGCCTGTACGAGCATCTGCATCTCCTCTTGGCTGTTCACGATAGCCGAGCGGGTGAAGGTCGGGTTGTCATCGATACCGGCAACGCTCAAAATGCCATTGATGAAATGTATCGTGCAGTATTCGAACTGGTCGGTTTTACTGTTGAGAGGCTCATAGGCGGCGCGAATCTGCGTGGCGGTTGTGGCACCGCTTGCAATTCTGTCGGTATCGAGGGCCATAGCGTCCTTGTAGAGGTCTTTTTCGAGCCTGTCCAGAAGGGCCTCGCGGCTCTCATACGGGACATCTATCGTATGGGCCTCTGCCCTCGCCTCCGTACCGCCCTCGCCACCGGAACGGGCGGCGTGGATGGTACGCATACGGTCGACGAATTCGGCCAAGTCCACATCGTCCATGCCACCGGCGTTCTGAATCGTCCAGTAGACATAGGACGCTTCGTCCACGGTGTCGGCGAAACCGGATTTAATGAGGTCATAGCAGTCTATCTGCTCTCGGAGGCCTTCGAGTTCGGACTGGTGGTGAGGATTGCCCCAGAACGGGATGATGGGGAATGACGGATAATTCTCGCCGTCATAGATGACGGTATTATCTTCCCTGTCCTTCTCGTCGCCGATGGCTTTGATGATGTACGGGCGTTTCCCTATCGGGTTGTCGTTCTTATCATGGAGGAAGTCGCCCTTGCCGTCTTTCCATCGGTAGTCCGTGTATCCGTCCGGTTCGTATAGCGTGGCCCTCAATGGCTTCTTGGGGTCAATCTGCCAGAAGCGGATACCGGCCATCAATGCCCCGTTCTCCTCGTCATAGAGGGGGGCGAACTCGGTCAGCTTGAAAACATCGATATGGTCGAGGTTGAAAAAGCCGAAAGAGACACCCCCTGTAAGGGCGGCTTTCGCGGCCTCCTGCAGTTGGGTGTCGAAGTCATCGCCGAGTTTGGCGGCGGTATCGGTATGCTCCCATGTCACGCCGTTTCCGAGGAGATACTGCGTCTCCTGTACGATGAAGCGGTCGAAGAAATTGGAGCGGAGTTTATAGTTGGCCGAGTAGTTGTCCGGGACGGCCTTTCCGGTGACGGTATAGAGCAGTTTCTGGTACTGCATTATCGTCACGTTCCGTCTCTTGGCGTAGTCCTCGGCGATAGCGGCCATGCGGTACATGGGCGTGGCCTTGTGCTGACTGATACAGCCGCGGACGAAATCTATGCGGCTCTGGTCGTTATCACCGACTTCGAGCAAATCTTGATAGGTATATATCGCTGTCACCCCCGTACGGCGTGTACTGCCGCTTATTCTTGGAAATGCCCATGGTCTTGACGAAGTAGCGCGTCGCGTCCATTAGGTGGTCGTTCTCTTTCACCGGCTTATCCTCGGCTTGGCTGTCGTCCCATACGTAACCCTCTGCCTCTTTACGCCAGTTTTTCATATCGGGGCTTACTTTCAGTTTCCCCGTCTGCATCGCCGTTGCCGTCTCCCGTATGCCGTCCGCTACTGCGTTGTCGGCTTTGAGAACGGAATATCTGTGATTGCGCTTCTGCAATAGGGCGATGAAAGAAGCCGCCGATGGGTCTATGACCGTCCGGAGCGGCTTGCGTATTTCGTATGGCTTATCATCCTCTGGCGGCATGGATGCCTCGAAATCCGCTAACCATGCGTCCAAGTCCTGCGCGTACTCCTCGTCCGTCTTCTGTACGCCCGTGGTGCGGCCCGAGTAGTAGTACTCGCGGAGGCCGTACCATGTGGGGCCGTATTTGCCCCACAGTGCCGCCGCAAATGCGTTTTGGGTGCCGTAGTCTATACTCAATACCACTTTTTCTGGAACGCCGTGTGGGGGCGTGTCAAAGGCCTGTTCGTACATGGGGTAGATAATACCCGTCGCGGCCCTCCATAGGCCGAGAATGTATCGGTCGTAGTATATCGTCCCGGCGTATTCCTTTTTCAGCTCCTCTACTATGTGGGGCGGGAGAACGCCGTCATCGATGACATATGACTGTTGGTATATATCGGCTTCACTATCAAGGAAGGCTTTGAACCAATGGCCGGGGCTGTCCGGGTTGCAGGTTCCGTCGAAATGGGAGTGTTCACAGCGGAGACGGGATTTGAGCATCTGGAATACTTCTTCCGACCATGTTGTTATCTCGTCGCCGTAGACATACTCGAATGTCGCGCCCTGTATACGCGCTACGTGCTTCTTGTTGTCCGCGCCCAAGGCGTAGACCTTTTTGCCGAATACCATCACGGTATTATCCGAGCGGATATTGCCTACGCATCCGGGCCAGATGAGACGCATCGGTTCGAGGATGTTCCGTTCGAGGGTTCCGCGCGTATTCCCTAACATGACCAGAAGCCCCTCGTCGCGGGATGCCGCTATGCGTTGTGGTATCGTGATAGCCATATCGACGAAGGACTTCCCGGAGCCGGTCGCGCCGGTCTTAATGTTCCACCGGTGGCTGCAGTTCTGCAGGTACTCCGTCTGCTTCTCTGTTAATGGCACTACTCACACTCCCGATGATATCCAAGGCCCGTTTGAGGGTTTCGGTGTTCTCTCCATCGCTCGGCGTTTCCCTCTGGCCGAGGTAGTTCTTGCCGAGGAAAATAGCCATAGCCGCGTTCTTCTCAGCCAGTCGCCATTGGGCGCGGCGAAGCGAAATTTTACCGGTGGCGCGCTTTTTTTCGAATACTGTGGAGAAAGGTTCGTTGTATGTATCGTGGCACCAACGGTCGAGGGTCTTTCTGGTTGTGTCAAACCAACCGCAGATTTCGTCCTCGGTGCATTGTAGGCCGCAGAGTTTCTCGAACTGGTCGGCATCAATCGGTTTTCGCGGCCTCGACATATTCCCTCCTGTTCAGTATCTTCGCCAATCCGTTCATGGCTTCGTTTGGTTTCCCGTGTTTTATCTGCCCCGCTATCGTCCGTACCTGTTGGCGGGTAAGGAGATGCCTGTATTCACGAAGCGTGGAATAGGCCGATTTGCCGTCATTCATCATCGGCCTCCAAGTCGTGAACCATGGTCTCGTCGATTTCAACGGGCGGGTAGTTCTCTTTGATTTTCTTCATATCGCCCTTATAGAACACTAGGATGTTCTGGTGGGTTTTGAGAACCTTTCTCCCGGCGTTGAATTGTTTCGCGGCCCGGAGCGCGCCCGTACCGATAGCGGTTACGAGGATGATTTCGTTGTAGTAGTGGAGACCGCAGTCGGTGAAGGCCTCCTGCGTATCCTTGACGAAGCCGTAGTACTCGCCGCGCTTATCTCTCACATCGCCGATGACGAATACCGCGAAACGGTTCTCTTTCAGCTTGCGACAGGCGGTGGCGATGATGTTCCGGTAGACGCGCAGGAAATCCGGGTACTCCATGTTGGAGATATCCCGCGGGTCATCGGAGTAGACTTCGAGGTCGGCGTACGGGGGACAAGAGAAAACCATGTCGACGCTGTTGTCCGGTACGTACTTATCCGCGTTCTGGCTGTCATCGCAGTAGTAGGTCGGGGATACACCGATGTCCTCGGCCTGTTTTTTATCTTCCTCTATCTGCCTCTCACTTAGGTCTATCCCGGTATAGTCATAGCCGAGATACGAGGCGACAACACCGCGTACGGAGCCACCGGCAAAGGGGTCGAAGATTTTCCCTCCGGGCTGATTGAACCAGTAGTACATACACTCGGTTAGAACGGGGTCGAAAACCGATGTGCCGGTCATGGTCGTGTTCCGGTTGCTGTTGGCGGCGAGTTTATCCAAGCCGTCCCCAATGAGGCCCCTGTCGCGGCCCAGACCGGAGGCGATGCCGAGGGATATCCATTCCTTTTTCCGTTTCTGCCATTCGCCGTTCTGCGCGTTGAGGACGCTAAAGGGCGGTTGGCCGTACCGGTCGAAAAGGGAAACGCCGGTCGCCTTGTCTTTGGAGTATTTCAAGTCCTCCTCGATATCGAAGCCGAAATCAAAGCCGTCGAAATCGAGGCCGTCCAGTTCCTCGGCCAGTAGGTCGAAATCCCATTCGGCGAACTCATTGGTCTTGTTGTCGAGGAGGCGGTATTTGCGTTTCTGTTCCTCTGTCAGGCCGCGTTTGATTACTACCTCGGCCTCCGTACGGCCCAAGCGCAAAAGGGCTTTACGGCGCGTGTGACCGGCGAGAATCACGTTGTTCTCGTCTACGATGATGGGGGCGATGTATTCGCATTGTCGGATAGATTCGGCGACAGCGTCTACGGCCCCGTCATTATCCCGCGGGTTGTTCTCATACGGGATGATGTCCGCGAGATTTAGGGTTACTAGTTCCATGTGTACCTCCGTTTTGTTTTTGTACCTCGATAAAAAACGGGCGGCGGGAGGAGGTACAGGCCCCCGCCGCCGTTCCCACAACACAGCCGCCCCTCCCGGCTATCTGGGTGTTGTGTACACCGCCCTGCGCTCGTTTACCGCGTGAGCGTCAGCCGCTAGAAAATGAAGAAAGGAGGAGTGAGGTGAGCGATGAAAAAAGGCGGGAGTTTTGGCTCCCACCTTTTGCATGATATACTCTATCACATTTTATGGGCCGATTTTTCCCACTTTTTTCCCATGTTAGAGGCTGACATAGCCCATCTCCCCCGCTATGGCGGTCAGAATCGTATTGATATGCCGGTAGGCCGAGGATTTGGATAGGTTTAGCTTCATCCCCGCTCCCTCTACGGTAAACTCCCGCCGCCAGTAGACGAGTTTCACGAGTTCGAGGTCTATATCGCCGAGATTGCGGAGAACGGCCTCTATCGCATTGCAGCTCGTTTCGAGCCAACGGAGATAGGGAGAGGAAATGATGCGGAGGGTAACATTCTCCGTCGCTCTCCCCGCCTCTCCCCCGTCTACTCCCGCGGTGAGGGAATACCCCTGCGTGGGGGAAGGTATCATATCGCGGATATATTCATCCATCTGCCGTCTGTCTTCCGGGTAGTGCTCTAATTGCCATTCGACAGTAGATTTGATTCTGGCGGGTATGGAAAACTTGTACTTCATCGGCCCGTACTCCCGAAACCGGAATCGCCGCGCTCCGTCTCCTCTAAGTCGTATGTGAGTTTCATGGGCGGGGTCGCGTACGGCATGATTATCATCTGGGCTATCTTGTCGCCCTTATGCACCATATACCCGGCATCGCCGAGGTTGTAGAGTTTCACTCGGATGGAGCCGGTATAGCCCTCGTCGATTACGCCGCCGCAGGAGACGACATCGTGGTTTACGTTCAGTCCGCTCTTGCTCTCGATTTTCCCGTAGTACATCGGCGGGAGGGCGATATGTACGCCGGTATCGAATACGCAACCTTTATGGGGCAGAATAGCCGCATCCTCGCGGGAGTAGAGGTCAAGACCTGCGTCTTGGTTATGTGCGCGTGTCGGCATCCGCGCTCCCCTGTCGAGTTTTACCGGCATTGTATACGGCGCGTCGATTTTCATGACCTGCGCCCGTGGTTTTTCTTCGATACCGAAAAGACTGGACTGCTCGTTCCGATTGCACATATCGCAATCTCCCGGACATGGCACACCGTCACAATCTTCGGTGTAGCGATATAGACTTGCGCTCATTCTTCCTCCTTTAGTTCTTGCTTCATTTTCCGTCTGGCTTTGCGTTTAAACAACGCTTCAAGTTTCTGCCGCTGTTTGATGAAAACGATGTGCGGCACATTCAAATCCCATGCGGTATAGTCGCGGTTTGTCCGCTTTTTCATTTCGTCAGCCATTGCCGCCGTCCATCTTCGTTCCGCAGTTTGGGCAGTACGGCGTTTGACCGTAGTTAATCCGGTGGCACTCAGAGCAGACTATGCACACTGGCCGATAACCGGGAGTGCCGTCAAGCACATCCAATTCCCACCGCCCATGTCGGACGGGTGCGACATCGGCGGAGGGAACATCGTCAACAGGATGCTCACATTCTTCGCATTTTGATGTTCCTACCCATGTGCAGAACTCGCAGACAAGTTCTTTCGCTTTGTCCTTTTCTATGTAATCAGCCATTGTCTACCTCCATTCTGAACACCCGCCGTTGCGATACCATACACAGCGGTCACATTTACCGTAGCAAGGTTTCATTCGTCTACCTCCACCGGGCTTTTGAGCCAGTCGAGCCAACAGTCTCGGCAGTTTGTCCTCATTGAGCATGGCATTGGCTCTTTGCCGTTCCACCGAGGGCATCCGCTATCATATGGTTTCATAAACTCTGCCAGTTCCTCATCCGTCATCGCCCGGATTCGGTCGGCGTTGGTCTGCTTCGGTTTGTTGGCGAGGATGCGTTCCTGCCATGTTCCAAGCCCGTTAACAACAGGAAACCGACAAGCTGTAAGAGAGCAGAAGCCTCGACTGTTCAGCATCCCGCAAGCGCCGCAATTCGGATTGTTCATCCCTCTCCCTCCTTATCTGCCGGGCTTTTGAGCCAATCCTCTATGTTGTCACTCGGTTGGTCATTGCAGCATTTGTAAAGCGGACATTCATGCGGACATTCGTTATCATCAATCGTCAACGGTCTGCGGGAAAATGAGCCGTGGTACATGAGGATTTGCGCTATCCAGTCGGCAAGGTCATAGTCTGACATGGAGCGGATTTTATCTCCGTTAGACAGGGGCGTGGGGTTCGTGTTTTTTGTGACAGGAATAAATGAGACTTTACCGTTTCCGCTGAATGTTGTGTCGTTCATCATTCACCCCTCACAATCGAGACAATCATCCACGCGACCGCGTAAAGCCAGACGGCAACAAGTGTAGCGAGCATCCCGGCGAACGCCCATGTTATGATTTCAATGAGTACCATATCTTTCCTCCCACGGAACAAAATATTCCCCGCAGATTTGACTAAGTTTTCTGTCAATCTTGGCCCATGCGTATTCTTGGTCAGCCGTGTCAGCGTTTACAATGTCAGCAAACTCGCAGTAGTTTTCAGCGACAGCATCCACGACTTTTTTAATTCTGTCGGCTCCAAAGCCGCATACATCATTTAGCGCAATCGCAAGGCAGTCCATCATAACTTGGCGGGTGAAGCGGAGAGTTTGTAACTTCTCCGCTTCTTTCTTGGCCTCGATACGGGCGAGGAAATTATTCTTTTTCATTTCGTCGCCCTTTTAGAAAAAATCTGGTCGACCGTTGCCTCGTCTGTTGGCATCCGCTCGACTTTGGTATTCGTGACCTTGATGCCGTCCGGGATTGGCTCGGTTACATCTTCCTCGGCCTGTGGAATCATTTCGAGGGAGGCGAGGACGGAGCCGATTAGGAGCATCAGCGTCGCCAAAATCCCCAAAATGCCGCAGAAGGCCAAGAGGTTGGTGGAATACGTGATTGTCATGCCCACGCCCAGAAGAACGAGCTGCATGGCCTGTCCCGCTACGAAAGCGATGATGGTTTTTTTCATGGTTGTACCTCCTCGATTACTACTTCGATGTGCGGATTGCCCTTGTTTACGGAGAAATCATCGGCGAAGCCTACGATGTCGGCCCACCCGTCGTTTCTCAAATAACCGGCCTTTACGAGGGCATCCTGTATGATTTTTCTCCCGTACCCGCTCACGTTGTCCTTGTCCCTGCGCCTGTCTTTCTCGACCCAGAGGTAGTACATCATGACCGGGTAACGGGCGCGCCATCCCCGGAGGCTCTTACGGGCGGCGGCTATCACTAGCCCCTCTGCCTCCTTCTTCATCGCCGCGGCCTTGTACCTGTTCGTCCTCTCCGCGGCTATGTAGTCGTTTAATCCCGGTAGTCTTCCGGGGATGATTAGTTTCATTGGCCCCTTCTGGCGCGTTTAACGGCCCGTATATGGATTTCGTTTACTTGGGCGCGTATATCTGCCTCTAGTCTGGATTTTTCCAGTTGGCGGCGTTTCTCGCGTGCCCACGATAGGTACGGCTCACATTGGGCATGGCATCCTATCTCCCGCTTCTCGCATCGGTAGCATGGGTTAGTCATGGAGAAGCCCCGCGGTCATACCGGCCAAGCGTTCGCGGACATCCGTTGGCATGATGGAGAGTTCCTGCTCCCGCTTCTGCATGATGTCGAACGAGCGTTGGAAATGGGAGCCGGTCACGGAGAATGTCTCGGCATCCATCATCGCCCATTCTTTCAGTTGGTTCGGCGTACCGACTACCTTCTGGACGATGGGCGGGAGTTTGGCGAATTCCTCCTCCGCGCCGTATATCCCGTTCTTACAGGCCTTGCTCACGAGGTTCCATGCCTCGATTCTTGTTAGCCCCCCGCCCTGCGTCAGTTCCCGTATCTTCTCGCTCACTTCGCCGATGGTAGGCGGGAAACCCTCTTTCCGCGTTTTTATCAGGGCCTTGACCGCCGCAGAAACGGTTTTCGGGTCATCCTCGGCAAACATCTCATGCCAGAGGGAAATAGCCTGTAACGCGCCGTCGCGGGTCATGTCGCGGTAGAAACTGGGGTAGGCGGTTTTGAGTACGCCCATGATGGCTATAGTTTCCTCGCGGGTCATACTATCCCCTCCTCACGGGCAATGTCGAAGAACACGTTGCCGCCCTTGGTCTCCTCGGTCTTTAGCGGGAAAACGCCCTGCCATCCCCTCTGGATGGACTGGTTGATGATGGCTATCTGCATGGCCTCATTGCCGGGGGCGAGTTCTTCGAGTTTGCGGATGGTCAGCTCACGGGCCTTGTCCGTAAGGGGCTTTTTCATCGCCTTTCTCGCCTTGGCGAAATCATCGAGAGCCAAATCTAGCCCCGAGGGGGGTATGGGGGGTAAATAACTATCGTTCTCTCTCTCTTTCTCTTTCTCATTCTCTTTCTCTCTCTCCTTACCGTTTTCTTCTGCCCGGTGGGGGGAAGAACTTTTGGTTTTGTTCTTCCCAGTGGGCGTAACAGAAGCGGATTCTGTTGTCTTTTTCATCCGCGCCTCTGCTTTCGAGCGGCCATTGGAGAGGGTAGGTTTGATGAGGCTGAATACGGCGCTCTGTACGCCGGTCAGATTCGGCTCTACGCCGTCTAGGGCGTAGGCTATGACCGCCATCATTACCGGCTCCCTGTCGCGTTTGGGGAGGTCTAGGAGGGCCTCGTAATAGGAGCGGTAGAAGGTAAACTGTCCTCTCTCCATGGCTTAGAACGGGAGTTCGCCGTCATCCTCAATCTCGGTGAAACCGGAGGATTGGGGCTTCTCCGTCTTACTGCCGCCGAAATAAACGTCCTGCGAGATGATTTCGAGCGTGGAGCGGTTGTTGCCGTCCTTGTCCTTGTAGGTGCGCTGTGAGAGCCGCCCGGTGATGATTATCTGGGAGCCCTTGGAGAAGTACTTCTTCACGAACTCCCCGGTCTGCCGCCATGCGACGCAGGAAAAGAAGTCGGTTTCGCGGTTCCCTTCCGCGTTCTTCCTGTCCCGCTCTACGGCCACGGAGAAGGTGCAGACGGGCGTGTTATTGGCGGTATAGCGGAGTTCCGGGTCTTTTGTGAGGCGACCGGCGATGGCTACGAAATTCAACATGGTTAGGTTTCCTTTCTGTATATGAGGTTTTGTTCATCCCAGTCGGGATAGATGTTGGAGAGGTATTCGCGGAATCGGTATTTCATATTCTCGCGGTCTCTCCGGGAGCCGTTATCATAGCGGTCATGGCAGGGGCGGCAGAGGGTGAGGATGTTCTGGGGAATCCCCAACCCTCCCTTGGAGCGGCTGATGTAGTGGGCCTCCGGTAGGCCAACGCGACCGCACCAGATACATATGCCGCCGTCCCGCTCGTACACTTCGCGCTTCGTCTCCGGGGTTATCGCGTGGGCCTTGGCCTGTTTCGAGGAGAGGCGTTTCATACCCATTCCTCCTTTAGGAGACTTAATTCGCGGTCTGTCAGGGTCTCTATGCCTATCGATTTGGCATCCTGTACGAGGCCGTCGATGAATACGGACATCTGGCGGGTGTCATAGCAGGATTGGCCAAAGTAGAGGCGTACGTTGATACAACCCTGTATCTTGCTCTCGAAGGTCTCGTATTGAAAGCCAAGGCCTCCTTGATGCGCGCGTATCAGAATCGGCGCGGCCTCCGGTTTACAGCAGTACACATCGGATACGCCGTATTCCCGTACGGCGCGGCGGTATACTTCCTCTTTGGAGTAGCGGAGGGTTTCGGCTATTTTGTCTATCAGCACCCATGAGTACGCATTCGCGTCCAAGGAACGCTTTTTGCGCTTGCGGGTAATCTCATAGTCCCCCGGCTTAAAATCCATTAGGAACCGCCACGCCGCTGAATCTTGGGTATCTAATACGAGGGCGTTACCCTCGCGCCTCGCGCCGGTGAGATTCATAACTCACCGGCATCGCGGAGACGCTTCTCTTCGGCCTTGGCACAGTCAACGCAGAGTTTCCGGTTATACCGCCTGTATGTCCACAATGCTATGTCGCTCACGGGCCAAGGGGAGCCATCCTTTCGCGTACTCGCCGTTATGGGGTTGCCGCAGTTGGAGCAGAATTCGGTCGGCGTCGCCTTACGGTAGTCCGTATCCTCACTCGCCGTCTGGTCGGGGTCATCGCCGGTGGAGATTTTGTAGGCTTTCATGAGGGCGTATTTGTCGCCGTAGGTCATCGCCTTGCCGTCGCCCTTATCCTGACTGTCGATACCAACGGAGAATACTTCGGTATCGATGTAGTCCTGCGGGTCGTCGATATTGACGAACCGGTAAACGGTCTTGATGCGGCTGTAGAAGGTCGTTTTCTTGCCGTACTGCGTCTCGGTTTCGAGCATTTCCGCATCCGTAGTCTCGCGGTGGGCGGGGAAACTGTATACTCCGTACTTGGCCTCGAGCGGCTTCACAGCATCAATGATGTCCCGCTCGGAAACGGCCTTATAGCCTTTGCCCTTGCCGGTCTCAACCATTAGGTTTTTCGCTACGGTCTGCAGTTCGGCGGTAATTGCCGCCATTCGCTGATATATATTCGTTTTTTCCATTCAGTCCTCCACATAGTCCCACGCATCGAGGCGTTTGATGCACTCGTCACAGCCTACGATGTCGCCGTATTTATCTTGGTAGAAGGTATCGGTTTCCGCGCCGCAGACCGGGCAGATGGGGAAAGGCGGCTCCGGGGGCGGCTCCGGGTAGTCATGTACTCCCCAACCCATCGTCTGCCTCCACATACTCCACGCAGGTAAAGCGCACCCCCAAGAACTCGGCGCGGTTCACGCGGAAGGGAACGCCGTCCGAGTTGATGGTGATTTTGCCGACCTCATGGGCCGGGAAGAAGTCGTTGAATGCCTCGTTCGGCATCAGAACGCTTGCCCCGCCTACGCCGCTGACGTTAATCAGAAGCCCGGAATCGTAGAGGTCGCGGACGGCGTTTGCCGCCTCGGTGCAACGCACCAAATCCGTAATGTCCCTCATATCAATGGCCCCCCAATTTCTTCTGCTCGACGATTTTGTAGCACATATGCGCCGCGTAGCTGATGGCTTGCATGAGGTCGAGTTCCTTGTCGCCTTTGATTTTGGAGTAACCCTCGACCTGCGGAACGCCGTTGAAGTAAACCGTCATGCAGAGGCGGTCGGGCTTCACTTTGATTCGCGTCTGCCATCCCATCTCGGCGGTAGCGGCGGGGATGAACACCTTCGTCCCTGTGGCTTCGGTTTCGGGCTTGACAGGCTCCTCAATCTCCATCTGCGCCGGGGGCGTTTTTTTCGCCTTTCGCTCCGCGGCGTTGCGCTCCAACGCGCGGTCAATATCCACCGGCATAGTCTTGCCGCACCGGTCGAAAGCCCACCGCACCATGTTGCGGCCCCAATTCTGTCCCACAGCACGCGATGCGATGGCTTCGTAGTTGCCGTCACGCACGAGGCCGATGCACTGGAGTACGGTGGCAACAGACCCGGAGGAAAGATTGAGCTTTTCCGCGATATCGCACTGGCGCATACCGTAGGCAACGTTCATCGTCACAATCTGGTCGCGCGTTTCATCAGTCATTTTGAATCCCATGTTCTTTTTCCTTTCTTATTTCGTGATTGCCGCCCGTATCTCGTCCATAGGAATGTGTCCTTTGGAGCAGACTTTATCGAGTTCGGCAAGCGTCAGCGTCTCCGGGCGTTCGAGGCGCGACCGGGCCGTGTTAGGCGTACATTCCAGAATCGCCGCCAACGCGGGGCCGTTCAGCCCGTAGCCCAAAAGGAGCCGCTTCATTTTCACAAACGGAACCTCGCGGGGCCGTGTGCGTGGCATTTCATACCTCCTTGATTTTTCCGGGAGGATGTGCTACCATCCTCATATAGTGTTTTCCCTATTGGCCTCGTGGGTGTTGCCGCACCCGCGGGGCTTCTTCTTTTACCCAGTCTGGGTGTCCGTATTATCGGACGGGGTTTCCGGGATAATCGGGATTGCTAGGATATCCCGGATGGCATCGACCATCTTCTGCGGCTCATAGGCCCCAGTGCAGATTTTCGAGAGATAGCTGTCATCGAAGTACAGGCCGGTCTTTTCGGCCACCTTCTCGCAAAGCCACCCCTGCGTCTTGTCCATGTCAATGAGCCGCTTCTTCACGGTCTTACCGAATACGGTATAAGCCAACGTTTCACCTCCCCACATATAGCGATTGACTTTTACGGAAAATTGTAATAATATTTACGTGCCACCGAAAATATTAAGGTTTTCCGTATCGTTGTGCCCATAATAATACCGTTTACGGTATTTTGCAACCCTAAAAATACGGTTTTCCTTAATTTATCCATTTTGCCCAAATTAGGAGGGATTGTTATGGGCATCTTGTACGAGAGAATTAAGGAACTATGCGAGGAGAAGGGCATAAAGATTGCGCAGATGTGCCGTGAGGCAGGTGTCTACCAAGGGGCCATTACCGACCTCAAAATGAAACGGAGCAGTAGCCTATCGGCATCAAACCTGCAGAAAATCGCCAGATATTTCGGCGTGTCGGTCGATTACCTCATGGGCGAAGAAACAACAAAGCCCCCCGCCGATACCGACGAGGAGCTGTGGGAACTGCGACAGGCGTTGCATGACCGCCCGGAATTGAAAGTGATGTTTGACCTCACCAAGAACGCTACCCCTGCCGAGGTCAAGAAGATGCTCAAAGTATTACAGTTGATGAAAGAGGATGACGTTATTGATTGATGACACCCGGCGTTTTGTGTATACCGATTTCGGCTCTTGGGCTTCCCCAACCCTCACGGTGGAGTGTGAGGACGGCGAGGTAGTTACGCTCCTCAATGCCCGGTACACCGTAGAACAGCTACGGGAGCATATGCCGCACGAGGATACGCACATCAAGAACAACCACTTTCAAGACGATAGGCCAATACAGGAGTTGGAGGCCGAAGCGGACGCGGAGCCGAGCGTGTCGGCCAAGATAGAGGAGTACGCAAAGAAGGGCATACATTTCGATATATCCGAGGATGCAACAGCAGAGGATTTGGAAGAGGCTGTGCGTGTCATTCGGATAGTCAGAGCGCAAGGGGGATAAAATGAGATTATTCGACTTGTTTAAGGCTCGAAACGCCACACAGCAGGATAAAAACGAAAAAGCCGAGCAATTGGCAAAAGATATGCCGCAGGAAGTACCGGATTGGTTGGTTTATCTAAACAAAAGAAAAAAATATGGGATAGACCAGAAAGAAATGCGGAAACTTGTTGCGAAGTACCCCAATAGGCCATACATGGATTTAATATGGGCAATACTTCAAGAACGTTCATTGAAGAACACGAGCAAGCCGGGGCTATACCGGAATGACCAAATGTATATGGCCGACCTGTTGTATGACGAAGAAAAGTATTCTGACGCTTTGAGGAAATACGGGTATGTTTGCTTTATTGACTTGAACGTAGACGGTTTTGGACTGGCACCGGGCATTATACAGATTATGAATCGGTGTCAAAAGCGCGCCGGTCTCTCTGACAACGAAATCAAAGACATTTTGAAGCAAGACTTTGCCTCTTATGAATGTGCGCGCAAAAAGACCGACGATAAAACCATTTCTGCTATTATCGCGGCAATGCGAAAGCAAAGGAACGAAGGGAAGAAATGAAAATCCCGGAGCCGCGAAAACTGAAAAGTGGGACATGGTTCCTGCAACTACGCCTAAACGGTGTCAGCGTACCTGTCACCGGCGAGACGGCGAAAGCGTGTAAAGATGCCGCCGCCGTCATAAAAGCCGAACACAGGGCCGGTGTGCGCGAAATAAAACGAAAAAAGCCCCAAGAACAGACATTGAAGTCCATTCTGGAGGCTTACATAGCAAAGCGCGAACCAGTCCGCTCCCCCTCTACAATCCGGGGATATACGCAGATAAAAGAGAACCGCTTCAAGGACTACATCGACAAGCCGGTGGACAAGATACCTTGGCAACAGATGATAAACGCCGAGGTCACAGAGTGCAGCGCAAAGACGCTCAAAAACTCATGGGGTCTCGTATGTGCCGCTCTCGCCGATGCCGGTCTCCCGGTTCCAAAAGTGGAACTCGCCGCCGTTCCGGTCAAGGAGATACCATTCCTCCAACCGGACGAAATAAAGCCGTTCTGCGAAGCCATAAAAGGCGATATAGCCGAGATTGGTATGTTGCTAGAATTGCAGGGCCTACGCCGCTCCGAGGTCTTGGGATTGGACTGGAAGGACGTAGACCTAAAGAACAAAACCATCCATGTCCACGGCTCACGGGTACAGAACAAGGACGGGGATTTCGTCACCAAAAACACCACCAAGAACAAATCGTCCTCCCGCCGCGTTCCCATCATGATACCTCAATTAGAGGACGCGCTAAAAGCCGTCAAAACGCGGCAGGGGCGCGTTGTAGACCAAGCGGAGAACACGCTATACCGGCATACGAAAGAGGCGTGTGAACGCGCAGGGGTTACGATAGTCGGCAACCACGGCCTCCGACATTCCTTTGCCTCGCTCGGCTATCACTTGGGAATTTCCGAGCGTCAACTGATGGAGATGGGCGGGTGGTCTGACTTCACCACAATGCACAAGATTTACATCCGCGTGGCCTCGAAAGACAAGGAATCGGCAAACAACGCCATATCCGATTTCTTCAAAAACGAGGCCAAGTAGTTAGCAAAATGAGTTAGCAAAATGGAGTGAAAAACGCTAACTAAACGCTAACAAGAGTTACTAAAAGCGCAATTATTTGATGTACTGAAAACGCCGATTTTCCTTGAAATAACAAGAAAAACCCGGAGCCTCAATGGGTTCCGGGTTTCTTCGTATGTGGTCGGAGTGGCGGGACTTGAACCCGCGCAGAAACCGCTATGCCGATTGATTTTACTATGTTTTTTCAACCGGTTAGCAATTTAGTTAGCATTTACAAGCCGGTATTCTGGGCGAAAGAGGTAATTGTTCACGTTCTCCTCTGGGTGGCCGTTCATACCGTATAGGTCAACGTATGGGATACCATTTACATCGTGGCCGTTTACGCTCCGGTCATCGCCGATACCAACAACCGTGGCCTTTTCCCACGGCCCACCCTCTCGGTTGTTGGGTAGGTATACTTTGTCGCCGGGGGTGAGGTCGGTTGCGGGAACTATCCGGGCGGTGATGAAGTCTTTGCCGAGTTGCATCTTTACGGGCTGTGCCGCATCGAGGTCAACAAGGAACTTGGTTAGGTCGTAGCTGTCCTGCTCCATGAAGTCCTCCGAGATGCACTGACGGCCCACTATCTCCCACCCTTTGATTTGGTAGAGGCCGTTGTCCCAATTGTCGCAATCGAGGTTACAGCATTTGTCTACGCCGATGCTCAAACCGCCGCCGAAAAAGTTGGCGATTACTTGAACCAGACGGGCAAGGCCGTAGCTGTCGGGAGGCTCACGAAAGCCCTGCAGTTTGCAGTAGGCGAGGAATGCCTCGATACTGTCGCGGCCTCCGTTCCAATGGAGATAAATGCCGGTGTCACAGGAACCGGCTGCGAAAGGCGATTTACTGGCGGTGATTACTGCTCTGTTTCCCATGGTATTCTCCTTATGAATGGTACTCAAATTTCACGAGCCAACGAACGGTTCGGTTGTTGGTCTGCTTTTCCGTTTCCTCTTTGATTCTGTCGAACAGGCCCTGCCGCTTCTCCTCCAGTTCCTTTATCTTCGACAGGGTGGTCGGGGAACGTAAATCGTTACCACATAGCGGGCAACACTCGCTCCGTAGATACTTTCTCGAAACCTTGGAGCCGCACTTCTGGCATCCGAGGAACTCGGCCTTGAAGTTCCGAACGGAGTGGGCCTTTTTATATTCGGCTACCTTTGTCGCACACTCAGAAGCGCGGGTTTTTAAGTCGGCGATTTTCTTCGTCTCCGTCGCTTTGGAGTAGTCGTAGTACCTCACGGCGTGGTCATCATAGAACCCCTTATCATGGGATTGAATCCACTTCTCTGCCTCGTCGCGGTTCCTCACGGGTTTGACTTCATCGTGCCACTTCAACGGGCCAGAGTAGCCGTCGCCGTCGTGTCGGGCCAAGTCTTGAATGTCCATCAAAACGGACTTGCGGTCGCAGTTTTCGTCGAAATCCCAATAGTAGATGTTGTGCATGGTGTACCTTCTCCTTATAATCCTATATAGGTCATGGCCTCCCAGAGAGGCATGGAGCCAACCGGCTCCCCGTTTTCGTCGTAGGCCCAGAACGGCCCTTCGCCGTCCTCGTAGCCTTGGTTCTGTATGGTGCGCCCGTTGTCGCCGGTGACGCTGTTGCAGGGGGAGGCAAGTAGGTAGGCCTCCACTACATCCCGCACGGTCTTCACTTCTTCCCCTCCTGTTCGAGCCACGCCATGTACCGGGCGTGCTCCATCATCTTGAAGCTGTGGTACTCGGCGAGAAAGCTGTCCGCGAGTACGTAGAAAACGAACATGGCAACGATTCCGAAAATCCATCCCATCATTTCTTTCTCCTTTCTGCCTCCCCCGCGAGGGGGAGGCTTTTCTTGTGGCTTACGCCTTCGTGTAGTAGCCGTAGACGCACCGCGTTCCGTCGCGGGAGCAGTCGTAGGTGTCGTAGAGTACGCCGTCCTTGACGCAGGTCAAATGCTTGCTCACGCTCACTATCAGCGTCCCTTTGGGGAGTTCGTCGGCGCGGAGGTGTACCTTGCATCCGCTCCCAAACTGCATCGTCGGGTGCCAGACCCAACCGAGTTTTTCGAGGTATTCCTTGCGGATGCTCTTGTACATCCCGTTCCGGGCCGAGCTTCTGTTCTTGCGGCCCTTTGCCGCCGCCTCCGCTTTGCTCATGGCTTCGAGGGTCTTGTAGACCTCCTTGTAGTCCTTGCCGGTGGCGTTGCAGATGGCCCGGCAGACGCAATCGCCTACGTTATCGGCCTTGTAGTACTGGCTACGCCCTCCGTCGCTGTAAACGAATTTCATGTGTACCTCCTTGACTTTCTCCTGCCGGGTGTGGTATTCTTCTCGGTGGTAGGGGAGGCCCGGCAGGGTAACCTCCCCACTTTCCAGATTTAAGTCGTCGCGGGGGTCAAATCGCAGGCGGCTTAAATTTTTTTGCTTCTGACGTACTCGGCAGCTTCGTGCATACCTTTGAGGTCGAGATTCTCCGCGATGGTTTCCAGATACGCGTTGAGCTCTACCGTGGTCATGGCATCCACCTCCTCGGCTCTGCCGTTGGCCTCCACCTTTATCCCTCCTTTCTGGTCTAATCTTACTACGTTGCCACGTTGTTCTCAAGATGGGATAACTCCCAAGGTTATCCCGTAGTTCTTGTACATTGAGCGCAGTATGCCAGATGGCAAAAAACTGGCGGCAGGGGTTGTCCTGCCGCCGTTGTATTAGTATTTCCTGCGGGTTCCGTACCACGCAATCTGCTCTCCGAGGGCCATCTTCATACCGGCCCCGGCGTTCTCGGCTTCGGCCTCGGTTTCGTACTCGTAGATGTCCACCTTGCCGCCGTCCCAGATGATTACCAGTTCAAAAATCATATTGTACCTCCTTGTGGTATGGGGCCGGTTTCCCGGCCCCGTTTGTTTTAGGCGATTTCGTACCAGATTTCGTTGCGGTTGTTGGTGAGCCAGTTCTTGTTGACCCGGTGGGAGCCTTCGGCGTTCTCGGTGGTGTTGCGGTGCCATCCGTAGCTGCGGCGGCAAAGAATGGCCTCGTAGGTCTCGAACTTGTACCCGGCGTGGTAGGGGGTCTCAACCTTGCCGACCTTCTTCATAATCCGCATCAGGTAGATGCTGTCGGCCTCGGCGTTCCAGAGGGCGTCGGCCTTCTCAATCGCTTCTTCGAGGGTCTTGGCTTCAATGGCCTCGTAGTTGTAAGACTTGGGGGAGTTGGCTTTGTAGTCGGTGTAGATTACGTATTTCATGGGGGTTACCTCCTGTTTCATTTTCTGGCCTAATAATACTACGTTGTAACGGATTGTTCAAGGGTGGATAACTCCCAAAGTGTCCGGGACAAACTTGGCTAATGAGCGCAAAAGCGGCAGGTCTTACCCTGCCGCTTCTTCATTTGTAAATCAGTTCCTCTCGTTTGAACGTCCGGTCATACTGTTTCTCCGGGGTTTTGCCGTCCATAAACCGTCTTGCGGTTGATGGGCAGTCGTTTTCTGAAACCGTGAAGCATCGGTTGCTCTTGTAAACAATGTCGTAGAGCCGCGTGCCGTAAAAAACGTATTCGCGGATGAATTTAATTTGCGCCATATCGTACCTCCTTACCACGTGTCAATCCTGCGGACGCTGATTATCTCAATAACCCTTTCGCCGCTTTCCCGGAGTTTTCGGATTGCATCCTCGCGATTTTTTGCGAGAATTGTCTTAGAGCGAATATAGCATCCAGAGCCGTAGTACGTAATGCTCCAATCGTATGACCACTTACCCATGTCATGCCTCCTTAGCTAAGTCTCTGGTATCCGATACGGTCGAGAGTCAAAGATTCCCAATCAACCTCGATTATTGCGGCTCGGCGTTTCCACACGGGCCGATTTGCGTTATCCTCGCTGTTTGTGTCGGCGATTTCCTTTTTGATTTGCCGAACTACGTGGTCGCGGGACTTGCCCTTGAATTCCCATGTGAGCCACCCTGCGGTGTCGCGGATTCGCACCGTCCACCATTCATAATTAAACGATGCCATGTCGTACCTCCTCATCTCATTTTCTGGCCTAATATTACCACGTTGTAACGTAGTTTGCAATATGGGATATTCGCCAAAGGTTATCACGTATTTTTGTATATAATATACGTTGTTACGTTGGTGCAGATGTGCTATACTTCCGATATGGAGGTGACGGTATGCCAGTATCGGAGAAACAGGCCGGGTATCGGGATAAGTACGATAAAGCGCATTTCGTGTATAGGTCTGTAAAAGTGAAAAAAGAACTGCTTGCCGATTTTCTCGCGGCTTGTAAGGAGCGAGGAGAGAGGCCGAATACGGTGATGCGACAGGCAATGGAAAAGTATGTTGAGGCGTATAAGAAAGAATTAGAGGAGAATGACGAGTAGTTAACGGGGGAACAAAAATGGTCACGTTGAAAAAGGCAATAAAAATCGTCCTCGAGGGCGATGCGGAAAAGCGAAACAAATTGATAGACAAATTGAGCGAAGAAGATGCGAAGCAGATGCTCAAAGTGATTTTGAAGACGGTAATTGAGAAAAACGATAACCCTTTCAGCGAAAAGAAAACGGACGAGGAATAATCCCCGTCCGTTATTCTATTGGAGTTTACGCATGAGGCTGGCGTAGAGGCGCGGGTTAACCACCCGGAGGGTAGATACCAATTCGTCGATTATGGGCCAGATTTCGGCGGGTGTACGCCCGTTTACCACGGAGGCGAAGTCACTATCGCTGTCGATTTGAACGGCGTTTGTGGGCGCGTCTGCGGCGTAGGAATACATATTGCCGGGGTCGGCAAAATGGTTGCCGAACAGCTCATTGCGGATGGTATAGAAAGCCGCCAGTTTGATGCAGGTGTTGGCGTTGGGGTTGCGTTCCCCTTGGCATTCGGCGATAGCCTCCTGCAAATCCTGTTCGGTTATCACAAGAGGCCACCTCCGTTACATCTGTTCCATTTTGGTCACAAGACGCTGAATCTCCTGCCGGGTACGGTCATCCGGGGCCTCGTTCATGAGGTCGCGGAGGCGTTCGACCATATCGGCGTCGCGGGAGTAGTTGCGGGAATAGCGTCCCATGCTATCCCGCTTGTAGGACATATCGCCGTCACGATAGGAGTTGTGGTAAGAATTGCGGTAGTTGTAGGAACCGCCGTTGTAGGAGCCGCGGGAACTATACTCCCCTTCCTCCTCGTAGGTCTCGATGATTTTATCGAGGTTCTTGATGGTGTGGGCGAGTTTGTCTACGACATCGAGGGAACCGGCAGTAAGGTCGCCCTTTTTGCCGTACTCCTCGAGCTCTTTGCAGAGCAGGTCTTTGAGGTCATAGATAGCGTGCATTGTCGTTCTCCTTTCACGCGATGCGCGCCACGGTCAGATTGGCGTTCTGTACGTTAATCGCTGTTGCGGGGTCTGCGGCGGTCGCGCCGAAGGAATCGTTCTCAACGGAGACGGTATAGCAACATCCCTTGGGGACGGTGATAATGGCCGTACTGGTCACGTTGAAGTATTCATCGACGGCGGCGGGTGTCACGATTGCGCGGCTCGTCTGGATGGGTTCGCCATCAATGGCGAGAGCGATGGCAATGGGGCCGACCGTACCGTCCTCCGGAACGGCGATATTGGCATTGAAGGTCACCTGATACCGGGCGAAGCATCCGCAACCGTTGACGATACCCCGGAGAGTAAGGATTCCAGAACCGTTCCGGTGAATCACGTAACCGCGATTGCAGGGGACGGAATCTTCAAGTAATACGTTCTGGTTCGGTTGTACCAACTGAACCGGGTTGTATACATACTCTGCCATGGGTATCACCTCACGCTACGCCGCAACCGCAACCGTTGTTGGCGCACGTGAAGATGGGGGTGCGACCGTAAACGGGCGTGGTCGGGACGGGGCAGGAGTTGAGGCGGTTGTACAGAGCGTCCACTTCGTTGGCGAAGCCCTGCGAAATGAAAGCGTTCTGCGCGGTCTGGGACGCGGCAATCTTAGCGTCGGAGAGTTCGCTGCGGAGGGCATCGTTCTCGCGCTTATAGCCGTCGAGTTCGAGCTGACACAGCTTGTCGAGGATGGCCTGAGTGTTCGCGCTGTTCGCGGTACGGGTCGCGTTCTCCTCGGTGGCGATGGTGTACTTCAAATCCTGCGTGGCCGCGCGGTTATCACAGCAACACTGTGCAAGCTGCGACTGGAGGCCAAACATCTGCTGCATGGTCGCCATCTGGGTCTGGTTGAAGCCGTTCGTCACACCGGCGAAGCCGTTGCACAGCTGTGCGGAGATGTCGCCGAAACCGGAGGTGATTTTGTCGCCGATGCTCGTAATCTGGGTATTGAGCATCTGGTCGCGGAAACCGCCGTTGATGTTCTGGGAGTTGTTCATCCAAGGGTACAGGTCGCCGCCGAAGCCGCCGCCGAAGCCGTTGTTGTTCCAACCGCCGCCGAACAGGACGAGCAGGAGGATAATCCAAGCCCAATCCCCGCCGAAGCCGAAGCCGCCGTTCCCGCCGTTTCCGTACATGGGGGCAACAGGCATGACCATGTTGCCTTCATCAGTGAGAGCCATAAGGGAAAAATCCTTTCAAAATGTATTTATTCACGCCGTCTATGCGCACTCGACGGAACGAATACTTCTGAAATGGGGTAATTAAAGGGGCATTTTTGTGAAAAAATCTCAAAATAGCCCCTTAAAACAACATTTTTGCTATTTTACCGCCGAAACTGCCCCGCCATCTGGTAGGCCCGGTTCACAGCGTCCTGCGATACTTGGCCGGTCTGGAGAAGATGGTTCAAGATGGCGTTTGGGTCATTGGCGATGTTCTGGGGGACATTCAAACGCTGTTGGAGTAGGGTCTGCATTGGGTTCTGTTTGAACTGTTGGAGCATACTCATAATCTGCATCGGGTTCATTCTTCGTCCTCCGTTCTCTTGACCGTCTTGCGTTTCCCGGCGATGCCGTAGACATCACCGCGTATCGCCTCTATATTCCCTTTGAGGGCATCGAGGGCCGCGTTAAACGCCGCCAAATCGTCTTTTGTCGCGTAGTCGGATAGTTTACCCTCCTGCTGTTTGGGCGCGTCTGTGCGCTCTACGAGGTCGAAGATTTTGATAGTGGGCCGTCCGGAGGCATCGGCCTGTTTGAGGTAGATTGCCGGGGATGATGCGTCCCAGAGGGCGACGGCGGCGTTGGGGGCCACGGGGTACATCTGGGCCTCGGAAAAAGAGCCGACCCAGATAAGGGATGACGGCTGTTGCGTCTGCTGTGTCGGTTGAATGGGCTGATAGTACGCCTGTTGGTAGGGCTGATAAGTCGCGGGGAAATAGTTGAACGATGGCATAGTCATTCATCCTTTCGCCAGAAGTATTGGGGAATCTCGTTTGAGCTGTCCCATGAATCGAATAGAACGCCGTCCGATACGGTTGCGACATGACCGCCGAAGCCAAGGACGAAAGTACCGGTTGGGTGGTCGTTGGCGAAGTCTGCGGCGGTATAACAGTCGGGGCAGGTATTCGGTACGGCCTCGCGGTAAAAGCCGTTCTGCCGCAATACAGAACCCCAGACGCTGTCCGAAGACGGCATATCTCCCATGAGGAAACCGGCGAGGGCGATACGGGCGTACGCGGTCTCCCAATCGACATTAAGGGCTTTCGCAACGGCCCGGATAGCGCAGTCACCGACGCGCCGTCCTGCCGGGTTAGGGTTATATTCCTGCCACATACTCACGCCTCCATTCGGCCTCTATTTCGGCGGCTTGGGTAAAGACTTCTAAGCCGACAGGGTCATTGTCGGCCAAGTACTCGTTATAGATGAACCATGCGTCTTCATCGGAGAAGCCGCAGGAAATGAGCCGCTCGATATAGTCCATACCGCACCGCCTTTCTGGTATTAGGATATAAAAAAAGAAGCCCTCCCGCGATGATGCAGAAGGGCAAATTTGGTCTGTATTAGTGCAATTTTCGGGCAAACAAAAATCGCCCCCTCCGGTTACGGAGAGGGCGGTAGTGGGACATGACGGAATAGTACGGCCTGTCCCTTATATATGATGTTTTTGCAATGGCGAACGGATATATCGAATTCCTCGGCCAACGGCTCGAAACACACGCCGTCAATGAGGCGTCGCTTTAGAATCTCTCTGTCCCGTTCGTTGTGAATGTACTCGTCAATCAGATTCCGAATCTGACTGTTGGTATACTCCATTCGGCACCTCTGCGTTCGTTGTATACCGTTCCTCTAGGGCGTTGCAATACTGCCGCCACATGATGTCGTTGGCAATAAGGGAGCAGACGGCAACGGCAAGAGCCGCTACAAGGGCAATAACAGTAATTTTGAAAACTCTTTCCATCCTTGCCATAGTACCCTCATGCACGAAGTAGGGAACAGCCGCTTGTTTTTCTTCTTCCATGGTTAATCCCCTCTATCTCTTTTTGGGAAAGTATATCACCCGGCGCGGTGGTTTTCAAGGTCGGCGATACGATTGTCCGCAACCTTTACCTTGTTGTCGAGTACGGCGTAGTCCCGCTCCAGTTTGTACGTGCGCTCTATCAGTCCGTTGTGTTTGGCGACCTCTTGGCGAAGATTGGAAACCTCGGTCTTGATGACATCGATTTCGCCCTGTATCTTCGCGTCGCTGATTTCGGATTGTTTGTCGAGTTTGGCGTATAGGTCTTTCGCGGATGCGTGGGAGATAATAAGCTGAATGATGATAGAGCCGCAAACCGTAATGATTCCGACGATTACCGCATCGCTCACATCGTCACCACCATTTCCTTGCGTTTTCCGCGGAGCGTTATGGTGTGGAGGCTGTGGACAGACGGCAGGAGCATCTTCTGGGCCGCGTACCCGGAGTATTCGAGCCATGAGGTCATGTTGATTACTTTGAACGGGCGAACGGAGACCTTGTTGTTATGAGAATCGATAACGATTTTGCCGGGGGTGGTGGTGAAAGGCTTATGGGTATGGCCCATTATCAGCGCGTCCATTCCGTCTATGGCGTAGCCGAAACGTTCCCCGCGTAGTACGGCCCCGGAGGTGAGCATACCGCCACCGGCCCCGTGGGTGACAACGAGGGTATATGTTGGGTTCTTTGTCCCGCTCGCATCCTGTTCGCCAAACTGTAGCTTCACAAACGCCATGCTCTCCCGGTATATCTCCTCTTTGTCGATTTTGCAGAGGATGTCATACATAGGGTCATCGTCTGCGTCTTTCCCGCTACGCCTCTCATGGTTTCCCCCAACGGCGCAGAGGATTTGGTCTTTCACCGGCTCCAAGATTTTCGCCATTTCTTTCTTCTGCGCGGACGGGCGAATGGTTTCCTCGAAAATGTTGGAAACGGAGGAGCGGGTGGCGTTGTTGATTAAATCCCCGCCGAGCACCAGATATACATTCGGCTTGTTTTTAACGCTGTCGATAAAGCTGATAAACTCCTGTTCCATGCATTCGCGCGCGCCCAAGTGAACATCGGCGATGGGGATGATGGTTATATCCTCTCGCGGGAACTTATGGATTATCATTTCAAAGTCAGGCAGCATTACAACGCCCTCACAATCCACATGATTGAGTTCAAATAGTTCTCGTTGCCGCGGATGTACTTCTTGCAGGATTGGCCGATAGCATACAGTTCGTTGATTTTTCGCTGTACACTTTCCGGGTCATAACCCGCGGCTTTGAGTTTCGATGTTCGCTCGGCCCCGATGCCGTACTTCCCCGCCAAAACCTCGGAAACGATTACCGGGTCGGCGGGTTTCACAGCAGGAGTAGGAGCAGGGGCGGGAGCGGGGGTCGCTTCTCCCCTCGCCAGTTCAAGCCATGTTGAATAAGAGCCGTTGAATTGGTCAAAGTCTAAATTTCCGCTGTACCCATTGAGCCGTCCGCAAGAGGTATATTGGTGCATCGCATAAGACGAGAACGGCTCCACGCTTCCCTTCTGCCACGGATGGTCGAGAAAGCCGTATACCGTCGCCATGTCCGCATATTGAGCAATCCACAGCGGATGGTCTGTGAGGTCGTAGAACGGCTGTTCACGCACGACAGAGAGGGAGCAATAAATCATCGCTCTCACGCCAGACAGCGCGTAGAAGCGGTCTAAGAAGCGTTTGAGCCACGATGTACCTTTGAGCAACGCTTCGCCCTCGTAGTCGGCAACCGGGATACCCTTGCCTATGTACGGTTTGACTGTGTTATAGAAATGCGTTGCCTCTGCGTCCGCGTCTGCCCCATCGCAGTAATGATAGAATCCAAACGGTTTGTCATGGTCAGAGAGCCATTTAACCCACCCGGCGTATTCGGGATTGACATACGATGCGCCTTGCGTTGCTTTAACAATTACACCATCAAGCGGATTTGTAGCAAAAAGGGATTGTAAGTCAATCCCCTTTTGCCAACTGGAAATGTCAATCAGATTCATCATCGTCAAGATGTTTACCATCGTAGTCGATATGAGCCGCGTCCGCAATGGATTCGGCAAGCATATAGATTACGATGGATGCCCCGGAGAGGATAAGCCCCTCGGTCGAAGCGGCGCGTTCCGGGGAGCCGCCGCAGTAGACGATAAGGCCGCTTACGAATCCCGCAACGGCAACCCAGAATTTGCGGGAAGAAAGTTTGCGAATCCAGTCAATTTTGTTCATGATGTTTCTCCTTATCTGTACCCCTCGACTCGGTAAACCAACAGGTTCGCACTCGTCCCCATAGTGATTGCTCCGCTTGAGGAAACCGCCATCGTAGTGGGTCTGTCGGTTGAAAAGGTAACGCCGTTCGATGCAACAACAAACCGCTTAAAATGATAGTTTACTGAGCCAGAGCCGGGAAAATAAAGTGCCATGGGTTCATTGAATGAATTACCATAGGTGGTATCTCTTGCACCGATAATGTATTCCGTTGTGCCTTGATAACCACCATCAGTGTTTCCAAAATTGATTTTTATCTTGTCGAAATTGTAAACCGACTCCGACAGGGTTCCTGTGTCCGCACCATGCGTTCCTGTCGCGTTAAAAAGCACCTTACATTTGTTCGGAATTGTTCCGTTTGCCATGCCGTTCTCGGCGGCGGCTGATTGATTTATACGAAGAATGGGATAGCGACTCGAACGAAGTACGTGAACGCATTGCCGTGGGCGAACACCTTCACACTGCCGTCAGTATCGAGGCTTACCGTTGCCGTCTGCCCGTTGAACATGGTCGAAATTTGAATAAGCTCGCTCGGATGAACGTCCAACGTGTGAACCGTAGTCCATTGCTCAGATGCGAATCCAGTATTTTTTCTAATGTTCACATAGAGGATGCAGAGGCTCCCTTTCCGCTGTGCGAAACTGGTATTAAGAGTCAGCCCAGCGGAAGCCGGAGTGGTCAGAGTCGGATTATTATATCCGCGCTCCGTCACAATCGTCCCATTAGCCACGGGGTTCACCCCCGTTATCAATCAGCCCGTAAGGGGTTACCTTACGCCGCCTCTGACCCCCTTTCGGAAGTCTTGAGAGAGTACCGAAGTACCCCCCCCCCACTTTAGTACATTAAAGTTGCTCATGTTCAGCCCTCCGCGACAGGCTCCGGGGAAACGCGGTTGTCAAACACCTGCGAGGCCACGCAGATGCCGTCATCGCGGACAATCTGCACCAT
>Ga0326512_10000378_pt1 | contig 38606 bp, 36 predicted proteins | sample 1_2617_0518_D_FD_203652 | JGI IMG/M metagenome (GOLD analysis project Ga0326512, IMG submission 203652) | Bovine rumen microbial communities from UC Davis, California, United States - 1_2617_0518 | ecosystem: Host-associated > Mammals > Digestive system > Stomach > Rumen | place: USA... | reverse complement strand
GCAACAAGCATGAAAGAGCATGGATATTCCACGCTGTACTTAGCGCGGGATATCGTTATCCTACGGTCTTCCAACGGCTGGCGGAGCACCTCAAGGACGGAGCGTGACAACTCAGGCATCTCATCCAGGAAAAGAACGCCATTGTGTGCCAGACTAATCTCGCCAGGCTGCGGATTGTTGCCACCACCCACGAGGGCAACCTGTGAGATAGTATGATGTGGAGCCCGGAAGGGACGTTGTGAAATAAGACTCGTATCCCGAGGTAACTTCCCTGCCACACTATGTATCTGTGTCGTCTCCAAGCTCTCGCTCAGTGACAATGGTGGCAAGATACCCGGCAATCGTTTTGCCAACATTGATTTGCCACTTCCAGGTGGTCCTATCATGATGAGGTTATGCCCACCTGCAGCAGCCACCTCCAACGCCCGTTTCACACTTTCTTGTCCCCTGACATCCGCAAAATCAAGTTCAAAAACATCCTGATGATCAGAGAATTCCTGACGGGCATCCACAATGGTAGGTTTAAATTCCTTGACACCATTGAAAAAATGAATTACCTCCATGAGTGTGTCCATGCCATAGACATTCAATTGATTCACCACAGCAGCCTCACGCACATTCTGACGAGGAACGATGAGACCCTTGAAATGTTCCGCACGAGCCCTGATAGCAATAGGTAACGCACCTCGGACAGGTTGTAGTTTTCCATCCAGACCCAATTCACCAACCATCATATACTCACCCAAATGGTCCTCGGTCACCTTACCATTTGCCGCCAATATTCCTATGGCAAGAGGAAGGTCGTATCCTGAGCCCTCCTTCTTGATATCAGCAGGTGACAAATTGATGGTGATGTCCATCACAGGCATCTTAAATCCATTATTCTGAAGAGCTGCCCTTATACGGTCATGACTCTCCTTTACTGCAGTGTCGGCAAGTCCTGTAAGATGGAACTGCACACCTCTTGCCATACTGATCTCTACTTTTACCGTATTGACTTCCAGTCCATTGACGGCAGCACAATATGTATTTACTAGCATAACGTAATGAATAATCTCTGAATAAGAGACACCTAAAAGATTCTGGTGCAAAGATACGAAAAAGTTTAAAGAAATGCGTACCTTTGCAACAAAATTTTAAGGAGACATGGGAATCATCCGTTTTCTAAAGGACTGGACCTTGCCTGTGGCGATTGCTACGGGAACAGTCTGTTACCTGACATTCTACTATGTGCCGCAGTTGGATGAGTTAGGTAACACACTCAGTCCTATCATTGACACGGTCTTCCCTATCTCTGTATTCCTCACCCTTCTCGTGACATTCTGTAAGGTCAACTTCCACGAGATGCGTCCGCACCGTTGGCATACTGGGATACTGATGGCACAGTTGTTACTGGTGGCGGTGATCGTGGGGATATGCCTGTCATTAAGAGACTGTCCTGACTCAAAATTGGTATGGGAGGCGATACTGACATGTGTGATAGGCCCGTCGGCTGCTGCAGCTCCTGTGGTAGTAGGAAAGTTAGGAGGTAATATCTCAACGATGACGACCTATACACTGCTGTCATCGTTCTTCTCCGCCCTGATGATCCCTTTGGTTTTCCCAATACTAGAACAGACGGTACATGTCGCTTTCTTCGATGCCTTCCTGATTATCTTGGAGAAAGTGTCGATGGTGCTGTTGCTGCCATTGGTGTTAGGATGGCTGATGCAACACTATGTGAAAGGTATCTGTGCGAGGATAGCGGCGATGCCCAACCTCAGCTTCTACTGCTGGGCTTTCTCCCTGTCTATCACATCAGGTATCACAGTGAAAAACATCGTGCATAGCAACGCCTCACTGCTGTTATTGATGATAATCGCCCTGTCGACGTTCATCCTCTGCTGGGTGCAGTTCTATATCGGACGAGGTATCGGCAAGCGGCTGGGTGAGGAGATTAACTGTGGTCAGGCACTCTTCCAGAAGAATACCGCCCTAAGTATCTGGGTCGCCTATATGTACCTACATCCCGTTGCCTCCATCGGAGCTGGCTGCTATGTGCTATGGCAGAATATCATTAACTCTTTTGAATTATGGCAATACCGACAGATATCAAAGTAATCGCCTTCGACGCTGATGACACATTATGGGACTGCCAGTCATGGTTTGACGAGGTAGAGCAGAAATGTTGTGAGATGTTGAAACCCTGGGCGACGGCACGGGAGGTCAGCGAGGGTTTGTTTGCTACCGAACATAGGAACTTGCCTTTAACGGGCTACGGCACCAAGGCTTTTACCCTTTCACTGATAGAGAATGCCATCCGCATCAGCAAGGGGGAATTAACGGGTGACAAGGTGATGCAGTTGATAGATATGGGCAAGGAGTTGTTGCGCTTTCCCACGACCCCATTGTCAGAGGTAAAGGAGACATTAGAGGTGTTGTCACAGACCCGTCGTTATCGCCTGGTGGTGTTTACAAAGGGAGAACTGATGGATCAGGAGGACAAGTTGAGACGGTCAGGACTGGAGGGTTATTTCTCGTATATGGAGACGGTATCGAACAAGACGGAACAGGAGTACCGTCAGCTCTGTGAGAACCTGCACGTGGCTCCGGAACAGACCCTGATGGTGGGTAACTCCTTCCGCAGTGATATCATACCAGCCTTGGAGACAGGTGCCTGGGCAGTCCATATCCCTTATCATGTGGTATGGGCACTGGAGAAAACGGAGGAGTATCCGCATGAGCGTCTGTTTAAGATCCAGCGGTTCGGAGAGTTGTTAGAGATATTAGAAAACAAAAGAGTCTGACGATTGTCAGACTCCTGTGCCGCGAGCGGGACTCGAACCCGCACAGCCATTACTGGCCAAGGGATTTTAAGTCCCTCGTGTCTACCATTCCACCATCGCGGCGGCAGACTTTTCAGTTTTGCGGTTGCAAAGTTACGAAAATAAATTAGAAATTAGTAAATAGTCATTAGATTTTTTACTTTTTCTTGCTATTTCTTTTACTTTCCTTGCCTATTCCTTTCTATTGTGAGAGGACAACGACCCTGCCTGTGGGGCCCTCAGTACGTGCATTACGATAGCGTTCCAGTCCTTTGTCCCCCTCCTGTCCCTTGACAAGCAGTCCACCATTGTTGAGGTCATACTGATCACCGCACTTGGAGCAGGTGACGATGCCTGAGCCTTTTTTGTCGAGGGTGACGGGATAATAAGGTGTGACATAATTGTTCTCTCTGCGGGCACAATTGGGACACTGTAAGTCATAAGCGGTAAAACCGTCGAAGTTCTGTACCCCCACGATAATACCGTTATTCTGTCCAATGCGCAGGTTCTGGCGCAGTTCCTCTGCCATCATCTGATGCTGAGAAGACGCGCCTTGGTTATTCTCGAAAATCAGGTAACGTGTACCACCTCTCGACTGTTCTGTTACCTTACAGAAGATACCCGTGATGGTAGGATTGATAGCAGCTCCCAGTGTCTGGTCAAGATAGGTCCCGTTATTAAAGATAAACCGGCACGACCATGACGAATATTCCTGTTCTGCTCCGCAGGAAGACAGCAAGAAGCAAGAAGCAAGAAGTAAGAGGTAAGAGGTAAGTTTATTCATAGCAAGCTTTTTTATTTCAGTAGATTTTTCTCTGCCTGACGCACTCGTTCGAAACCAAAGCCTTCCATGACCTGTTGCATGAGGACTGCGATACGATCAGTGCAGAGGTTACCAATGGAGCCTTCATGGGTGTGATGGATGTTCTTATTCGGCGTAAACGTACCCGCTTCGATATCGAGTCCCACTTTCTTATAGGCATCACGGAACGGCATACCCTCAGCAGCCAGACGGTTGACCTCCTCGACAGAGAACATCGGATCATACATCGGATTGTCGAGGATGTCCTCGCGAACCTCTATCTTATTGATAATATACGCAGCCATCTGCAGACAATCCTCTAGTTCATCAAAGGCAGGGAGGAATACCTCCTTGATGATCTGTAAGTCACGAAAATAACCCACGGGAAGATTGTTCATGATGAGTGTCACTTGCTGAGGTAATGCCTGCAGCTTGTTACACTTGGCACGGATAAGTTCGAAAACATCCGGATTCTTCTTATGTGGCATAATGCTGGAACCAGTGGTACACTCCTTCGGTAGTTTGACGAACGAGAAATTTTGCGAGTTAAACAGGCATGCGTCGAAAGCAAGTTTGGCAAGTGTTCCTGCAATGGTTGCGATGGCAAACCCTACGTTACGCTCCATCTTTCCACGTCCCATCTGGGCATACACCACGTTATAATCCATCGAATCGAAACCCAGCAAGTCGGTCGTCATCTGACGGTTAAGAGGGAATGACGAGCCATAACCTGCGGCAGACCCCAACGGATTACGGTTAGTCATCTTATAGGCAGCCTGCAAGAATAACATATCATCTGCCAATGATTCGGCATAAGCCCCAAACCACAACCCGAATGACGAGGGCATGGCGACTTGCAAATGTGTATAACCTGGCATGAGTACATTCTTATACTGCTCACTTTTTGACTGCAACTCGTCAAAGAGCACTTTCACACTATCGGCAATCTCCATCAGCTCATGCCGCGTAAACAATTTCAAATCGACCAATACCTGATCGTTACGGGAGCGTCCTGAGTGAATCTTCTTACCCATATCCCCAAGTTTACGGGTGAGCATCAGCTCCACCTGCGAGTGGACATCCTCAACTCCCTCTTCGATGACAAACTCACCACGCTCACAGACGGCATAGATATTCTTCAACTCACTCAGCAACTGTCGGAGCTCGTCAGCCTCCAAAAGACCGATGGACTCCAGCATGGTGATATGAGCCATGGAACCCAACACATCATAGGGTGCGAGATAGAGATCCATCTCACGGTCACGTCCTACAGTGAAGCGCTCAATCTCAGCATTCACCTCAAAGTTCTTTTCCCAGAGTTTGTTCATTGTTTATTTTATAATTATAGGAACTATAGTGACTATAGGAACGATAGATTAAACATACGGTACTTGTGCCAGTGCATCGGCAATCTTTTCGACACCATCCTGCAAGGGACCACTGACCATACCTTTCAGCATGAAGGGAATGTCCGCCTTCACTGTCACTCGCATCTTACTGGTTGTCTCTGTGACAGGCAACACCTGTATCCAAAGGTTAAAAGGCAGTGGCGACTGCTCTGTCTCGAACTTTACACACTTACCCTCCTCACGCTCGATGATACGGAGTTTGAGGAGTCCGACAGGGGCAACATTCACTTGAACAGAGTCCTCGTCGAAGGCGAAGTCAGACAATTTATCCTCAGGGACACGGTCGCGCACCCGGTCAAGGTTACGTAAGTCACTGATATTGCGATAGACATCCTCTACGGGATAGGGTATCGGTTTCACACTGCTCTCAAATTTTTCCATAGGACTAAAATATAGTGTCTATAGGGACAATAGTAACTTTCTTTATTTCTTCCAATTACCGGGGTCTTTACGCCATTCAGCCAATACAGCCTTGTCTTCTTCAGAGATATACCCAGTCTCGGCAGCTTGCTCGAGAACAGCAGCATAGTCACTCAATGTGATAAGCTGTACACCAGCATCTTTAAAAGCCTGTTCAGCGACAGGGAATCCATAGGTGAAAGAAGCAACCATACCAATAACCTCCACACCATACTGACGCAAAGCCTCTACAGCCTTCAGACTGCTTCCTCCTGTGGAGATCAAGTCTTCGACGACGATAACCTTAGTACCTTTGGCGAGCTCACCCTCTACCTGATTACCCATCCCATGGTCTTTTGGTTTCGGACGGACATAGGCATAAGGAAGACCTAACTCATCAGCTACCAGCGCACCCTGTGCGATAGCACCTGTGGCAACACCTGCCACCGCCTCAGCCTCAGGGAAGTACTGCTGGATAAGATGACAAAGCTCCAGCTTCACAAAAGAGCGCACATCGGCATATCCCAGTGTCTTTCGATTATCGGTGTAGATAGGTGATTTCCAACCCGATGCCCATGTGAACGGCTCGTTGGGCTGTAACTTGATGGCTTTAATCTCCATCAGTTTCTTGGCAAATAGTTTCTTGATTGCGTCCATAATCTTTATTTTTGTATCTTTGCGACTGCAAAGATACAAAAAAGTTGAGAGTTTAGAGTGAAGTGCGGAGAGTTTTTTCTTAAGACTTCGTAAAAGCGAGGGTAAGGACACTGATACGGACACGAGGAATGCTGTCAAGTATACGAGCACAGGCGGATAGAGTTGCTCCAGTAGTACATACATCATCAACGAGAAGGATATGTTTACCCTCCATATCTTTAGCATCACCGAGTTTGAAAATCTCTGCCACATTCTCCTGACGCTGGTGGCGCATAAGTGTTGTCTGACTCTGATGGAAATGCTTACGCCGGAGAGCCTTGGCGTAAACAGGTAGTCCTGTCATCTCATGAATACCTTGGGCTATTCGCTCACTTTGGTTATAGCCTCGTTGTTGCTGACGTTTTGGAGAGAGTGGTACCGGGACGATCATATCCACTTCTTCCAAATAGCCTGCAACCCTCATTTCCTCCGCCATCATCCTTCCTATATCCTCTCCGATATCAGGACGGTCTGCATATTTCAGGTCGTATACCAACTGGGCTCCCTCAGAATGAGGCTCATAGAAGAAAAGGGCTGCGGCACGACTCACTGGGGCAAGTCCCCAGAAGAGTTGGGTCATGGGGTTGTCATAAGGTGTAAACTGATAAGACGTACGAGGCAGATGAAGGTAACACGACGAGCAGAGAGCGCGCTCCGTAACACTCAGTCGTTCCCCACAAATCACGCACTGTCGAGGTGAGATAAGGTCAAGGATCCTAGTCCAGAAACTCGTCTTCATCTGTTACGTTGATACACTGTCTGATGATATCCATTGTAAATCCACGACCCATAGCGAACTTGATGAGCTTGCCATTCAGCTCATAGTCGCTGTTGGCTTTTGTCGACTTGCGTTTCTGTTGCAGCAAGGGACGAAGGACTGCAATATATTCCTCATCATCGATCTCATCCAAGACGCGTTGACGGATATCCTCATTAATATGTTTTGCCCATAAAGCCTGCTCCACTTTCCTTCTACCCCATTTGTTATAGCGCACCTTGTCCTTGATGAAAGCACGGGCATAACGCTCGTCATCCACATACCTTTCCGTCACAAGCCGTTGCATCACACGAGCCTGCGCCTCCTCCGAGAGTTCCCAACGACGCATCTTCTCCTGCATCTCGTACTGGCAGTGCTCAGCTTGTGCACAAAGGGCAGCCAGTCGCAAATAGGCTTCTTGTTCAGTAATCTGTTTCATCGGCGTGCTCTGATAAATCGTTGTTTGCCATATTGGTCGGTCTTGCATTCAATATCGTGATACGACATCGCACTCAATAATTCGCAAAGAGGCTCCGCATAAAGGGGATTGATTTCGAAATAGAGCCAGCCATCAGGTTTCAATGCTTTGGTTCCGTATTCCGCAATAGCGCGATAGAACAGCAACGGGTCGTCATCGGGCACGAACAGGGCAGTATGCGGCTCATAGTCGAGGACGTTCTGTTCCATTGCCTCGCGTTCCTTATTACATATATAAGGTGGATTGCTGACGATGATAGAGAAGCCTCCCCCATCCCCCTCCAAAGGGGGGAGGCTTTCAGAAAGAATATCGACTTGCTGGAATGACACGTTCACTTTAAGGCAAATCGCATTTGCTCTCGCTACTTCCAACGCTTTTTCTGAGATATCCCATGCTGTTACTTTTGCTTTAGGACACTTGGCTGCCAACGTGATGGCAATACATCCGCTCCCCGTCCCTATGTCAAGAAAATGTCTCCTCTCTTTACTTGGAGAGGGGTCGGGGGAGAGGCATATCCACCTTACCAATTCTTCGGTTTCTGGTCTGGGAATCAATACTCCTGGCTCCACATCAAACCATTCTCCCATGAACTCCGCTTTCCCCAGAATGTATTGTATTGGCTCGTATCGCTCCAGTCGTTGGGCGATTTCCTCTAACTCATTCTGAGGAACATCAGCATCTTTCCCCATCAAGACATCACCCCAACTCAGTCCATAGCGCACCTCATACACCATACGGGCAATCGCTTTTGCTTCGCCCTCACCATAGACCTGCGCCAATCTACGCCATAATGCCTGATAATTCATCTTTGCAAAGGTAATAAATAATTGATAAATGACCATTGATATTTCAAAATATTTCCTTACCTTTGCAAATATGAACGACGAGAAATACATGCGACGCTGTCTGCAACTGGCAGCCAACGGAATACAAGGGGCACGTCCCAACCCGATGGTAGGTGCAGTTATTGTAGCTCCCTCTCTGATGGAGAGGGCGGGGGATGAGGCTATTATCGGCGAAGGGTATCATGTGCGCTGTGGTGAAGGACATGCAGAAGTGAATGCCTTTGCCTCTGTCAAAGATGAGTCTTTGTTGAAAGATGCTACCATCTATGTCTCTTTGGAGCCTTGTGCGCATTATGGCAAAACGCCCCCTTGCGCCGATTTGATTATCAAGAAAGGCGTGAAGCGTGTGGTGGTAGGGTGTATCGATCCCTTTGCAGAAGTGAAAGGACGAGGCATCGAGAGGATTCGCAAGGCTGGTATTGAAGTGGAGGTTGGCGTATTGGAAAAGGAGTGTCAGTGGTTGAATCGTCGTTTTTTCACTTATCATTCCAAGCATCGCCCATACATTATCCTAAAATGGGCTCAGACAGCCAACGGTTTCATCGACGACCATTTCAAGCCGTTGATGATTTCCAACGAACAGACTCAGATGCTTTCCCATCAACTCCGTGCTGAGGAGGATGCTATCCTTGTGGGACATACCACCTTCGATCGCGACCATCCCTCACTGAATGTTCGTTACTGGCATGGTCCTGATCCCAAGCGAATCGTATTGACACACGACCGTCCCTTGCCTCAACTGATGGACGACCTCTATCAACATGGTATCCAGTCGCTCATTGTCGAAGGGGGTTGTCAGACACACGAGAGTTTCATCCAAGCAGGACTCTGGGATGAAATACGCATGGAAGTCGCTCCCATCACTGTCTCTGACGGCACTCGCGCACCCCAACTTCCCTCCGATATCACCCTATTTGATAAGAAGGAATATGGGGAGAATACCGTTACTATCTTTAGCAAAAAGTCTCAATAGAGGTTGAGACAATGCGTCTCAAAAGTTGTACCATAGTTTGAGAAAGGTCGTCCCATACGTTGGGACACATCATACGCTTATTTCTTTCTGCCGAAGTCTGCGGGGACTTCACCCCATTTCTGGGTCTCCCATTTAACGATGGGGTTATGCCATTGATGTGTCTGTAACCATCTCTCAGCACGAAGGATGATTTGATAGAGTTCTTCTGTTTCTGGGGTACGTTCCAACTTCGTCTTACATTTCCGTTTGTTGACCCAGAGAATAGCGTTATAAGAATCGCTATAGATGGTCTTGTCATACAGTCCTTGTTGTTGCATCAAGGCAAGAGCATGAACGATAGCGAGGAACTCTCCGATATTGTTCGTACCTTTCATCGGACCGAAATGGAATACACGAGCCCCTGTGGCAAGATCTATTGCCTGGTATTCCATCGGACCAGGATTACCACTACAAGCAGCATCCACAGCCCATGCATCTGCCCTCACTTCCATTGGAAGTGGCAAAACAGTATCGTGTCTATAGTCTGGAGGGTTCTGCATTACATGCGTTCTGGGACTTCGATGCCGAGGAGTGCCATACCATTCTTGATGATCTTGCCTACATTACGGGCAATAGCTAAGCGTACCTGACGCTTCTGCTCGTCTTCCTCGTTGAGGATGCTGTAGTCGTGATAAAACTGGTTGAAGACCTTCGTCAACTCATAGCAGTAGTTAGCAATACCGCTGGGTGAATAATCTTTGCCTGCCTGCTCGACGGCTGCACCGTATTCGCTCATCTTTTGGATGAGTTCGATTTCCTTATCATTCAGAGTACTCAGAGAACTTAGAGAACTTAGAGAACTCGGAGTACTCGGAGCCTTACGAAGAATACTACGTATTCTCGCATAGGTATACTGGATGAAAGGTCCTGTATTGCCATTGAAATCAATAGACTCCTCAGGATTAAACAGCATATTCTTGCGAGCATCTACTTTGAGGATAAAATATTTCAGGGCACCCATACCCACGATACGGGCTATCTCGTTGCGCTCTTCTTCCTCCATATCGGCAAACTTGCCTAGTTCCATAGAGGTTTTCAGCGCATCGTCAATCATCAGTTGCATGAGGTCGTCAGCATCCACTACTGTTCCTTCACGACTCTTCATCTTACCATTAGGCAACTCCACCATACCATAAGAGAAATGCACGAGTTCCTTACCCCACTTGAAACCTAAGCGGTCTAGCAAGATAGAGAGCACTTGGAAGTGGTAGTTCTGTTCGTTACCTACGACATAGATCATCTTGTCGATGGGATAGTCCTGGAAACGCATCTCAGCAGTACCGATGTCCTGCGTCATATAAACGCTGGTACCGTCACTACGCAGCAACAGTTTCTGGTCGAGTCCCTCATTGGTAAGATCTGCCCATACACTGTTGTCCTCATGACGTTCGAAGAGTCCTTTGGCAAGACCTTCCTCTACTTTTGCCTTACCTTTCAGATAAGTTTGTGACTCATAATATATCTTGTCGAAGGAAACACCCATTCTTTTATAGGTCTCGTCAAAGCCAGCATATACCCAGTTGTTCATCTTCTCCCAAAGGGCACGCACCTCTGGATCGTTCTGCTCCCATTTGACGAGCATCTCATGCGCCTCCTTGATGAGCGGAGCCTCTTGCTTTGCCGTCTCCTCATCCATCCCTTGAGCCACCAGTTGCTTGATTTCCTCACGATAATGCTTGTCAAAAGCCACATAATAGTCACCTATCAGATGGTCGCCCTTCTTACCACTGGTCTCAGGGGTCTCACCATTACCCCACTTCAACCACGCCAACATCGACTTACAGATATGGATACCACGATCGTTGACAATATTCGTCTTAATGACTTTATTACCATTAGCCTGCATAATCTGCGCCAAAGACCAACCCAGGAGGTTGTTGCGCACATGACCCAGATGAAGAGGTTTGTTGGTATTTGGCGATGAATATTCAATCATGACTAACGGACTCGCATCGGTGACCTGCTTGTGACCATATTGCTCATCCGCATCAATATCGGCGAGCAGGGAGAGCCATGCCGCAGGTGCTATGACCAGATTCAAGAAACCCTTTACGACATTAAACGCAGCAATAGCCTCGCAGTTGTCTACCAGATACTGTCCTATCTCCTGGGCAGTCTGCTCTGGATTCTTCTTGGATATCTTCAAAAAGGGAAAAACAACCAATGTCAAGTTTCCCTCAAACTCACTGCGTGTCTTTTGCAACTGTACCATTTTCTCCGGTACGTCCTGTCCATACAAAGCTTTTACTGCTTCTATGGCGGCATTCATGATTTGCGATTCAATCTTCATTTGGTATACCTATTTAATCGTGAAATCATCCACATGGTGCATGTGGATGATTTAAAATCGTTGTCCAAGGCGGATTCGAACCACCACAAACAGAACCAAAACCTGTTGTGCTACCATTACACCATTGGACACCATGTGCTTCTAAGCGAGTGCAAAGGTAGTGGTTTTTCATGCCACTACCAAATTTTTCGCCAATTATTTCACTATCAGAAGATAATAATTCTTCTTCCCCTTCTGGGCTAGGAGATACTTTCCGTCTATCAGATCCTCTGTTGTGATAGGACGGTTCTGGTCTGTCAGTTTCTCTTTGTTCAGAGAAACACCGCCACCTTGTACCATCTTACGCATTTCACCTTTTGAGGGGAATACTGGAGCCGCCATGGTCAGTAACTCAATAGCAGGCTGACCTAACTGGTCTTTGGTGATCTCATACTGAGGAACACCATCGAATACATCGAGGAAGGTTTGTTCATCAAGCTTCTCCAGTCCTTCTTTGGTGGACTTGCCAAACAAGATGCTGGAAGCCTCTATAGCGGTATCCAAGGCCTCCTGTGAGTGTACCATCACTGTCACCTCCTCGGCAAGACGTTTCTGTAGTACACGACGACCCGGGTCCTGCTTATGTTCCTCTACAAGAGTGTCAATCGTCTCTTTATCCAACGAAGTGAATATCTTGATATAGCGCTCCGCATCCTCATCGCTGACATTGAGCCAGAACTGATAGAACTTATATGGAGTGGTGCGGGCAGGATCGAGCCAGATGTTTCCACTCTCCGTCTTTCCGAACTTCTTACCATCGCTCTTGGTAATCAGTGGACAAGTGAGGGCGAATGTCTCAACGTCATTACCCAAGGTACGACGAATCAATTCTGTACCGGTAGTCATATTACCCCACTGGTCATTACCACCCAGCTGGAGCTTCACCCCATAGTGTTGGTAGAGATACAGGAAATCATAACCTTGCAGGAGCTGATAGGTAAACTCGGTGAAGGACAAACCATCACGAGCCGTACCATTCAGACGCTGCTGCACACTTTCCTTTGCCATCATATAGTTAACGGTAATATGCTTACCCACCTCACGAGCAAAATCAAGGAATGTAAAGTCTTTCATCCAGTCATAGTTATTCACCATTACTGCGGCATTGGCTTCCTTTGACTCAAAATCGAGGAACTTAGCCACTTGTTTCTTGATACACTCCTGGTTATGGCGTAAGGTCTCATCATTCAAGAGGTTACGCTCCTGACTCTTACCGGAAGGGTCTCCTATCATACCTGTAGCACCACCTACCAAGATGATAGGTCTATGACCACAACGCTGTAGATGTCGTAACATCATGATGCCACACAAGTGTCCGATGTGCAGGGAGTCTGCTGTCGGATCTGTTCCTAAATAGGCTGTCACCATTTCCTTCTGGAGCAATTCTTCCGTGCCAGGCATCATCTGTGCCAGCATTCCGCGCCAACGAAGTTCTTCTACAAAATTCTTCATTTTTATTTTTCTTTTTTGTTATTTCGTTATACCGATATATCGAGATTTAGATATTCGACTATTATGGAACCGGATCGTAACCACTGCCTCCCCAGGGATGACACCTCAGTATCCGCTTGATAGCGAGATAAAGTCCCTTGATAGGACCATGTTTCAATAATGCCTGTCGCGCATATTCACTACATGTTGGCGTAAAACGACAAGAGGGAGGCGTGTAGGGCGAGATAGCTGTCTGATAGAAGCGAATTGGTAATATGAGAATCCAAGCCAAGCCCTGTGATAGATAATGTAATAACCGTTTCATAACTTCTCCATCAAACGTAGTAGCAGTTGCTCCATCCTGCTGGCTACCGCTGCACTACTATATAACTCATCAGCAAGCCAGATGAACGCAATCAGTAGCGTACGCTGAGGCGTTTTTTCTATCTTTTCCATCAATGGTAGTTTTGCTAACCGATAGGCTTCGCGCAACTGTCTCTTGACGCGGTTTCGCTTAACCGCATGCTTGAAATGACGCTTTGAGACACTGACCATTATCTGTACAGGTGGCTCTTGTGCCTCACGTTCTTTCTCTATCCATACCATTCGTATGGGAAAGGCCGCCATGGAAAGACTACCCGCTCCGTTAAATAGTCGGTCTGTGAGTTTCATACTACACAACCGCTCTCGCTTATGAAACGAATAGGCTGCCATAGTATCTGGTATCTACTATTTATGCTTCTTTTGCAGGAAATCCTGTAAAGCACTTGTCATAGAGGGATAATTCGCGGATGGAGCTTCTAAATCAAGACGAAGACCTGCATCCTTCACTGCTTTCGCCGTAGCGGGACCAAAGGTGGCAATCGCAATTTTTTCCTGCTTGAAGTCAGGGAAATTTTTGGTCAGCGACTCAATACCAGAGGGACTAAAGAAAATCAGCATGTCATAATCAAAAGTCTTGACCTCATCAGGTGTGAAATCATTGCTTACCGTACGATACATAACACACTCTTGATGCTGTAGCTTTTTGGCGTCAAGCATCTTTGTCACGCTATCATTGTGGACATCACTCATTGGCACCAAGTATTTCTCTTGCTTGTGCTTGACCATTGTCGGTATCAAATCATCAATTTTACCTGTTGTACCAAAGAACACCTTACGTTTACGATACTGTACGTATTTCTGGATATAGAGTGAAACCGTCTCCGTTACACAAAAATATTTCATATCCTCGGGAATTGCCACACGCAACTCTTTCGCCAGCGTAAAGAAATGGTCAATAGCGTGACGTGACGTAAATACAATGGCGGTAAAGTCTAGAATATTCACCTTTTGTGTACGAAACTCTTTAGCAGTCATTCCTTCAACCTTGATAAACGGACGGAAAACTAACTCCACTCCGTACTTTTCTGCGATGTCGTAATACGGCGACTTCTCGCTAGATGGTTTGGGCTGAGAAACCAGAATCTTCTTTATCATCTTGGTGTCCTAAAAATTGATTTTTAAATTATTCGCTGTCATGACTAGCACGCCCCATAAGGCGAGCACAGGTACTATTTCGAGGGTGCAAAAGTACAAAATAATTTGCAAACTAACGACATTTGGACGGAAAAAGATGATGAAACACTTATAAATCGTTAGTAATTTAACAAAAAGTATTGAAATAATGACATAAGTAGTGACATTATGAATGTCCATTTCATAATATCCTCCTAATAATACCGCAGGAAAAAGTAATACGCCTTCCAGCGTTATAATAAAAAGGAAAGACTTAAGCCATTGTTGATTTCTTTTACCATTAAAGAAAACGAGATTGACAAAGGTATAGAGACCCATTTTAACCCCGACATAGATAATAACAATAACAAAATAGATTGCTATTAACGTGTATTGTGACTGCAGGATAAAGGTTTCACCTAGGTAATACAGTGTGTAGAAATAGAAAAGGAGAGAGATGAGCAAACTAGTAATACCAACCAGGAAGACCTGATAGCGTAACTCATTACCTGTTTCAGAAAAATCCGTCCTTTCTTCACGGGGTGTGTAGAAGAAGTTCTTTGCCTCCTTGATGAAGAACTGTCTGGCATTGGCGAATAAATAGATAGAGACGAGGAAGCACACCAGCAAAAGGGAGGTAATGACATTGTCATTATGTACCCTGTAGGGTACGGGATCACCCGCCACTCCAATACGACCACCTTGTAATTCCGGATGAAATAAAGAGTCTTTCGAAAAAAAACCTTCCCGATAATACTGCGGTATTTCGGCTTTCATCAGATCGACGCCTGGCGGATGTCCTGGAAGATGGAGTGTGTCAGGATGCTCACTCCAATGAATCTCTCCTGGATGGAAGCGCGACTGGATCGCAGAGTCCTGTTGGGCAGGAGTTGCATTACGAGGCAGCCAGCTCAATACTTGAGCAGGTGTCAACGGATGGTGTTTGACTACCGCAGAGTCGCTTCCAGATATGTCCGTTGAGACGTGTGCTATGGAGTCCTGTTGCAACAATTATAGTCCGAATGCCTTCTTAATATCCTCTACACGGTCAAGTTTCTCCCATGTGAACAACTCGATATCCATTGTCTTGGTCTCGTGATAGCGACTGGTGAACGTCTTCTTCACCACCTCACACTGACGTCCCATATGTCCATATGCCGCCGTCTCCAGATACATCGGCTGACGCAACTTCAATGAACGCTCAATAGCCTTCGGACGAAGGTCGAAGAGCTCCTCTATCTTCTTGGCTATCTCGCCGTCCGTCATCTGCACCTTCGAACGTCCGTAAGTGTTCACATAGATATTCATCGGTTTCGCTACACCGATGGCATAGCTGATCTGTACCAGCATCTCATCGGCAACACCAGCCGCTACCATATTCTTGGCAATATGACGTGCGGCATAAGCTGCGGAACGGTCAACCTTCGAGGAGTCCTTACCAGAGAAAGCGCCTCCACCATGAGCGCCCTTGCCACCATAGGTGTCGACGATAATCTTACGGCCCGTCAGACCTGTGTCACCATGAGGACCTCCGATAACAAACTTACCCGTCGGGTTCACGTAGTATTTGATGTCATCACCAAAAAGTGCAAGCACTTTCTGAGAGTGGATCTTCGACTTTACACGTGGTATCAAAATGTTTATCACATCGTCCTTGATACGCTGGAGCATACGCTCATCATCAGTATCAAACTCGTCATGCTGAGTAGAGACAACGATGGTGTCAATACGCTCGGGAATACCGTCGTCGCTATATTGTATAGTCACCTGACTTTTAGCATCCGGACGCAGGTAAGTCATCACCTTCCCTTCCTTGCGGATCTCAGCAAGAGTACGCATCAACAGGTGAGCAAGATCCAAGGATACAGGCATCAGGCTCTCTGTCTCGTTAGTGGCATAGCCAAACATCATACCTTGGTCGCCAGCTCCCTGATTCTCGTCATCCTCACGGTCTACACCACGATTGATGTCCTCACTCTGTTCATGGATAGCCGTCAGGATACCACAGGAGTTCCCGTCAAACTGGTATTCAGCCTTCGTATAGCCGATTTTTTTGATGGTATTGCGGGCGATGGTCTGTAGATCGATATACACCTCGCTACGCACCTCACCCATAATCACCACTTGTCCTGTCGTCACAAACGACTCACAGGCGACTCGGGCATGGTCGTCATAAGCGAGAAACTGGTCGAGAATAGCGTCACTAATCTGGTCGGCAACCTTGTCAGGATGCCCCTCTGATACGGATTCTGAAGAGAATAAATATGACATATCTTTTCTTTATTATATTTTCCGGGTGCAAAGGTACGGAGTTTTCGGGACATGACAAAATAAAACGGCTTGCATCTTTTACGAGACAAGCCGTTTTTGTTATGAAGTGAGATGGGTTATTTTGTCTCCGGGGTCATGATAACCTCCACATAATTTCCACTCTTCAGGATAACGTTGTTCAGGAAGTCACGCACATTTTCAACTGTCAACGACTCAACAGTCTTCTTATAGTCAGTGTAGACATCCAGTCCATAATCCTTAAAGGTAGTGATGGTATTTACCCAATAGCCGTTTTTCTTGGCATCCACGTCAATCTGTTTGAGCATATACTCTTTCACCTTAGTAAGCTGGTCTGCATCCACGCTCTTCGCCATATTAGCGATACCCTCGTGCAACAGTCGGACAGCAAGTTCCGATTTATCTGGGTTCATCGGACAATATGCCCGTAACATTGCCTTTGGCTGGTGAGTCGAAAGATTAAACTGACCAGAAGCACCACAAGAGTAAGCGGCACTCTCATCCTCACGGATGGTCTTCAGGTAAATCATAGAGAGCACCTGTCCCACAGCGTCAATCTTCACGATATTCTCCAAGGTATAAGGTACATCAGCATACCATATCTCAAAGGCTGTAGCCTTAGGAGACTCCGTCTTCACCTTAAACTGGTTAACCACCTCACCCTTGGCAAGAGTCAGGATCTCGTTGAAGTCCTCTGTCTTTTCCTTGGTAGCAGGCAGGGATGCGATATACTGCTCTATCAGCGGACGGATCGTCTGCTCGTCAAAATTACCACAGAAAATGAAGGTAAACTGTCCTGCGTTCTGGAAACGCTCCTTTGCTATTTGCAGGATACGGTCGTAGTTGATATCCTTCAAGTCCTTCACGTCAAGCTGGGTGAAACGAGGATTGTACGCATACATGGTAGTAGCCAGAGAGTCAGAGAAGACCGCGTCTGGTGACAAGCTCTTGTTCTTCAGAGCCATATCCAGCTGCGTCATCAGGTTCTGGAACTGCTTATCGTCTTTGTTGATACCTGTGAAATACAGATACTGCATCTGCATCATCGTCTCTAAGTCCTTGGGTGTAGAGTGAGCTGTCACATACTGGCGGGTATTACCCATAGTGGCATCAGCATTACACTCCTTACCAGCGAGTGCCTTCTGCAACTCGTTACTAGAGAAATTACCCAGTCCACTGATACCAATCACCTGGTCAAACACCTTCAGGTTGGTATAGTCGGCAGCGCCATAGAGTGACTTTCCTCCCTTGGCGAATGCCTGCATCTGTACCTCATCGTCCTTGAAGTCTGTCTTCTTCAGGATGACGGTGGCACCGTTAGAAAGAGTCAGTTCCTTATAACCGAACGTCTTGTTCTCTGTCTCCTTGACAATCTTACCAGCTTTGATGGTAGCAACATCCACCAACGGCTCGTCTTTCACATTGTCCACATATGCCTCTATCTTCTCCGCACGTGCGGCAGCAACGGCAGCAGCCATATCCTTCTCGGTAGGATGAACCTTACCCTCCTTGTCCTGAGCCATAATCATGACGACGAGGTTGCTGTCGGTAGGAGTAATCAGGTCGGGCAACATTTGGTTGACAGCCTGTACAGGAATATTGGGAACTATCATCTGCATCGTCTGATAGAGCATATCCAATGGAGGAATAGGCTCGTTGTCCAGATAATGGTCACGATAGGCATTACCGAACTCTGCGTTCTTACGCTTGTCACGATTGGTGTAGCGTTTCTCCAGACCACTCAGATAGTCAGCCTTGGCACGCTCATACTCTGTAGCGGTGAAACCGAACTCACGGACACGTCTTGCCTCACGATAGAGCACTTGCAAGGTCTCCATCTCCTTACCTTCCTTGGGAACACCAATCAGCTCGAAACAGTCCTTAGTCCTTGAGAGCAGGTAATTGCTGTCATCTGCAAAGCCCTGGAAGAAGGGACAGGCAGCATCCTGTGTCATCTCAGACAAGCGCTGGTTGATCATCTGTGAGATGACGTTGACCAAATAGTCCTGAATGAGATATGCCATGCTGGATTTCTCCTCTGGCTTGGTAGCTTCATGCTTCATCATAACGAAGACATTAGCCATCTGCATCTCCTTGTCTTTCTCATAGACATAGATAGCCTCCTTATTGTCGGGAACAGCCTCCGCAACAACTTTCGGTGCATTAGGATCAACCTTAATACCAGCAAAAAGCTCCTTGATTTTTGCCTCCATATGGTCTACATCCACATCACCAACCACGATGATCGCCTGGTTGTCAGGACGATACCACTTCTGATAGTAAGCACGCAGGGTCTGCGGCTTGAAACTGTCGATAACAGACATCAGTCCGATAGGCAGACGCACACCATACTTAGAACCGGGATAGACCTTCGGCAGAGCACGTTGTATCATACGCTGTGAAGGACCTTCGCCCAGACGCCACTCGTTATGCACCACATCACGCTCCTTGTCAATCTCCTCTGGCTCCAGAGAAAGACCGTTAGACCAGTCTTTCAGGATGAGCAGACAAGAGTCGAGGGCGGTAGCACGTTTGGTGGGTACGTCGCAGACACGATAGACGGTCTGGTCAATACTCGTGTAGGCGTTCAGGTCACTGCCGAACTCCACACCCAAAGAACGGGTGAACTCGATAATACCATTCCCCTTGAAGTGCTCAGAGCCGTTGAACGCCATGTGCTCCAGGAAGTGGGCAAGTCCACGCTGGGACTCATCCTCGTTGATAGAGCCTACGCGCTGGGCAATGTAGAAATTTGCCACATGCTCGGGATACTTGTTGTGACGAATGTAATAAGTCAGTCCATTATCCAGCTTACCGATACGTACGGCTGGGTCAATGGGAATAGGCGGCATCTGCATTTCCTGAGCCACCATCGTTGCGGAACCGATGACTATCAGTGCGACAACAAACAATTTTCTAAGTCTCATCGTTTAATATAATAGTTAAATGTTAGTAACTTTCATCTTTTAGACGCACAAAGGTAAACAAAAACTACAGGTTATCTGAAAAAAAACAATAATATTAATGTTTTTTATCATTCTACCGTGTTTTCGGTTTTTTTCATGTTCCTTGGGTGATGCTCCAAGATTTCTTGTCGGAGGGTCGACATGTCGATATGGGTATAGATCTCGGTGGTACCGATGGACTCATGACCCAGCATTGCCTGTATGGCACGGAGGTCGGCACCTCCCTCCAACAAAGCGGTGGCAAAAGAATGACGGAGCGTATGAGGAGAGATGGTCTTGGTGATACCAGCCACCTCAGCCTGTCGTTTGATCATGATAAGGATCATGGTACGAGTCAGATGGGCACCACGCCGGTTCAAGAACACATAATCCTCCTCACCAGCCTTGATGTTCATGAGGTTACGATCCACAAACCAGTCATTCAACTCACGGATAGCCTTGGGCGAGATAGGAACCAACCGCTCTTTTGACCCTTTGCCGAATATCCGTACATACTGCTCGTCAAGATACAAGTTGGAGAGTTTCAGATTTACGAGTTCGCTGACTCGTAACCCACAAGAGAACAACACCTCTATGATGGCTTTGTTTCGTTGTCCTTCCCATTTCGAGAGATCAATGGAGTTCTCCAACATATCGACCTCCTCTGGGGAGAGTACCTCTGGCAAGTGTTCTCCCAAGACAGGACTCTCCAACAGTTCCGAGGGGTCATCCTCCCTCCAGCCGTCCAGTTCCATATAACGGAAGAAAGACCGTACCCCACTCAGTATCCTGCACTGGGAACGAGGATGAATACCTATTTCATGCAAGGTAGCCGCAAAATGCTGCAAGTCGTCCAACTGTATCTCCCACACATCCTTCCCCTCCTTTTCCAGATAGGAGAGTAGTTTCTGGAGGTCTCGACGATAAGCGTCCAGCGTGTTAGGTGAAAAACCACGTTGCAGTTTCAGGTATCGCTGATAGCTCCTCACAAGATTTGTCTGCGATTTCTTGCCTGTTTCCATTTTATTTTGTACTTTTGACTTCGTCGAACTTACTCCGTCTCGGAAAAGCTCAAATAAATTTGGCTATTCTCTCGACTTTTCGTAACTTTGCCTGCAAAAGTAATAAAAAACTTTGAAATATGAAAATTCTCATCATCAATGGTCCCAACCTTAACCTGTTGGGTACTCGTGAGCCAGGTATCTACGGGTCCTCGTCGTTCGAACAATATCTGCCCCAGTTGCAGACGAGATATCCAGATATAGATATCGAGTATTTCCAGAGCAATGTGGAGGGCGAGCTCATCAACAAGATGCAGGAGGTAGGCTTTACCTATGACGGCATCGTGCTGAACGCAGGTGCCTATACCCATACCTCTGTGGCGTTGCACGACTGCATCCGCTCGTTGAAGGCACCCGTCATCGAGGTACATATCTCCAATGTCCACCAGCGTGAGGAGTTCCGCCATCACTCTATGATATCCGCAGCCTGCAAAGGTGTCATCTGTGGTTTCGGTCTCGACTCCTATCGTCTAGCCATCGAGGCACTGAGGGGATGACCATCGACGAGTACATAGAAAGTCATATTGAGCCAGAGCCCGATTATCTTTACAAGCTTTGGAGAGCCACCAATATCCACATGCTGCATGGCAGGATGGCATCAGGACATCTGCAAGGCAGGTTGCTGAAGATGCTCGTGCAGATGGTCCGTCCACATTTTATCTTAGAGGTAGGGACTTTCAGCGGCTATAGTGCTTTGTGTATGGCTGAGGGGCTGGATGCCGACGGACACCTCTATACTTTCGAGATCAATGACGAGCAGGAGGACTTCACCCGCCCTTGGATAGAGCACTCTCCTGTCAGCGATAAGATTACGTTTATCATCGGCGATGCCATCACTGAGGCTCCTAAACTCGGCATCGAGTTCGACCTCGCCTTTATCGATGGTGATAAGCGTACCTATCGGGAGACGTACGAGATGACACTCTCCGTTCTCCGTCCCGGGGGCTTTATCCTTGCTGACAACACCTTATGGGACGGTCATGTAGTAGACCCCTCTTACCAGAAAGACCAACAGACTCATGGGATCGTCGCTTTCAACGACTACATCCAGCAAGACCCTCGTGTGGAACAGGTCATCCTCCCCCTTCGCGATGGTCTCACACTTATCAGGAAGAAGTAAGAAACATCCTAATTACCGGTTGACATAGAGTCGGCAAGTCTGTTGACTGGAGTCAGCAACCCTGTCGACTGGAGTCAGCAATCCTGTCGACTGGAGTCGACAAGTGATTAGGACGCTTGTAACGATTGATTACCCAGGCTCTTCACATCGAACACACAGGCACTTACAACTGCAAAGGATGGCATCTACCAACCACAGATGCCATCCTTTTTATATGTTATATACTATCTCCTGTTGGAATCGCCTGGCTATTTCTCTATCAGAGCGACAGCGTAGGCGGAGATACCTTCTTGTCTGCCAGTGAAACCGAGTTTCTCGGTGGTCGTCGCTTTGATGGAGATGGCATCCACGTCGCAGCCAATGACAGCAGCCATACATTGTTGCATGGCAGGGATATGAGGATTCATCTTAGGACGCTCAGCACAGATCGTCGCGTCAATATTCACCAAGTGATACCCTTTCGTGGCGATTAACTCAATGGTCTTCTTGAGAATAACCTTGCTGTCCATACCCTCTGTCTCAGCGGCGGTATCTGGGAAGTGGTAGCCGATATCCCGCATATTAGCAGCTCCGAGGATAGCATCACAGATGGCATGAATAAGGACATCGGCATCACTATGTCCGAGGAGACCTAGTTCATGCTCTAACTTGATACCCCCCATCCATAGGTCACGACCTGCGACGAGCTGGTGGACATCATATCCCATTCCCACCCGTATCATCGTCTTCTGAACAAGTCTTTGATGCCGTCCATATCGAAGGCAAGGGTGAAACGAAGGGTCTGGTCAAGAGGATTACTCTTTGCGGTAGCGATGACATAACCAACATCCAGAGAGAAGACACTCATACGGAAACCACCACCGACAGTGAAGTATTTGAGGTTACCCTTGCTCTCGCTCTGATGGTGATAACCAGCACGCAGCGTGAACTGGTCGTGGTAGGTATATTCGGCACCCACGCTCCATTGGATTTCCTCCAACTCCTCTTTGAAACCACCTGGTGCGTCACCAAAGCTCTTGAAGATACCAGCGATAGAGCCGACATCAAGGTAATCCTCTTTGACACGTCGCTCATAGTCTTCCTTCGACTCACCCTCGTTCTGCTTGGGGACGGTGGGGACGAGGAGTTTGTTGGCATCAGCGGCAATAGTGAAACGATTGTACTCATTGATGGGCACCATCAGAGAGGCACCAATGCGGAGGTTGGCAGGAAGGAAGTTAGAACGATCATCACCAAAATAAGTAATCTTACTACCTACGTTAGAGATGTTCATTCCAAGTCCCAACTGGCACTCACGCTGCCCTATATTGATGTAGTTGTTATAGTAGAGCGCCAAGTCAGCTGCAAAAGCGGAGGCAGGAGAGGAGTCTTCGCTATAGTCGTAACGGAGGTCACTTAACAGCCAGCGGATAGCAGCGGCAAGGGAGAATTTCTCACTCAGCATCAGAGAGTAGGCTACATCTATGGACATCTCATAAGGTTTGACGGTCATCGCGTTCTCCTCCATAGAGGTCATTACTTCACCAAGAGAGAAATAACGCAGGGAGCCGGAGATAGCGGAATAGTCACCGATACGATAGTATCCTGCCACATAGGCAAGACTAATATCATTAACCAGTTGGCGGAGCCAAGGGGTGTAGTTCAGGGAGATACCGGCACGACTGATGCAGAAAGGATATTTGGCTGGATTCCAATATTGTGAGTTGACATCAGGGTCCGTGGCGGCTCCCACATCACCCATACCGGCAGCACGGGCATCAGGGGCAATCGTCTGCGACACCACAGCGTGTTCGATGGGGTTGAACTGGCTCTTGGTGTCCTGTGCTTTCACTGTGATGGTGAACAGCAGGAAGACAATGGTTGTATAAATCTTATTTGCTTTCATCATTTTACTAAACGCAGGACGTTTTTATTTATTGCTTATAATGATGATTTTCTTGGCTTTAGAGGTCTGGCTGGAGCCGTCGCTGCTGATACGGACACGATAGAGGTAGACACCGGTATGCAATCGGCGGCCGCCATCAACACAGAGATCCCAGTTGATGACATAGCTGTTGTCATAGGCTGTACCATGCTCCTGGTGCTGCCAGAGGTGGTGTCCCGCCATATCGAAGATGTCGAGGATGACATCAAGGTTGCTGCCCACACGGTCGTGGATAATACGTATATCCGTTGAGGTGGTGGCAGGGTTATGGGTACACTCCACATCAAAGAAGGTGGGTGCCGCGTCCTTCGACACCTTGAAATTCAACGTACTGGTGGTAGAGTTGTTGAGGACATCCCAGACGCGGAACTGTAAGCGATGTGGCCCCTCGCTAAGCTCTGGGATGCTGAAGCCTACCGTCCCTTGGGTAAAACTTCCAAAGTCATATTGGAAATAGTCGTTGAGGTTGTATGTGCGTGCCTGTTCTCCATCAATAATCAACTGGAGGTCGTGACCGATGCCGTTACCTGTTGTGTTAATACCGTCGGGGTCGTTGATCTCAGCGATGAAATAAGGAGTGGCGTTCACTGTGCCGCCATCCACAAAAGAGCTGCTGTTGAGATAACAGAAGACAGATGGTCCATCAGTATCTTGTTCTCCACTACCTCTCCCGTTGAAGACGACCTTGTCGGTATATCCGTTGGCTTCCTCGTCTCTTTCCTTGTTGACGGCATAAATGGTGATCAGTCCTGTCCCGTCAGAGTAGCTGATATCCTTGGGGACAGCAAAGGAGAATTTGAAATGTCCTCTGCTGACACTGTCGGTGCCTTGGAAGAGTATCTTGTTACGATCGGTATAGACGAAAGCGGTCTCTGCCTCAGAAGGGTCATTACGACGACATACAACTTCCTCAGCAGCATCACGGACGATGGCTGTCATCTCACCAGAGAAGGTCTCGTTGACGTGTCCGTCTATATCAGCGACATATCCTGCCACTTCCACCGTGGAGCCTGCTCCGATTTTCAAAGGTGTGGAAAGATCGGCGATCTCCTGTCCGTTGATAGTCTCGATGATCACAGGACTGGTGGGGATGGCGAGTCTCAGTGCAGGGTCGCCAAGGAGCGCATATTGTAACTTATTGGCAGTCTGGTCGCTACCTGTCTGTATCAGTTGGTTCTTTGCCCGACGTACTGCCTCGCCGATAGCCACACGATTGTGACCACCATTCAGTAAATGGTTTGTGAAGGCAAGGTTCATCATACGATTGTATGACTGGTAAACGGTGCGGGTGGTGCCGAAGAATGCGACGGCTCCTCCCTTCGTACTCAAGACGGCAGTCTCACCGATATTATCTTCTTGTCCGTCGAAGGGCATGATGTCACAGGAGGCGGTTACCCACAGGGGAAGACGCTTGGAGACTGCTTCCTCAAAATCCTGAAGGGTCAATACGTATTCGTGGGAGAAACTGGCGGGCGCTCCATGACCAGAGTAGTTCATGATGAGAGCACCGCCGTTCATCTGCTGCTTCAACAAGCGGGTGATATCAGGGTAGCGGTTGCCCGTTGCCGTACTGGTACGCGGATAGGCATCCCACATGACCCGTTTTACCTGCAAGGCAGGTTGTAACTGTTCGACGAGGGTGGCTACCGCCTGGGCATCTTTCATGTGCTGGTTCTCATTACCATCGTCACCTAACACACAAACCGTATTCTGCCAGGCTCCTGCCTGCTCGTTACTGAGGTATTGCTCCACCTTGTCAACCATCGTCGCTGCCTGGTCTGCCGTACGTACAGGGAAACGTCCAACAGCAATGTCTGGCTTGTCGCTCCTCAGCATGTTACCGCCTTCCATATCATCAAGCAAACAGAAATAGTCATCGCTCACATAGCAGTCGGTATGACTATAGGAATTCTCACTCTCATAGCAGAGCAGGAAGTCATCAGGGACCTCCTTCGTCCATGCTGTCGACAACATGCGGTTATCCCATGCCGCATCACCCATCAACAGGAGGTAACGTGGCATGTCCTCTTCGGAGGAAGCACGGTCGTAGAGCATTTTCATATAACGGCGATAAGCGTTGGCGTCAGGGGTACCACTACTGAACTCGTTATAGAGCTCGTCGGCAAAAACGACACGGACACGCAGACCGTCCCGCTCCTCATGGATTGTCTTCAGACGACTAGCCTGCTGAGCCATCTTCCCACTCGACGGGATGATAATAACCATGTCTACCGCCTCGTCGGCATGATGGTCTTGATTGGCTATCATCCCTACATATTCTGGTACGGGGAAACTGCCGGATGACAGATCGGGAGCTGTTGCCGGTGACTCATCAAACAAAGAGATGTAGTCGAGGCGAACTGTCGCATTACCATTAGCTGGTTGTATCCTGACCTGATTGCTCGCCTGTAGGTTGTCGACTGCGAAGGTCTTACTTCCCATCCGCATCTCGTCATAATTTCCACGCGAAGGAATAGTGACAGTCCCCACTGCGGTACCGTTCACACTGACGGACACAGAGGTCGCCTGGTCTGCGGTGACGACAACTGTCACCGTACCTTTTGCACCATTACCAGAGGCTTTGAGGGAATAATCACGAGAGCTTCCGCCTCTCAGGACAGTGGCATCATAGAGGTTACGTCCTCCCTTGAACCATGCATAGTCATCCACTTCATAGAGGGTGTTATGGTCATCTTCTAAAGGATAATATGCCGCAAGGAAGGCTTCCTGACTGATAGTTTGCGGTTCTCCGTCACTTTCTGTGAGGAAATAATAGCCGTAGTCAGAATAAGGGTTGCGGATTCGCTGGTGTCGTTCGTTCCAGGTGACAGGACCGACGGCATGAAACAGCCGGCGACCTCCTACATTACACGTAGGAATCTCTTGGAGATCATCGGTCTCCTTCAGGTAATCAGCCGTCAGAAGCTCTGGTTGCATAGCACCTCCATAGCCATAGACTCTCACCTTTTCTCTATTTGTGAAACCTGCTTTCTGAAGGAGGTCGTTACTGAGTTGGTAGATACCTGTTTTCGGTATCCGTATCTTGACCCATTCTCCTTCCCGTAATACGGAATGGTCGGCATAACGTTTGCCGTCTGCCGCTCTTCTGGAAGTTGTTTTCTTAACGGCTTTCGGTTTTACCTTCAGCATGAAACTGACAAGTTTCTGGTATTTCTTATTGCGATATACTAAAGGGACAAAGGATACCTCTAATGATGCTTTCTTACGGGAAATAGCGATTTGTTGACTGATTTTTGGCAGTTTGGGCAGTTCTTCCTGGGTGATCTGCTGATAATGCTGGATGTCAGCATCGCTCATGGGAATGAACTCCGGATATTCAATACTGACAGTATAGGTAGAGTCCGCATAGTTGTCGTAAAGGGGGATGGCATAAGAAACAACGGGTAATACAGAGTCAACTCTGACTTGCGGCGCTGTCAGATTGTAAAACCGTTGTGCTCCTATCGTTAGACAGGAACATAACAATAATAGACTTAATATCGCTCTCCTCATTTACTTGCAATTAAATTCTAAGACCTTACGCTCTTCCAACCAACCTTCCAGATGGTCGTCAATATGGACAGGACCAACACCTACTGGTGTTCCTGTATAGAGTAAGTCACCCGTCTTCAAGGTAAAGAACTGTGAGATATAGGCTATCAACTCATCGACCTTGTAGAGCATGTCACTCGAACAACCTTCCTGTACCGTCTTGCCGTTGATATCGAGATGAAAATGGATCGCCTGTATGTCTCGGAACTTGTTGATATCCACCCACTCACCGATGACGGCAGAACCGTCGAAGCCTTTGCAGATCTCCCAGGGATGTCCCTGACTGCGTGCTTCCCGCTGGAGGTCACGTGCTGTGAAGTCGATACCTACGGTCACCGCATCGTAATAGCGATGGGCAAAACGCTCAGGAATACTCTTCCCCAAGCGGCAGATACGTACCACCAGTTCTGTCTCATAGTCCACCTGTTCACTCCAGTCGGGGATGAAGAAGGGTTTGTGGTCCTTCAGCAGCGCGGAGTCGGCTTTCGTGAAAATCACGGGCTTCTCTGGTTTATATAACGCTCCATCCAGCTCTTTATTGTGTTGGATGTAGTTCATGCCTACAGCGAATATCTTCATGTCTTTGATGATTTTATGCTGCAAAGATAGGAATTTTTCCTTAAAATGCATTATCTTTGCAGCACAATGATGAAAAAGTTACTCTTCCTATTGCTGATACTCGCTGGAATGACGAGCGTTCAGGCACAGTCACGACGTGATACCCGTTGTATGGATTTCATGGGTATCCCGCTGGAAGGTCCTGTGGACTCCTTCGTCGTTGCCTTGAAGGAAAAGGGGTTCACGGAATGGGGCAATTCCAACGACGGGGAGGACCTGTATTTCCGTGGTGATTATTATGGTATTCGTGCCAAGGTAATGGTTAACGTGCAGTTGCCTAACCGTTTTGTACAGTCGGTGTATGTCACCATTGGTCCCTATCGCACCAAAGACATGCTGACACGTAATCATACCTATTTCCTAAACAAACTGGAGAAAGAGTATGGAGAGTATATCGCTCGTGGCGGAGCAGAATATTTCATGGGGGAATATGGTGACATCAAAGTGTCCGAGAACAACAATGGCAACGGCTCTACCGACCTGAATTTCTTTTATATGCCTTCCACACCTTTCTACAAGGATGCCATTATCTTCGGACTGAAAGGACATGTGCAGGAGGTGACTACAGAGAATGCTGTAGCGGAGAATCCGCTGGAGCGTTTTGCAAGAAACGGGAAGATGGAGAATCCGGACATCACCGAGCGGAAGTATGACGCATACGGCTATCTGATACAGGGAAAAATGTTGGAACGACAGGGAATGAGTATTATCAACTATGAGTATGACGCACAAAACCGTCTGGTGAAGCGTACGCTGACCAACAAAGCTGCCAATATCACCTATATCCATGAGTATGTCTATAATGAGAAAGACGAGATATTAAATCTCGATCAAAAGGTGTTTGACGAGACAAATGAATGTGTGATGTCCATCAACATGCGCAACAAATACGAGGACCATGACGACATGGGCAACTGGACTCGCAATGCCTTGAATATCGTTTATTGGGAGAAAGGAGCACAGAGCCAGACAACAAACGTGATACAAACGAGAAAGATACGGTACTGGGACGAATAAAGAAAACAAAAAACGCTGACTCTTTCGAGCCAGCGTTTTTATATCAAGGAAATCATTACTCTGCAACGAGCGTGAAACGCTTGAAGTCAACAATCTTCAACTCCTTGTCCTGCTGGGCAAGCCACTGTGATACAGTAGCCTTGTCGCCGTCACCGAACTGGAATTCCTGATCAACGAGGCAGTTCTCCTTCAAGAACTTCTGGACACGACCCTTGGCGATATTCTCAATCATGTTAGGATTCAGGGTTGCAGCCTTCTCAGCAGCAGCCTTCTCCTTCAACTCACGAGCCTCCTTTGCTTGCTCCTCTGTCAGCCAACCCTTCTTGATGTTGCTCTCGATGTGATCCTCTGAGTCAACCAAGTTAGGATTGATGCCAGCTTTCTTCAGGACAACTTCTACGTACTTCTCGACCTGCTCAAGTTTTGTCTTCTCAACAGCGGTCTTGTACTCCTCGTCCAGAATCTTCTGGTCAACTTTGTCTGCATCGAGTGCAACGGGCTTCATGGCAGCTACCTGCATGGCGATCTTGTGACCGATCTCTGCAGCAGGCTTGTTCAGCTGTACCATCGTACACAGAGTATTCTTACCCATGTGGTTATAAACCTCGATGTTCTCACCCTCAAGTACGAGGTAGCCATCCAACTCCATCTTCTCACCTGTGATACCAGAGCGCTGAGTAACAGCCTCCTGGGCAGTCTGACCGTTAATCGTCAGAGCCTTTACAGCCTCGATGTCCTTACACTTGTTAGCGATGGCAGCGTCGAGGATGCTCTGAGTCAGGGCAATGAAGTCTGCACCATTAGCAACGAAGTCGGTCTCACACTTCAAGGCAATCATAGCGGCAAAGCCGTCAGCAGCCTTTACGAGAACACAACCATTAGATGTCTCACGGTCGCTACGCTTAGCAGCGATGGCAAGTCCACGCTCACGGAGCAGTTCCTTTGCCTTGTCGAAGTCGCCCTCAGCCTCAGTCAATGCTTTCTTTACATCAGCAAGACCAGCGCCGGTCATGGTGCGAAGCTTCTTGATATCGTCTATTGAAATAGCCATAATCTTTTTACTTTTTCGTTATTCTGTTAATTCGATATGTCGGGATTTCGATATGTCGATATTCCGATGATTACTCTGCGGAAGCCTCTTCTGCAGGAGCAGCCTCTTCAGCAACAGGTGCCTCCTCTACAGGAGCCTCTGCAGGTGCGTCGGCAGCCTTACGGGGCTTACGAGCAGAACGCTTTGGCTTTGCCTCTTCTGCCTCAGCATCAGCCTGAGCATCAGCAGCCTTCTCATCAGCTTTCTCAACCTTGCGCTCCTCAAGACCCTCATTGATGGCATTGCAGCAAGCAGTGAGAATAATCTCTACACTATCCTTGGCATCATCATTAGCAGGAATGATGAAGTCGATATTGTTAGGATCAGAGTTAGTGTCTACGATACCGAATACAGGGATACCCAGACGGTTTGCCTCGCGAACGGCAATCTGCTCCTTCAGTACGTCAACTACGAAGAGGGCAGAAGGCAGACGTGTCAGGTCAGCGATAGAACCGAGGTTCTTCTCCAACTTAGCACGCTGGCGGGTAATCTGCAGCAACTCACGCTTAGAGAGGTTGCTGAAAGTACCGTCCTGCATCAGCTTATCGATGTTCGCCATTTTCTTTACGGCCTTGCGGATAGTCGGGAAGTTGGTTAACATACCACCCGGCCAACGCTCAATAACGTAAGGCATATTCACACTGGTAGCTTTATCAGCGATGATGTCCTTCGTCTGTTTTTTAGTAGCGACGAACAGAATTTTCTTACCACTCTTGGCAATCTGCTTCAAGGCATCTGCAGCCTCGTCGATTTTAACTACAGTCTTGTGTAGATCAATGATATGGATACCGTTACGCTCAGTATAGATGTACTGTGCCATAGCAGGGTTCCATTTACGCTTCAGGTGACCGAAATGACAGCCAGCCTGTAATAACTGATCAAAATTTGTTCTAGACATTTTGCTTTTCTTTTTTATTGTTTACTTTCTTTTTAATTCTTTTAGTCGCTGCGCTTGGTAAAAGCGCTAAAGCGATTACTTGTTAGAATCAGCAGCTGAGTAATTATAGTTACTATAGCCACTATAGTTCCTATAGGTCTTAGCTGTTTAGATACTAAACGTAGTCCAGTATTAACGCTTACTGAACTGGAAGCGACGACGAGCCTTTGGCTGACCTGGCTTCTTACGCTCAACCTCACGAGAGTCGCGGGTGAGGAAACCTTGTACCTTCAAGGCCTTTTTATCCTCAGCATTTACTTTTACCAATGCACGGGCAATGGCGAGGCGGAGAGCTTGGCTCTGACCAGTAAAGCCACCACCGTCCAAGTTTGCCTTGATATCATATTTCTCAGCCACCTCGAGCAGGTTCAGCGGCTGCTTAACCACGTACTGCAGAATAGCTGAAGGGAAATACTCTGTTAAATCCTTCTTGTTGATCGTGATCTTGCCTGTGCCTTCGCTCAGGTAAACGCGAGCTACAGAGCTCTTACGACGACCGATTGCATTAATTACTTCCATCTTCTATCTTATTATTTATACTGGTTAATATCAATTGCTTTTGGCTTCTGAGCCTCGTGCTTGTGCTCTGTTCCCTCGTAAATGTAAAGGTTGTTCAGCAGACTACGTCCCAGAGGACCTTTTGGCAGCATGCCTTTGACAGCGTGCTTCAGGAAACGCTCAACACCATAAGGAGTCTTACGGAGTTCAGCAGGAGTGCTGAAACGCTGACCACCAGGATAACCAGTATAACGGGTATATACCTTGTCTGTCTCTTTTTTGCCAGTGAATTTCACTTTGGCAGCATTGATGATAATTACGTTGTCTCCACAATCCTGGTTAGGAGTGAAGTTGGGCTTGTACTTTCCGCGAATCAGTTTCGCAACCTTAGAAGCGAGGCGGCCTACTACCTGATCGGTAGCGTCAATAACCACCCATTCCTTCTGCTCACGGGCAGCTTCCTTTGATACGGAAATGGTCTTGTAACTTAAAGTGTCCATTTTACTTTTAAATTTTACTACTAAAAAACAATTATTCTATTTCTCTTACACACAAACAACACTACGGCAGAGAGTCTAACGCTCCGCAGCAGTCTAACGTCTGTGCCTTTCGGCTGAACCATGATTCACAAACCGCAATGCCCGGCCAAAGACACTACTATTTACACAAGGTCCACGGGGATTCTAAGCCTCTCCCCAATAATCGGACTGCAAAGGTACAGTTTTTCTCTTGAATCTAGGAAACGAAGAACTGGATAAGTTAAAGATTTAATATTATTTAACTTATCCAGTTGCTTATACCTTATTATTATATATAGGGACTATAGTAACTATAGATTTTATAGATATCCCAACCAGCGGAGGATGTCGTTCAAATTGGCAAACACCATTAAAAGGATGAGAATGCCAAATCCCACATACTCTGCACGAATCATGAACTCTTCCGAGGGTTTACGACGAGTGATCATCTCATAGAGCAGGAAAAGTACGTGACCACCATCAAGGGCTGGGATGGGAAGGATGTTCATAAAGGCGAGGATGATGCTGAGGAATGCGGTCATCTTCCAGAACATATACCAGTCCCACATAGGGGGAAAGAGGCTGCCGATGGCTCCGAAACCACCAAGAGACTTCGCCCCGTCTGCCGTAAACACGTATTTCATGTCACCAACATAGCTGCCAAGGACATCGCATCCATATTTGATACCGGCAGGGATACTCTCCAAGAAACCATATTCCTTTGTAACGGGTTTATAGAGCCCGGCAATCGTACTGACTACAAAACCTAGTTTCAAGTCCGGGGTTAGGATGACGCTGGCAGTATCTTTCTTACTTTCTTGACCAAAGACAATGGTAACAGTACGTGCCTTCAAACTGTCTGCGGGAGAAGCAGCAGTGTCCAATAAATCCTGTCTACGACCAAGGAGGTCGATGAACTCGTTATAACTATCCACAGGACTGCCGTTTAACGCAAGGATATGGTCGCCTGCCTTGATACCAATCTTCTCCGCAGGAGTACCTGGTACCACACTGTCAACCTTGGCAGGAATCAGAGGACGAACGAAGGCTGGGTCAGCCTTCAGCATACCTAACAGGTTCAGTTCGCCAGGCAGGTTGATACTCATCTTCTTACCATTGCGGATAATATCCACACGCTTTGCCTCAGAGATATCACGATAGAGGTCAGCACTAAAGTCCTTGAAAGCCTTCGTCTCCGTTCCAATGAGAATGTCACCATCCTTGAAGCCATAAGACTTCGCCTCCTGGTTAAACTTCATACCCAGCGTCATGTCCTTGACGGGGATATAAGTATCGCCCCAGTAGAAGAGAATCATGGAGTAGATAAACAGGGCAAGCAGGAAATTCACCAATACACCACCTATCATGATAAGCAATCGCTGCCATGCAGGCTTGGTGCGGAACTCCCATGGCTGTGCGGGCTTTTTCATCTGCTCGGTATCAAAACTCTCGTCAATCATACCTGCTATCTTACAATAGCCACCTAAAGGTAACCAGCCCACCCCATATTCCGTATCGCTGTTCTTGGGTTTAAACTTAAACAGACTGAACTTCCAGTCGAAGAAGATATAAAACTTCTCCACTCTCACTCCGAAGAGCTTGGCGAAGAAGAAGTGCCCTCCCTCATGCAGTAATACCAATAAGGAAATGGCAAGAATAAATTGTAATACTCTGATTAAAAATACTTCCATTATTAATAAATTTTAATTCGATATGTCGAAATGTCGATATAACGCTATTTTGAATTACTCATCAACTCCGTAGCGATTCTCCGTGCCTCCGCATCGGTAGCAACATACGTATCGTAAGTCGGGTTGGCGTCATAAGTACATTTTACCATGGTCTCGGAGATGATGTCACTCATCTGAAGGAAGCTACACTTGTCTTCCAAGAAACCACGATTCACAATCTCATTGGCAGCATTGACGATACATGGCATATTACCACCACGCTGAATAGCCTCGAAAGCAAGGGCAAGACAGCGGAACTTCTTCAGATCAGGTTCGAAGAACTCCAGCTTCTGGGCAGCGAAGAGGTCAAGACGATCCCCTGTAAGGGTAAGACGCTTAGGATAAGAAAAAGCATATTGGATAGGCAGTCGCATATCGGGCACACCAAGTTGTGCCTTGACGGCACCATCCTGAAACTGAACGGCACTATGTACGATACTCTGCGGGTGAACCAGTACTTGTATCTGTGATGCCTTCACACCAAAGAGCCATTTTGCCTCTATCACCTCAAATCCCTTGTTCATCATCGAGGCGGAATCAATGGTAATCTTCGCTCCCATGTCCCATGTCGGATGGCGTAAAGCATCGTCTTTGGTGACTTTGGCAATCTGCTCTAACGTCATGTTACGGAAAGGACCGCCACTTGCCGTGAGCAGGATCTTTTCGATGGGATTATGGTCCTCGCCCACCAGACTCTGGAAGATGGCAGAGTGCTCACTATCCACAGGCAGGATTGGTGCATGATATTGTGTGGCAAGGTCTTGTATCAGCTCACCTGCCACCACCAAGGTCTCTTTGTTGGCAAGGGCGATTGCCTTGCGTGCCTTGATGGCATGAATCGTAGGCGAGAGTCCTGCGAATCCCACCATAGCAGTCAACACCATATCGATAGGACCAGCCTCCACAATCTCGTCGAGAGCCTTTTGTCCGGCATATACCTTCACTTCAGGCAGGTCATCCATCAGTCGTTTCAGTTCGTCATAGCGAGCCTCGTTGGCGATGACAATGGCAGCGGGCTTAAACTGGTGTGCCTGTTCAGCAAGCAGCTCAACCTTGTTATTTGCCGTCAGACAATATACTTCATAGAGGTCACTATGTTCTTCTATGACTTGTAAAGCCTGTGTGCCTATCGACCCTGTAGAGCCGAGAATAGCTATTTGTCTTTTCTTCATAATTCTAATAATCCCTTTGGGATTTCCATTTTTATCGTTCTTTCCTTGGTATTGATTTCCGTGATGAGGTTGTCAGAGGCAGGGAGGAGTCGCCCGTCCTCCAACTCAAACAGTACATTAGCGGTGCTGTCATCGATAGCGGCTATAACACCCACCTTCTTGTTATTGTCTGCTTCAACGATATCAAAGCCTACAAGAGAAGCTAACGAGAGTTGTTCATCATCCTCTTCTACCAAGGCGCGAGGAAAAAATACATCACAACCTGTCAGTTCCGAGGCACGCTCCTGTGAGTTTACATCACAAAACTTCACGAGGGCGAGGGAGTCAGAGCGGAAACGGTATTCTTCCATGAAGAAAGGCACGAGAATGCCGTCCATGTCCAAAACAAGGTAATCGGCATCCATGCGGTCGAAGATATCATCCTCAAACTGGAACGACACCTCTCCCTTGACACCATGCGCCTTACCGAGTCTTCCTATTCTATATACCTCCTCTGGTCTGATCATAATCTCTCTATTTTTGCTCCTAAAGCATTCAGTCGGTCCTCGATATGCTCGTAACCACGATCTATCTGTTCGATATTACTAATTGTACTGGTACCGTTAGCACTCATGGCAGCAATCAATAGAGCGATACCCGCACGGATATCAGGACTCGACATCCTACTAGCGCGGAGTGTCAGCTTACGGTCATGCCCTACGACGACGGCACGATGGGGGTCGCAAAGGATGATCTGTGCACCCATATCAATAAGGCGGTCGACGAAGAACAGACGGCTTTCAAACATCTTCTGGTGGAATAGCACGGAGCCGCGGGCCTGTGTGGCTACAACGATGAGTACACTAAGCAGGTCTGGGGTCAGTCCAGGCCAAGGCGCATCAGCAAGTGTCATGATGGTACCATCGATGAACGAGTCCACCACATAATGTTTCTGTCGGGGGATATATAGGTCGTCACCTTCTGCCTCCACCTTTACGCCCAGTCGGCGGAAGGCATCGGGAATAATACCGAGGTCTTTCAATGATACGTCTTTAATACGTACCCCATCACCCACCATTGCCGCCATACCAATAAAAGAGCCTACCTCAATCATGTCGGGCAATAGTTTGTGCGCCGTACCATGAAGGGTCTCCACTCCCTCGATGGTTAGGAGGTTGCTGCCAATGCCACTGATATGGGCACCCATGCCATTGAGCATGTGGCAAAGCTGTTGCACATACGGCTCACAGGCAGCGTTATAAATCGTTGTCGTACCTTGAGCGAGGACTGCCGCCATGACGATATTCGCCGTACCTGTCACGGAAGCCTCGTCGAGTAGCATATAAGAACCGCACAACTTCCCCTGTTTGGAGGATGCCTTGATTTCGTAGACGTTACGATCAGGCACATGACGGAACTTGGCACCCAGTTTCTCAAAGCCGAGGAAATGAGTGTCCAGTCGACGACGTCCGATCTTATCACCACCAGGTTTGGCAACAATCGCTTTTCCCATGCGTCCCAGTAATGGACCGATCATCATGACAGAGCCACGCAACTGCGCACACTTGTTCACGAACTCGTCACTCTGCAAATAATCTAAGTCGAGGGCATCAGCCTGAAATGTGAAAGTGTTGGCTGACGGATGCTCCACCGTTACACCAATATCCTTCAGCAGTTGGATGAGGTTATTGACATCACGGATGTCTGGAATATTATGGATAGTGATTTGCTCATTAGTAAGCAAGGTGGCGCAGATGACCTGCAACGCTTCATTCTTCGCACCTTGTGGCGTAATGGTACCACTCAGCAGGTGTCCGCCTTCTATCTTGAATGATGCCATTTATTTCTTCTTCTTATTGTTTTTCCCGTTACCGGTTGCTGTCATGCTCTCAAAACGGAAGCTCGATAAGTCGAGCTGTATTTTTCCATCTGTAAAGCGGGCAAGGTCGTCAGCAACTTTCTCGTCATCCATGGAACCATGTCCCCACGAAGCGAGGTCACGCTTCATCTGGTTAGCTGTCAGACGCACCAACTCATCACGCTCCTCTCCTTCAGGCATGGACTTCAGCTTCTCAAACAACTCTTCTATCAGTCTACCGTAATGACGCATACGGGCACCACCGGTAGGATGCGTCAACGGTGCTGGCTTCAATAGGATTTTCTCAGCCTCGCTCACGTCGAAGGGCCAGTCGATGTCCAATTGCTTGCGACTCATCAGGTAGAGATGATCCCAAAGTGCCTGCTCGGCATTCTCGCTGTCCTGTATTTGCGGGTTCTTACTCTCCATCAGTTGGACGATGGTCTCTGCGCAACGCTGTCGCTCTTCCTTGGTGGGAAGACTGACGGCATGGTCGACCATCTTCTGAATCTCACGTCCGTACTCAGGCATCAGCAACTTCTCTCGTTGCGTGTTGTAGTCTAATCCTTCTATGTTCATAATAATTTCTTTGGTTTCAGGGCTACGAAATCTTTCAGGTAGAATGGCACGAAATAGGCGACATCCTCTATCTGACCGTTTAGCAACCGCTTCTCAGCGAGCGGCTGCATCCACTTGGCGATAGGCTCTATGCCATCGATATAGTGAGCATTGGGGTGGTTGATGGTCTCCATACATTTCTTGGCACCATTGCCGAAGAAATACACAGGGCGTTCATCCAGCCACTCTTTGTAGGTATCTGCCGTCACCACGTCGGCACTCACAGGACGAGCCTCTCTCAAGGCACGGTCATAGAGAGCGGCATACACCTCCATCCGTCGTGCGTCAAGCATCGGACAGAGCAAAGCATTATCTTCTATCTCCTCATGTCCCAGCAAGACGGGCACGCAGAGCAGTTCGAGGGTGGGTACCCCGATCAGTTGCAGGTTACGACCATAACAGATCCCTTTCGCCATAGACACACCGATGCGCAGTCCTGTATAGGAACCGGGACCACAGCTCACGGCGACAGCATCGAAAGGAATCGCATGACTGTCCGTAAATGACAAAGCCTGATCGACCATCGACCCCAGCCGCTCCGCATGATTCGGACCACTATGTTCCTCCTCATGATAGATACAATGGCTGTCTTCCGATACCGCCACAGAGCATACGGATGTACTGGTCTCTATATGTAAAATGCAAGCCATTCTTTCAATTTTGTATTTTATAAGGTGCAAAGGTACAAAAAAATCGATTAAACGAAAACAAAAGGAATGAAATTCTTTTGTTGAGTGTGTTTTTTACAGAAAAGGTTGGAAAATTAAAATAAAACCCGTACCTTTGCGTCTAAAGTCGAAATAATAATCACCAAAAGAAGCTATGATGAAAAAATTATTTATGTGGGTGGCTTTCTCAGCCATGACAATCACAGCGAGTGCACAAAAAAGTATTGAGGTGGGGTTTCTTGGTACATCCCCCGACATCGTCGACCTTGCATGGGCATTCCTCGTCACTGGCGATGATGATGAAGAAGAGTGCGACCAGGAAGCGACAGCAGGAATCAAAGATGCTTTGGAACGTTATCGTCAGGGTGAGTCACAAGATAAGAATGTGACACTAATCGTTGACAAGAGCAACGGCTTTATGGTCTATACCTGTTGGTTGAATTAAAATAATGCATACTTAACTTGCCCTATAGGCTTATGATTGAGAAGATTGATGTATTGCAACACGGTGAAGGCAGCCACCTTGGCTTCCATTCTGGTGAAGAGTCCTTTT